>Ga0209635_10001160_pt1 | contig 19440 bp, 16 predicted proteins | sample DeeMarSWOR230_32_FD_187463 | JGI IMG/M metagenome (GOLD analysis project Ga0209635, IMG submission 187463) | Marine sediment microbial communities from White Oak River estuary, North Carolina - WOR-2-30_32 (SPAdes) (version 2) | ecosystem: Environmental > Aquatic > Marine > Intertidal zone >...
ATACTTAAATATTTTTAAATCTTAGATATCTATTATATTATCATAAGGTTATTTATAAAATAATAATAAATATATATTTTTTTCACTGAAATAAAAATATTAAAATCAAAAAAGCTATAATGTAAAAGAGATGACCTAAATGGGAGAAAGAATAGAGGATATCCTTGAGAGTTTGAAATCAATTAAAGGAGTTCATGGTGCTGCCTTAATAGAGAAATTCGGATTGATTAGGGGGAGTGCTCTGCCAGGATGGGTAGATCCAGAGGCTGTCGCTGCTATGGTTACCCTGATCTTAAAAGCTTCTCAAAGAGCTACAAAAGAACTTGAACAAGGTCAATTTTTTATGGCGACAATAGAAAGTGCAAAAGGAAGGATTTTGTTTTCTGAAGTTGGTGGTAATATACTGTGTATCATAACAACTGTGGAAGCACAGTTAGGGATAATTAATTTAAAATTAAGTGCAGCAGCAGATACGCTTAGAAGGATGCTTTAGATTATTTTATTTTTCTCTTTTTTTAATAATTTTATTGAGCTAATGCAATAAATTTCTTAATATTTTCCTAGTGATCTTAGGATCAGCTTGTCCCTTTGTTTTAGCCATTACCCTTCCTATTAATGCTTCAAAGGCTTTTGGATTTTTTTCAAAATCTTTTATAATATTAGGATTTTCCTCAATTGCCTCTTTACAATATTTCTCGAGAATGAACTCATTTGAAATCCGTTTTTTATCTTTATCTTCTAATATTTTTGAAATTGTTTTTCCTTTCATCATATCATTTATCATCGTTTTCGCCATTTTAGTAGTTATAGTCCCCTTTTTAATATTTAAGATTAAATCGACAATATAATGGGGTTTTAATTTAGTATCAATAATTTTACTATTGTTTTCATTTAACCAACCTACAATATCATTCATTAACCAATTACAATACAGTTTAAATTCATTAGGACCAAATGTCGGATCTGAATTAACGCCATTTTCATAAAAATCGGCAATATCTTTATCTAAGATGAGATTTTCTGCATCAAATTCTGATAACATATATTGGTGTTGTAAACGAGAAACTCTTTCATATGGCATTTCTGGGAGGCTTTCTCTAATTTCATCAATATTTTTTTTAGTAATTATAATCGGGACCAAATCTTGTTCCGGAAAATACCTATAATCTTTCTCAAACTCTTTTGTTCTTAATGGTATGGTGACTCTTCCATCCCAATGCCTTGTTTCTTGAATAATTTCTTTTCCTTTTTTTATTTCATTTTTTTGCCTCATAATTTCATAAATTAATGCACTTTCAACTTCTTTGAAGCTATTTATGTTTTTCACTTCTGCTCTAGGATGTCCCTTGATAGAAATGTTCGCGTCTACTCTTAAAGAACCTTCTAAACTTAAATCTGAAATACCAGTATACTGAACAATTAATTTTAATTGGTTTAGGAACTCTCTTGCTTCTGCTGGTGAACTTAGAACTGGTTCTGTAACTATTTCTATTAAAGCGATTCCAGAACGATTATAATCTACTAAGGTATAGGGTGATGTTCTTATACTACCCTTATGAACTAGTCTTGCAGGATCCTCTTCGAGATGGATTCTGTCTAGGAGAATATCCTTCTTATTGGAATTTAACCTTATCGTTACTTTTCCACCATCTGCGAAAGCCTTACCTCCTGCTTTATTATATTGTGATATCTGAAAACCTTTGGGAAGATCTGGATAAAAGTAATTTTTACGAAAGAAGTACATTACTTCATTAATCTGGCAATTTAATCCTAATGCTAGTTTTGTTGCAAATTCTATTGCTTTATTGTTGATAACGGGTAATGTCCCTGGTAATCCAACACAAATTGGACACAGATGAGTGTTAGGTTCCGCATCTCTGTAATCACTATTACAACTACAGAATAATTTAGTTCTTAATTTGGTAAGTTGAATATGAACCTCCAATCCAATTATTATTTCTGGGTTTTCAAGGCTTATTTTACATCCCTCCCTTGGTTAATGAAGGAATTTTCCTAAAAATATTTAATTCTTGTTCTAGTTGATATCCAACGTTAAGGATTTCACTTTCATCAAAATAGTTGCCAATAATTTGAAAACCAATAGGTAATTCATCATTATCAAAACCACAAGGAATTGAAAGAGCAGGTAAACCTGCTAAATTAACTGGACATGTCAATATATCTATTGTGTACATCTGAATTGGATCATTTATTAATTCTCCTATTTTAAATGCCGTACATGGCATTGTTGGGCCGATAATGACATCACAATTCTTATATGCCTCTTGAAAATCGTTTTTAATTAATGTCCTGACCTTTAGTGCCTTGATATAATATTGGTCATAATAACCTGCTGATAAAGCATATGTGCCTAAAAAGATTCTTCTTCTTACTTCTGCCCCGAACTTCTCACCTCTGGTTCTATTGAAAACATCAAAAACATCCCCTTCTAGATTTTGGCTCATTTTTCCATACCTTTGTCCATCATACCTCGCTAGATTCGAACTCGCTTCACTCATACAGAGTATATAATAAGTAGCAATAGTGTATTCAAGGTGAGGGATTGTTACTTCTATTGAAGATACTCCCAAACTTTCCAATTTTTTAATCGCATTTTTTACAGAATTTTTCACCTGTGGCTCAATTCCATCGCTAAAAAATTCTTTTGGAATTCCAACTGTTTTTTTTTCAACAGATTTTTTGATTTCTTCAGTATATTTATCCACTTTAATATCTACTGATGTAGAATCCTGTGGATCTTTTCCTGATATAATCTCAAGCATTAATGCTGAATCGTACACACATTTAGTAATTGGGCCAATTTGATCTAATGAATTTGCAAAAGCAATCAATCCATACCGCGAAACCCTACCATATGTGGGTTTTAATCCTACCACTCCACAAAAAGATGCAGGGCATCTAATGCTACCTCCCGTATCACTTCCAAGAGCAATTTTGGCTTGATTTGATATAATGGATGCTGCTGCTCCCCCGCTTGACCCTCCTGGAACTCTGTCCAAATCCCATGGGTTATAAGTAGGACCATAGCAACTCGTTTCCGTAGAACTCCCCATTGCAAATTCATCCATATTGGTATTTCCAATATGAATTGCTCCTTCTTGTTCTACTATCTTTTCAATAACGGATGCATTATATGGTGGCTGGTAACCTTGTAAGATATTCGAACAACAAGTGGTAGGGAAATCTTTTACGCATATAAGATCTTTGTTAGCAAAAGGTAAGCCATATAGTCTCCCAATCTTCCTACTTTTTTGGATATTTGAATCAAAATCTTTGGCTTTCTTGAGTGCTTTTTCTTTTGAAAGGTTAACAAATGAATGAAAGAGTTTATCAGATTTCTCAATTCTATCAAAAGCATTACGAATTACAACTTGAATAGTAATTTCTCTATTTTTAATTTTTTCAAGTAATTCATACGCCATAAGATTATTGAGTTCCATTTATAGTAAGCCCAACTTTTGTATAAATTAGAATTAGTCTCTTTTAAATAATAATTCTGGATTTCTAAAAAATTTGACTGAATTAAGTCAATAAGAATGAGTAAATAACTAATATTTCATTGTTAAAATGAAATTTGTTTATTAAGGCGTCTTTCTTAGCATAGTTCTAGGGAATGGAATAGCATCTTTTATATTATCTAATCCACAAATCCAAGATACAACTCTTTCTACTCCTAAACCATAACCAGAGTGAGGAACACTTCCATACTTTCTTAATTCAAAATACCACTCATAGATGGTTGGATCTTCACCATCTGCTTTCAATCTATTTATCATGTCATCGACTAACAAACTTCTTTCTGATCCACCGATAATTTCACAATATCCTTCGGGAGCTAACATATCAAAACATAATGCTTCTTTAGGATTTTCTTTGCTTGGTGGTTTATAAAACCCCATAATTTCCGTTGGATAATGTGTTACTACTACTGGAACTTTAAAATGCTCAGCTATTTTTGCTTCTTCATTGGTTCTTAAATCCTTACCCCAAGGAACATCCATCTGGTACTTATTATTTAAAATGTCTAAAGCTTCTGAATATTTAATTGTAGGATATTGTGCTTCTGCATAATACTCTAATAATTTGATGTCTCTTCCTAAAATTTCAAGTTCTTTTTTATTATCTTTCAAAACTTGTTGAATAATATATCTGATTTCATCTTTGGCTACTTCAGTAACTTCATCAAGTTTCATCCACGCTGCTTCCATTTCAGCCATCCAGAATTCAGATAAATGCCTTGAAGTTTTGGATCTTTCTGCTCGAAACGTTGGCCCCATATTATAGATTTTCCCTAGTGAAAAAATACCTGCCTCAGCGTATAATTGCCACGTTTGGCTTAGATAGATTTTATCTTCAAAATAGTTAACTTCAAATAAAGTAGCACCACCTTCGGATTGGCTAGGTTGGAATATTGGCGCATCAAATTCAAAATATCCATGGTTCCTAAAAAATTCATGAATTGCTCCTACGATTGTATGCCTTATTTTTAAAACTGCATTCAATTTCCTTGATCTTAGCCATAGATGTCTATTGTCATATAAAAGTTCAGGAGATTGATGTTCCGTAATTGGAAAAGGTTCTGCAATTTGTATAATTTCCAAATCGGATACAGAAACTTCATAACCAGTAGGAGCTCTTTTATCCTCCCTTAGTTTACCCGAAACTTTAACTGAGGATTCAATCGTTAATTTCTCAGCTTTTTCAAATGCTTCTGGATTTTTATTTTTAGAAATAACACATTGTATTATATCAGATTCATCCCTTAAAACTATAAACACAAATTTATTTGACTTTCTTTCTCGATATACCCACCCTCTTAAATATATTTCACCAGAACCTTTTTTCAGAGCCTCTCCAATCGTTATATATTTTAATTCTTTCATTTTCGAGATAAGACAATTTCAAAATGATATATATGAAAGGATATGATTTCTAAAAAATTTCACTAAAAAGGCTATTTATTTATAGAATTTTATCCTTTTAGAGACTTAAAAAATTTAGAATAAATGAAATAAACTTTATAATATAAAAATCGCTGCTGCTATAACAGAAGCCCACTCATCTTCATCTCGAACAGTGGCAGAAGCTGTAATGTTCTTCGTTTCTACAATCTTCCCTCCCATTTTAAAGACTTCTCGTTTTTCATCATAGTTAGCATTAGGATCAAACTTTATACCTAAAGTAGTAGCCAACATTTCTGCTGCTAGATCTTCAGCAGTATCTCCTGTTTTTTCTGATTTAACGCCAAAAGTATGATGTTCACTTAGATATCCGTATTGCCCTTTATCAGCAGGCTTTGCAACACCAATTGAAGCACAAATTAAACGATTATATTCATTAGAATCAGCTCTAGCGATAACAGCAAAAATAATCTGCCCTTCTCGAAGCTGTTTTAGACCATCCTCTCTATTTATTTCGATACAATATGGTGGTAAGATAGAAGATACATTAACTAAATTATATTTTTCAATACCAGCCTCTCTAAGTGCTTGTTCGAAAGCTGCTAGTTTGGATTTATGAAATCCTTTACCTTTTACAAAAAATACTTTTTTTGGAACGAGTGACATCTCTTAACTTAGGTGTATATTCTCATTATTTATTATGATAATAGTAAATACTAAACTTATTTAAACTTAATTAAATAATATTAATAAACTAAAATTATGATGAATTAGAAATTTCTAGATTTACTAAGTTTATGAAATATTTTGCGAATTAGAATAATTCGATATCTATGTTTAATAATTTTAACTTTAAGCCAATAAGTTGAAATATTTAGTTTAAATACGTTATAAGAAAAATTTTAGCCATCAAATTCTTGTTATAATTGCAATTTTTATTAATTAATCAAATCCAGTCTGATTTTTGAAATGACAATTTAGTTTTATTTAAAAAATTTAAAGCATTTAACTTAATCTATGAATAAAAATCATAAAGATAAGTACCTCATTAAAAAAATATCTCCATTTAATGTCTATAAAGTTAAAAATATCGATGATCTGTTAAGGGATCTAAAGAAATGTGGATTTCAAGGAAGAAACTTAGGAAGAGCTCTTGATATATTATATAAAATGGTTACCGATGATAAAATCTTAACGGTTTTAACTCTTTCAGGAGCTATGGTTCCAGCTGGTATGGGTGATTTAATATGTGCTTTGATTGAAAACAAACTAATTGATGTTATAATAAGTACTGGCGCCAATACAATTCATGATTTAGTTGATGCTGTTTCAGACATTGGGCACTATATAGGAAGCCCAAATGTTGATGATAATGAGTTATTTAAAGCCCGAATTAACAGAATTTATGACACATTTTTACCAGAAGATAATTATAAACGTGCAGAAAACGTTTTATTGGATATTATCCATGATATTTTTAGCTCAAAAGACATACGTATAACACCTTCAAACTTAATGAGAAAAGTAGGAGAAAATGTAAATGAAAGATGCATTCTTTCTATTGCAGCTAAATATAATATCCCTATATTTGTTCCTGCGTTTTCTGATTCTGAATTTGCATTAAATCTAATAAAATTTTCGTTGAGAGAAGGGTATAAGTTTAATTTAGACATATTTGGCGATGTCCTTAAATTTGCAAATATTATAAGAAAATCAGAGGAATTTGGAACATTCATTATCGGAGGGGGTGTTCCACGAAACTGGGCTCAACAAGTATTTCCATTATTAGATCAAATAGATAATGTTGAAACTATGGGCTATAATTACTCAGTTAGAATTACAAGTGCTATAGAATATGATGGTGGGCTATCAGGGTGTACGATAAGTGAAAGCAAATCATGGGGGAAGTATTCTTTAGAATCAAAATATATCACTGTATGGTGTGATGCAACTATTGCATTGCCAATATTGATTACAGGCTTATTTCAACGTTTAAATATCATTTAGTTTATAAAAAATAGTACAATAATTTTAAAATAGCTAATTTATTACATCTATTATGGTTAATTCTCGAAAAGAAGATTATCTTATTAGAAAAATCTCTCCTTTTGATATCAGTATTATTAAAAACATTGATGATGTTTTAAAATCATTGAAACTTTGTGGTTTCCAAGCTAGAAATTTAGGTATAGCTGCTGATATTCTATATGAAATGTTCATAGATGAAAGTTGTTTAACCATTCTAACCTTAAGTGGAGCAATGATCCCAGCTGGAATGGGATATTTAATATGTGAATTAATCGAAAAAAAATTAATTGATGTCATTATCTCAACAGGGGCTAACATTACTCACGATTTTATTGATAGCATTTTGAATGGAGGCCACTACCAAGGTAGTGAGGAGGTAGATGATGAAGATTTATTTAAACATCGAATAAATAGGATATATGATGTTTTTCTTCCAGAAGATAACTATGATATCGCAGAAAAAGAATTACTTAAAATCTTGTTAAATAAATTTCCTAATAAAAAATTTGAGATTACTCCATCAGAATTTTTTAAAATTATTGGAAAGGAAATAAAAAGCAGAAGTATTTTATCGAGTGCAGCTAATAATGATATTCCTATATTTGTTCCAGCTATTTCTGATTCTGAATTTGCACTAGACTTAGTAAAGTTCACGGATACTGAAGGGTTTGATATAGATTTTCGAGTACTTAAAGATGTCAAGAATTTTGCTGAAATTGTTAAGAAAGAAGATTTATGTGGAACCTTTATTATCGGAGGTGGGGTTCCGAGAAATTGGGCTCAGCAAATTTATCCTTATATTGAAAATATTGAAAGATTAACCAGAGCGAATTATGAATTTGGCTATAAATACGCTGTAAGAATTCACACCGCAACAGAGAAAGATGGTGGCTTAAGCGGGTGTAGCTTAAGCGAAAGTAAGTCTTGGGGTAAATATGCTATAGATGCTAGATATATAAGCGTATGGTGCGATGCTACTATTGCCCTACCAATATTAATTACTGGAGTTCTACAAAGATTAGAAAAAATCTAGGATTTTCTATTTTCTTAGAATTAAATCATTAATTATGAATCTTCTTTTTTCCTAAGAAGATATTTTGAAAAAATATTCATATAAAGACATTCTTCAGGAGGCATTTCCATTGTTAGTTTTGGTTTTTCTGTAAATTCCAGATCTGTTCCTCGAATGATTACGACAGGCGTTTGTTTGTCTGCTTCACTTAATAGGAACTGAGCAGCACTCGCAAGATCATCAGCTATAGCCCTCATGGTTATTTCTAAAGGTCTATTAAATAGATCTGGTTTACCTCGTAAATCCTCGATGGGTTCAAATCCCGCAGTTGCTATTGCAATCCCAATTGTACCTTTTCTAAGGGGTTGAACACGAGAATCTGCTATAATAATCCCAAGATTATTTAATTTGAACTCTTTTTTTAGAGTCTTCCAAAACTTCCAGATTACTTCATCTAGATTTTTTGGAAGAAGGACTACTTTACCACCTCCCGCATTAGATTGGTCTATTCCTGCATTTGCAATTAGAAAATCATTTACTTTAGTTAAAATTACGTGTTTCATTCCTCCCAAAACCATGGAAGCTTCATCTAAAATCAGTTTAACGTATCGTTCATCCATATTATATTGTCTTGCTAAATCTTTTGCTTGATTTGAGATATGTTTTACTTCAGATAGTTTTTTAACTCTTCCTTGGGATGTTGCAACTACCTTTTCAGCAATTACTATAATATCTCCTTCATTTAAAGAACCTACTGTCTTTCTAATATTAGTAATGATGATTTTGAGTAAATCATCATTTTCTTTTATAAGTGGAAGTTTAATTTCAAATAACTCCATCGTAGATTAAAAAAATTAAACTTATTTGATATAGTTTTTTACACTTCTAGATATATATGAAAAAAATTTATGCAAAATTCTTTGATTCTTTAGAAATTGGTGATGAGTTCCCTACGGTTATAATGGGAGTATTAAATTTAAGCCCTGAATCTTTCTACAAAGGTTCTGTGTATAATGATCTTAGTCAGATGAAAACTGCTGCTTTAGAGATGGTTAATAATGGAGCAAATATTTTAGATTTAGGTGCTAGATCAACTGCTCCATGGTCTAAAAAAATTACAATTGAAGAAGAAATTATTAGATTAACACCTGCTATGGAAAACTTATGTGAGATAATGCCTGAAAATGTAATTATCTCAGTTGATACCCAATTTAGTCAAGTAGCCCAAAAAGCTTATAAAATTTCAAAAAAGTATGATAAAAAAATAATAATAAATGATGTAAGCTGCTTGAAAACCGATCCTAAGTTAATGAATTTCATAATTGAAAACGAGATTCCCATTATTATGATGGCGTCAAAAAAATTACCAGGTGATTTATTAACTATAGAAGAAATAGTTAGGGAATTTAAGTTTACTATTAATAATTTGACACAAAAGGGCTATGATGAGACTAAAATCATTTTAGACCCAGGTATTGGACATTGGGTTGAAAAAAAAATACATATATATGACTTAAAGATAATTCACAATTTATCCAAATTAAGAACTTTAAACAAACCAATATTAGTGGCAATATCAAGAAAATCCTTTATAGGTACAACCTTGAATAAGCCTGATCCAAATGATCGCTTAAATGGTACATTATCTGCCACTAGTATAGCTGTTTTCAATGGTGCGCATATAGTTCGCACTCATGATGTTGATAATCAATTATTAGAAATTGTTAAAATGGCAAGAAAATTAAGAATCAATTATTAGTTGTTCGATATTTGTATTAGATTTGAAAACGTCAAAGATTTTAGAATACCAAATGATTATTTGAAAGAAATCTTATAAAGCTTTTCAATTTTCTATTTTTTTTAATAGTCAAGACTATCGCCCATCTAATTTACTTCTCTAAAATTTAAAGCCAAATTAAAAATCTTGTCCAATTTTAATTACAAGGTTTGCAAGAAATTTAAGAAAATTAATTTTTTTTTTATTTTAGTTGATAAAAAACTGTGCTTATATTTAAATTAGCGGAATGACTTATATTATATGTAAAAAGTTAAATTATCACATAAGTTCAACTAAGATTTGATTAATTTAACCTTACATTATATTATAGGTAAGAATATGTCTGATAACAATTCCTATGATGCAGAGGATATTAAAGTTTTAAAAGGGTTAGAAGGTGTAAGGAAACGCCCGGCACTTTATATAGGCTCTACAGGCAAAAAAGGACTGCATCATCTTGTTTTTGAAGTATTAGATAATTCCGTCGATGAAGCGATGGTTGGTTATGCTAATGAAATAAAAATAACATTGCAACAAGATAATTCTGTACAGATATATGATAACGGAAGGGGTATCCCTATAGATAATCATCCTGAGTTCGATAAACCAGCATTAGAAGTGATAATGGAATATCTACATTCTGGAGGTAAATTTGATAATAAAAGTTATAAAATTTCCGGTGGATTACATGGTGTTGGTTTATCTGTTGTTAATGCGTTAGCCGAATGGCTAGAAGTAGAAATATGTAAAGATAGACAGCTATATAAACAAAAATTTTCTAAAGGTAAAAAAGCTTCAGAAGCAGAAATAAAGAAAATAAATAATGAGAACAGTTATACAAGAATTACATTTTATCCAGATCCTGAGATTTTTGAATTCGATCCAAATGAGCCCATTTTTAATTTTTCAACAATTGCTAATAGAATGAGAGAAGTAGCTTTTCTTACACCACAAGCCAGATTTGAACTAATCAATAAATTTACAGATGAGAAGGAGGAATTTCATTATGAGGGTGGTATTAAGGAATTTATTGCATATTTAAATAAAGATAAACAGCCTTTACATGATGATATAATCTATATTAGTGATAATTCTCAAGATGAGCATGACAATACTATTTATTGCGATGTTGCAATGCAATACAATCAAGGATATCAAACCAACATTCTCACTTATGCCAACACGATTAATACATTTGAAGGAGGAGTCCATCTTACTTCTTTTAAATCTGCGTTAACGAGAACAGTTAATTCTTATATTGAAAACTATATGGAAAAAAAATACAAAGACCATGTTTTAAGTGGATCTGACACTCGAGAGGGACTATCAGCAGTTATTTCAGTAAGATTACCAGAACCGCAATTTGAAAGTCAAACAAAGATCAAACTGGGTAATCCCGAAATTAGACAAGTTATAAGCCAAATAATTACTGATAAATTAACTCAATACTTTGAAGAGAATCCTATTACCGCTAAAAAAATAATCTTAAAAACCATTAATGCAAAAATGGCACGTGAAGCAGCCCAAAAGGCAAGGTTACTTATCCGTCGTAAATCCGCATTAGACGGTGCTAGAATGCCTGGAAAACTTGCTGATTGTTCATCAAATAACCCTGAAGATGTTGAAATTTTCATAGTAGAAGGCGATTCTGCAGGCGGTCCTGCTAAACAAGGGAGAGATAGAACCTATCAGGCAATTCTTCCTATTAGAGGTAAAATACTCAATGTTGAAAAAGCTAGAATAGATAAAGTATTACAAAATAATGAAATTCAGGCAATAATCAAAGCATTGGGAGTGGGATTTCAAGAAACAAATCAAACAAATGGAATCAATGGTGATGCAGGAGAAAATGGGGATGAAGCGGAGGAAAGCTTTGATTTAAGTAAATTGAGATATCATAAAGTTATAATCATGTGTGATGCTGATGTTGATGGCTTCCATATAGAGACTTTATTGCTTACATTCTTCTTTAGATACTTACGCCCTTTAATAGACGAAGGACATTTATATATTGCTGTACCTCCCTTATATAAAGTTTCCTATAAAAGTGTAAAAGAATATGTTTATTCAGATATACAGAAAGAGAGTTTGCTTAAAAATATCAAGGAAAAATACAAGTTAAAGAATTTGGATTCCATTAAAACTCAACGCTATAAAGGCCTTGGTGAGATGAACTCCGATGAGCTTTACGATACTACCATGAAAAGAGAAACTAGAAAACTAAAGAAAGTGACTTATGAAGATTATCTCGAAAATGATTTAATCTTTACAAAGTTGATGGGTAAGGAAGTAAAAGCTCGTAAAAAGTTTATTATTAGTAATTTTGACGAAGTTAACATATTAGATATTTAATTCTGACTTATTTAATTATAGTAATTTAAATTAGAAAAGGTGTCATAATTGGCTTCAGAACAAATTGAAGAGATTTTATTAAAAGAGGAAATGAAAAGCAGTTATATCGATTATGCTATGAGCGTAGTCGTTGGAAGGGCCATTCCAGACGTCAGAGACGGCTTAAAACCTGTGCACAGAAGGATAATTTACGCTATGGCGGCAAATAATTGGTATTATACAAGTTCTCATGTTAAATGTGCTAAGATTGTGGGTGAAACACTAGGAAATTATCATCCTCATGGTGATATGGCTGTATATAACGCATTAGTGAGAATGGGACAAGACTTCTCATTAAGATATCCTTTAATCCATCCGCAGGGGAATTTTGGGTCTATTGATGGAGACCCACCAGCTGCTTATAGATATACTGAAGCGAGATTATCATTGATCTCAAATGAGTTAATTGAAGATATAGATAAAGAAACTGTGGAGTTTCAACCTAATTTTGATAATAGTACTTCTGAACCAACCTATTTACCCGCGAAGCTTCCTAATATTTTATTAAATGGCGCTAAAGGAATTGCTGTAGGAATGGCAACATCTATGCCGCCCCATAATTTAAGAGAAGTTTGTAATGGAATCATAGCAACTATAGATGATCCTGACATTTCCATAGAAGAACTAATGGAACTCATAAAGGGTCCTGATTTTCCAACAGGTGGTATTATTACTGATACAAATGGCATCTATAATGCATATACTACTGGAATGGGAACAATAACTATTAGTGGAAAGATGGAGACTGAAACTAAAGGAAACAAAACTAGCTTAATAATTACAGAAATTCCGTATTTAGTTAATAAAACAGATATAGTTGAATCTATAGCTAGGTTAATTAAAGATGGGGTTCTTAAAGATATTAGAGATTTACGTGATGAATCCGATAGAAAAGGGATGCGTATTGTATTAGATTTATCTAAAAATGCCCAACCAGTTATAATAAAAAATGTACTTTTTAAAAGGACTAAACTTTTAACGACTTTTAACACCACTAACCTAGTTTTAATTAATGAAGGAAAACAACCTAAAATCCTCAATATAAGAGAGATTATTAATGAATATATCGAACATCGCTTAATAATCATTTCTAAAAGAACTGAATATCTGCTTAAGAAAGCAAAAGATCGACTTCATAGGGTTGAAGGGCTTTTAATTGCCTTGAATGATATAGATAATGTTATAAATATAATTAAAGGTTCGAAGGATGCTAATGAAGCAAAAACAAAGTTAACAGCAACTTATAAGCTAAGTGATATTCAAGTCCAATCCATATTGAGCATGCCTTTATCACGATTAACGAATTTAGAACAACAGAAGTTGGTTGATGAACAAAAATCACTACAATCCAGTATTAAGGAATATAATAAAATTCTGAAAGAAAGGGAAATCCGTTTAGATATAATTAAAAACGATTTAATTGAATTAAAGAAGAAATTTGGAGATGATAGAAAGACTGAAATTAAAATGGTTGAGCACCATCAACTAAAAGAAATTGAAAGGAAAGATTTGATAAAAAAAGAACCTACCATTGTCATTTTTACTAAAAACCAATATATTAAACGAATCTCACTAGAAGAATATCAAGCTCAAAGACGGGGAGGTCGTGGAAAAAAAGGTATGACCGTACGTGAAGAAGATTTTATTACCGATTTATTTGTAGGTTCTACCCATGATACTATTTTAGTATTTACATCAAAGGGTCGAGTATATTCTATTAAATGTTATGATATTCCTTTACAAAAGAGAACAGCCAGAGGTAAACCGATTATAAATTTTATTCCTCTTCAGGAAGGTGAAAGGATTGCAGATATGATTCCAATAAATAACTTCAATACCAATGAGATGCTAATAATGACTACAAAAAATGGAATTATTAAAAAGACACCTTTAAAAGCCTTTTCTAAATTTAGAACTACAGGCGTTAAAGCTCAGAGAATCCGTGTGGATGATGAATTAGTAAGTGTTAAAAGGTTTTCAAACGAATTACAAGATATATTTATAGCCACAAAATTAGGTTATGCTGTTAGATTTGATGAATCAGAATTAAGAGAGTTAGGTAAATATTCAATGGGAGTCAAAGGAGCAGAATTAAGAGAGGATGACGAAGTTATTGATACACTTTTGGTAAGTGATGATGAAATTATTCTGACCTTAACCGAAAATGCCTATGGTCAAAGAACGCCAGTTAAAGAGTATCGAAAAACTGGTAGAGGGGCCAAAGGAGTAAAAAATATCACATTGGACCCTTCTAAAAATGATCGCGTTATTGCGATTAAAATAGCTAAACATATGGATATGTTGATCGGAACAGAACAAGGACAAATGATAAGGGTTCCTGTAGATTCTATTCGGATTACCCATAGGAAAGCAAAAGGAGTTAGAGTAATAAAGCTGTATGAAGGAGATTTTGTAGTCGCAATTGGAAAATGTGAAAAAGAACATTAGTTTGTCTTTAATTTGAGAAAGATATTTATTTAGATTATTCTTTAAGATAAGGAATAAGGCATAAAAAAACTAAATTTTCAGATCCAGAATTATTTATCCCATGTTTTTCATTTGGAGGAATATAAACAACATCCCCTGAATTTACTATTTCTTCCTGTCCTGAATCATTATAAAAAACGCCATTTCCAGTCAAGATATAAATTTCATGATCTTGAAAGTGACTATGGAGTGGTACTTTAGCATCTGGTTTAATTTCAAACCTCCTCATCGCAAAATTTTTAGCCCCATCATTTTCATCAATTAGCCATCTGACAAATACATCTTTAACTGGGGTTCCATCTATTAATGTTGCTGCTTTATTTTCTACATCTTTAAAATACTTTTTCAACATAACTTAAATAGTTTATAATCTAATAAAACCATATCTTATATTAAAAGTAAAAAATAAATTGATAAAAGATAAATTATGAGCACTGAATTTAATATTGGTTTTGATTATTCACATAAGAATAAATTAGTTATTGAAGATCCAGCTTTTAACGATTTTATTGAGTTTCTTTTTAATTCTGACCTGAAATTGGGAAAGATTGAAGAAGGAATAATATATGAGAAATTATCAAAATATAATATTTTTATAATTGGTGTACCTATTGCTCAATCCTTTTTAAGTTCTAAGGAGATCGAAGATTTGGTAAAATATGTTAAGGATGGAGGCTCATTGTTAATACTAAACGATAAGGGTGGAGATCTGGCAAATAAGAACAATCTTTCTGATTTAACAAAGCATTTTGGAGTTAAATTCAATTCTGATCAATTATTTGATGGTGAATCTTTTTCAAAAGATAATTCTCGTCCAATTATCAAAAAGTTTAAACCCCATTTTCTTACTCGTGATATTACCCAAATTATCCATTCTAATGGTTGTACTCTAGAAGTTACTAAAGAAATTGATGATAAGAATCTAGATGTTATCACGATAGCTTTTTCCTCTAAGGACACTGCTTGGCATAAATTTTTCACTGGAGAGGAATGGTTTGATGAACCTGTTCAGAAAACTCCAATTATTGCTGCTGTACATTATGGACTTGGTAAAGTTGTAGTATTAGGAAATTTATCCCTCTTTTCAAGCTTCCATGACGCTTATGGTATCCATGCAGCAGACAATTTTAAACTAATCTCAAATATAATTTCATGGCTTATGAATAAAGCCTATTCAGAACAAGCTCAATTAACTCAGCCAATTTATACTACCATTCCAATTGAACAAGACTTATATTATTGGATTAAAGGAATGATTGATGAAGGAAGATGGAAAAATATTGAAGAAGTTATTAATTTTGCATTAAAAGTTATAAAATTTAGAATGAAAAAACAAGAAAATATTGAAGATGAATAAAACAGGTTTGAGCTTAAACCTTATTAATGAGGGTAAAGGTTTGATCAAAACAGACAAAAATGAATTATTAATTGGAGTTCTCTCAGATACTCATGTTCCCCATAGAGCCTCCTCAATACCAGAAAAGGTTATAGATGATTTCAAAAGGAGAAATGTTGACTTTGTTTTTCATTTAGGAGATTTTACTTCCCTTGAGGCTTATGAAACGCTTATTAATATTTTTGGTAAAAATAAAGTTATCGCTATTCATGGAAATATGGATTTTGACCCGAAATTGAGAAAAGTATTGCCTGATAAGTTGGAATTGGAAATCTTTGGCCATAAAATTCTACTGATTCATGGAATGGGAGGCCCTAATATGATAGTTAAACGTTTGATTAAAAAGTTAGCTCTTCCTAACTCTGATTATGATGTTATTATCTTTGGTCATACTCATAGACCAGTTAATGAAAAAAAGAATAATATATTATTTTTTAACCCTGGAACTACCACACCTATCGATAATAGACTGACAATAATAAGCTCCTATGGTTACCTGAAAATTTCTAAAAATAATGTGGAGCCAGAAATAATCTACTTATAAAGAATAATAACTGTATTGAAGATAAATTATTAAAAAAAAGCTTATATCTAAAATCCTTCCATAGGTTTTCCTGAAAGTTTTTTATAATGATTCAACACTGCTTGACGAGAGGCATACACAAATGCTCTTTTTACATTAACTCCTTGAATCGCGATGGTTTCATATACCAAGCAATGATTGAGCTTAGCAGTGTCTAACACCTGTCTGATTTTAGAGATTTCAATTATTTCATCCAAGTCCCTCTTATTAGCCAATAAAACTATCGGGACTTCAGGAGGTTCAAACTGGGATGGTGCTTGCAATTTATCACCGTAGAATTTTAATAACTCTTTAAGAGACCAGATATTCTCTTGCCATTGATCAATGAGAGAATCCCAAGTAAAAATCACAGCATCTGTACCTTTTAGTACAGTTTGTCGTTGAAATTTATGTCGTCTTTGACCTGCCACAGTATATACTTGAAATACCACATTGGAAACTCGCGCTACAACTCTATCAAAAAATAAGGTTCTACCAGTAGGATCCTGAATCTGTTGCATATCACCTGATGCTAAACCTTCTTTATGGTATACCCATTCAAGTGCAGTCGTCTTACCTCCAAGACCTAACCCGGTCTGCGACTAGCAGGTTCCGTTTGGTCCATAGAAACATATCTTGAAGACAAGCGTTCCATCTCCACGTCGACTTGGCATTGATTAATACCTCAAATTTTAAACAAATATTTTCTCAAATTTAATTTTAAACATCTAATAATAATAATTATATTTTAAATTTTGTAAATCAAAAACTTTGCCTATTTTTAAATTTATATTTTAGATTACAGAAATGTATTTAATTCTAATTTATAAATATCACAACTTAATCTAGGGAAACTATTTTAGTATTAATTTTATTTACATTAGTTAATATTTTAATAGAATGGATTATGATATCTCGTTGTATCTTTATTTTCTAATGTCCTTTGAATAATCTCCTTATTGATTAATCCTTCTATTTGGCATAAATACTCATACTCTTCCTTTAAACATAACATTATTGCTGTACCGCGTTTATTCATCCTTGAAGTTCTTCCGATTCGATGGACATAGTTATCAGGATACTTTGGAACATCATAGTTAATGATATGACTTATATTATCAATATCCAATCCTCTTGCAGCTACATCTGTAGCAATTAACATATTAATCTTCCGATGCTTAAAAGCCTTCAAAATTGTTTCACGTTGATATTGAGATAATTGTCCTGAAATCAAATTAACCTTGTAATTTAAATTTTTATTTGATTGCAACTTATTTGATAGCCATGATGCGGTTTTTTTAGTATTCACAAATACTAAAGTGTGTTTTGGTCTCTCTGTTTTTAAAATATCAAGAAATGTTTTAAATTTCTCTTCGAATCGATCTATTAAATAGTAATATTGTTTAGTATTACTTACAGTTAAATCATCTTTACTTAGATTTATAAATTCAAATTTATTTTTTGAATATTTCTTTACTAAACTTCTTATTTGCGAATATAGCGTGGCAGAAAAAAGCATAAATTGATAGTTACTGTGAATTTGCCTTAAAATGTAATTGACATCTGGTGCAAAGCCCATATCGAATAAACGATCTGCTTCATCTATTACAACAAATTTTATGTTCCGTAGATTTAATTTTTTTCTCTTATAAAGATCAATAATTCTTCCAGGTGTTCCACATATAACATTTACACCTTTTTCTAACTGCTTAATTTGATTATCAATTGATACTCCACCATAAATCGTCATAGATTTGATTGTATGATTTCCTAATTCTTTTAATACTTGATCAACTTGTTTCGCAAGTTCCCTTGTTGGTTCTAAAATTAAAACTTGATTAAATTCGTTGTTCAATTTCTCAATAATGGGCAGTAAGAAAGCTAATGTTTTTCCACTTCCAGTCTTAGCTTGGACCATTACATGATGTCCTTCTAAAATAACAGGAATAGCAACCCTTTGTACTGGAGTTGGTTTATTAATATCTAATTTTTTCAAGATATTAACTAAAAATTCATTAATACCTAATTCTTTAAAACTCAATTTTATTATAACCTTAATAATCTACTATTTCTCTCTCGACATTTAACAAAATTTTCCATAAAAGAAAAAGCTTTTCAATTTATTTTATTAAATTTAACCAAAATTAACGAATTAACTAAATTATATTGTCCAATTATTTTATTATTTATTACTTACTTTTAATTTCCAATCCAAATACGACTTTTTTTGTTAAGAGGTCCAGTTTTTCAAGTTTTTTTTTAATAAAAATTCTTACTTTTGATGGGCTAATTTTTGGATTATTAAAAAAGAGATCCTGAACCAGTGTCTCATTTTTTTTCCCCTTATTAGCTAATTTTCTATGAAGGGGGTTCTCATCATCATAAAGAGGTATGGGAAATGAAAAGGGCCTTTTATGAATGTGCCTGCTTGATTTAATTAGCTTTATATTTTTCGTCAGTATTGGAGAATTAAGAACTGATGAAAGATAATACGCTTCATTAAGTATATTAGTAGAGAAATAATAGTTTTCTGAGGCAATGATAATATCCTTTTCATAATTATCAATAACAGCTGCTTTAATCGTTGATCCACTTGCATTATATATAACAATATATCGTTTATTGTAATATTGTTTTGAGAGCTTATTCCAGTAGTTCAGATTTGAGAATAAGGTTTCAATTTTACTTGTTGGTTTTTTCTTGTTTTGATAATTATCATTCAATTTATTATATAATTCATATGCTTTTGCATATTTTGCGAGATAATTAGCATCAAATTCATAATTTTCATTAATAGGTAAAAATATATTGCGAAACTTTTTTATGTAAAATGGAATTAAATCCATATTTAATAATGTTTTATAC
>Ga0209635_10001162_pt1 | contig 19420 bp, 20 predicted proteins | sample DeeMarSWOR230_32_FD_187463 | JGI IMG/M metagenome (GOLD analysis project Ga0209635, IMG submission 187463) | Marine sediment microbial communities from White Oak River estuary, North Carolina - WOR-2-30_32 (SPAdes) (version 2) | ecosystem: Environmental > Aquatic > Marine > Intertidal zone >...
CTTAGGCCGAGTATCTTCATGAACGCTCCAACCAGCCCGATTACGATGCCACCCCGCGTGTCGATGAACATGTCCCCACTATCCACCATAGCCGAGTCTCCTCTATGCATGGCTATCTTCGCCCCATGTTTGTCTCTCAGATAGGCAGCGTTGCCAACGTGGTCTATGTGGCCGTGGGTTATGATGACGAGCCTGAGATCCCCCAGATCGCACCCAGCCGCTAATAGCTCCTGTTCAAGCTGGCTTCGTTTCTTCTTTATACCAGTATCTATGAGGAAGCACCCTTCCTCGGTTTTTATGAGGTAGCAGTTCATCCCGAAGAAGTAGTTCAGGGTGATGGGCTTGATCTCCATGTCTCACCGTATCTTGGTCCTTTTAATAATCTCTTCCGGAGTTAATGTAGGCTCAGCCTGAATCAGAACCTGAGAAACCGAGCGTCAACGTTATCAGGCGTGTAGCCGCTTCAACTCCATGCGTCTAGCAGGGCTTTTCAGCGGCGGCAAGGACAGCTGCTACGCTGCGCGCCTAGCCGAGGAGGCTGGACATGACGTGGGCTACCTCGTCTCCATACGCTCGGAGAACCCTCACAGCTACATGTTCCACACCGTGAACATCGGGCTCACCGAGCTCCAGGCATACGCTTGGGGCAAGGAGCACGTCGAGGCCAAAACCAAAGGCGTCAAGGAGAAGGAGCTGGAAGACCTGAAGAGATGCCTACAAGGCTTGGACGTGGAGGGCGTCGTCACCGGGGCCGTGGCGTCCAGCTACCAGAGGGAGCGAGTTGACCGGATATGCGGTGAGCTGGAGCTGGAGCACGTCAGCCCCCTCTGGGGCCGCGAACGCGTCGGGCTGCTAAACGAAATGCTCCAGAGCGGCATGGTCATCGTGTTCTCGGCTGTGGCGGCCCAAGGCCTCGACCAGAGCTGGCTGGGAGCCAAGCTGGACAGGCAGGCCGTGAACAGGCTCGTGGAATTCAGCGAGAGGTTCGGCGTTGACCCCTGCGGCGAGGGAGGAGAGTACGAGAGTCTGGTCCTCGACGCGCCGTGGTTCAGGTACAGGATAGAGGTCAAGGAGGCGGAGCGCAGATGGGACGGCGTCAGCGGCAGGTACCGCGTCGCGGAGGCCGACCTGATATCCAAAAATTGATACGTAAAGATTAAAAGCGGTGGACTCTTTCAAGGGTGTGAGAGGAGAACGCGGTGATGTCCCGCCAAACAGACTAGGCCGAATGGCCCACTCTGGCTACCTTAGACGCTCCTCCGATGTTCTGAAGGAAGTATCTGGGCAGCGTATGCCATGGAGGCACCACCACGGCTTCTTCGGAGATGAAACCTATGAGTGAAAAGAAGGAAGAGGTCGTATCAGAGGCGCTGAAGGCCGAGGAGAGGCTCAGGAGCCGCTGGTACATAATGGACCTGGACGGCAAGCTCTGGGATCTCGACGACTTCGACTTCCAGGGCCACGAGAAGCTCCGCAAGTTCAGCGGATACGAGTATGCCAAGGACCGCACCGTGGACAGGACACCTCCCCACGTGGACCTCATGAGGAGCCTGGAGCTGGTGGACTACGAGCCCGCGTCGGACCCGGGGAACTTCAGGTACTACCCCAAGGGCAGGATGGTCAAGGCGCTGCTGGAGGAGTACGTCACCAGCATGGTGCACGATTACGGCGGCATGGAGGTAGAGACCCCCCTCATGTACAGCTTGGAGCACCCCACCCTCAAAAGCTACCTGAACAGGTTCCCCGCCCGCCAGTACACCGTCGAGAGCGACGACACCTCGTACTTCCTCCGGTTCGCCGCCTGCTTCGGCCAGTTCCTCATCAGCCACGACGCCACCATCAGCTACAAGAACCTACCCATGCGCATCTACGAGATGACCCGCTACAGCTTCCGCCGCGAGCAGCGCGGCGAGCTCACCGGGCTCCGCAGGCTACGCGCGTTCACCATGCCAGACGTCCACGCCTTCTGCAGGGACCTAGACCAGGCCCGGAGCGAGTACATGCGCCGCTTCAAGCTCAGCCAAGACGTGCTGGAAGGCATCGGCCTCGAGAAGGACGACTACGAGCTCGCCGTCAGGATGGTGGAGGACTTCTACAACGAGAACAAGGAGTTCATCAAGGGGCTCGTGCAGAAGCACGGCAAGCCCGTGCTCGTGGAGATGTGGAAGGAGCGGTTCGCCTACTTCATACTGAAGTGGGACATGAACTTCGTGGACGCCTTGGACAAGGCGTCGGCGCTATCCACCGACCAGATCGACGTCGAGAACGGGGAGCGGTACGACATCAAGTACATGGACGAGGACAGCACCCAGAAGCACCCCTACATACTCCACTGCAGCCCCAGCGGCGCCATCGAGCGCGACATCTACGCCATACTGGAGCGGGAGGCTATGAGGCTCCAGGCAGACAAGGGCTACAAGCCCCAGCTGCCCCTCTGGCTGGCGCCCACCCAGGTAAGGATCATACCCGTGAGCCACGACTACGTGGGCTTCGCCGACGAGGTCCGCGGTAAGTTCAACGGGGTCCGCGTCGACATCGACAACAGGGACGAGACCGTGGGGAAGAAGATCAGGGACGCCGAGATGGACTGGATACCCTACATCGTCGTCGTCGGCGAACGGGAGGCGGGTAAAGACAAGCTGCCGGTGAGGGTCCGAGGCGTGAAAGACTCCCAGAGCATGTCCGCCGAGGAGCTGCAGAAGAAGATACAAGCCGAGACCGAGGGTAAGCCCTACAGACAGTTACCTGTTCCAGTGTACCTGCAGGACAGGCCCAAGTTCGTGGGTTAGGCTACTCCGTGGCGCCACTTCTCTATCTGGGCGTCCTTCTTACTCCCTTTCTTAAACTCCTTGTAGTGCTCCTTGCAGAGGTAGGCTCGCCTGCTTGTCTCCACGTCGAGCCCCGCGTTCTTGACCTTAGACACGCTTAGCGACCGCACCGCCTCCTCGCTGCACCCCTTGACGCTGCATTTCTCGCCTTTTTTGACTCTACCCAAACCACGGCACCACTATGATATCCCCGAGGTGTACAGTATAAACCCTGTTGATCAGCGTCTCAGCTTCTTTATGGCGGCGGCGGACCGTCTGAGGCACTCGACGGCGACGCTGTATTCTGGGAAGCTATTGAGCCCACACTCGGGTGACGCGTAGGTCACCCGCTCGGCTCCAAAGCACTCAATGATCTTGCTCAGCCTTTTCTCCATGACTCCCTGATCTTCGAGGAAGATGTACGGGTCGATGGCACCCTTTTTGATGCCGGTCCACGTCTCGGCGATCTTCTCCGGCATCTCCCCCTCATACCCCTCGGCATGGTAGTGCATGTGTATGAGGTTGTCGAACTGGGTCACCCCCATCGCGGCCCAGATGTTCTTGTCTTTCTCCTCCAGCCACTGACGGGTGGAGTCGCTCGTGTATATGGGGTCCCCGACGTGGCTCCCCACAGATTCCAGGTGTTCCACCTCCCAGAACAGGTTCTCGCTGGTGTTATGAAGGTGCATGCTGGTCTCCATGCCCCTGACCGAAGCCGTCCTGCAGACCTCGTCCCACGCCGCCCTGAGGGCCTCCCGCCCGTCGGAGCCGAAGTCCAGCAGCGGGTCGTTCATGAAGCCCAGCACGGGCTCGTCCACGCAGACGTGAGCCACCTCAGCGTATCTGGTCTTGAACAGCGACGCCTCCAGTATATCGCTTAGGGTGTGCCCCAACTCCCTGTACAGCCCAGCCGTCTTGGCCTGGAAGAAGGACGCCAGCGTATAAGGCCCGGTGACGCATATCTTGAGCCTCATCCTCTCACAACCAGACAGCTCCCTGACCTTGGCGGACTCCCTCCTGATGACGTCGACTTCGGGTATGGACGCGCCTAGGATCGGCTTGATGGAGCCAGCCGCGTACAGGGCGCCGCCCGCCTTCTCTATGCCCCGCATGAGCCTGAAGAACATCTCATTCATGTCCCTGAACTGAGGGTAGTTGGGGACGTCGACGCCGGCCCTCAGCTTGTCTGCGTACGCGGAAACCACTGTGTCGCTGAAACCACCGTATTCGTCCACGCCGACGTTGAGCAGCGGCAGCAGCGTGCCAGACTTCTGGGCCCCAGCGTATATCACGTCGGGCTCCACCGTCGCCGGCATGCTGCCTATGTCGGAGCTGAGCATATGGTCCACTTTCATGCAGTCAACGGTCACGCAATATAAAATATTCCTCTTCTACATGCGTAGCGGCATCAAACATGCTTAAACCGAATACCGTGTCTGCTGGCTCACGGCGTTAAACGCCAACCTTTTACCCTTCACCCACGCCTAATGCGTGAAAGGTGCCTCCATGGGAAACCCGGCGATAACGCTTTCATTATCGGACCCAGCCGGCCAGACTATGCACGAGATACTGCTGGGGAGGGGCTTCAATGAGACCGAGGAACACAACGTCCTCAGAAGAGACGACATCTATCTCTTCGTCATCGAGCCGCTCATCGTGCCTGAGGAACGGTACAAGGTGCCGGCGGAGCCTAAACCATACCCGGCGGACTACGACAGCCTATCACAGAGATACGACATAGACTACATCGTGGTGGCCAGCCGCCACTGGGCCCAGAGCGGCAAGCCGAGCCTCACAGTACACCCGACAGGAAACTTCGGTAAAGCCATGTATGGCGGCCGGAACCGCGAGCTACAGCTCACGGCACCCAACAAGATGAGGGACGTCTACCTCAGAATACTCGACGACCCTCCACGCAAGTTCGAGGTAAGCCTCGAGGCCACACACCACAGCCCCACCGAGTTCAACGTGCCCATGTTTTTCGCCGAGGTGGGTAGCAGGGAGGCCCAGTGGAGAGACGAGCCCGTCTGCGAGTACCTCGTCGACGCCATACTGGGAGGCATAGAAGACAATGGGAACGCCGACGTGGTAATCGGGTTCGGAGGAGGCCACTACTGCCCAACCTTCTCGTCGAGGATGGATGACCACGCCTTCGGTCACATGGCGGCCAAGTATGCCATACCCCTCTTAGGCAACGAGATCGTGAGTCAGATGGTTGAGAAGAGCGGCGGCGTTGTAGGGGCGCTCCTGGACAAAGGCCTCAAGGGCCACGAGAAGAAGAATGTCGAGGCCTTTCTAAAGAAGTTGGACATTCCGATGCTCTAGCTACTCCTCGAACACCCAGCCATCCAAGTCCTCCCAGATGCGCTCCAGTACCCGCTTAGACTGGCCCGGGGGAAGACTCAGGAACAGCTTCCCCAAGTGCTTGCACATCCTCTTTCTGTGCATTCCCTTCCGCCAGTCGTCGCAGTTGTGCTTGATCACCTGATTTCCCAAGTCGACCTCGATGTAGTAGTCCCTTAGCCTCGCCTTTATGGACTCGTCGCTGCTCTCTGTGACGCTTAGGTCCGAGTCGCTTATCTTCTCTGCGCGGCCCAGCCTCCGGGCGTCCATGAAGTGGGTGAGGTGGTCGGCGACGCTTAGGTCTTCCTCGTCGGCCTGGAACGCGGTCAAGGGCTGCACGCCCACCGGTCTAGACGCCGTCTCTCTATAGTCTTTGATCTTGTCTAGAACGATGTTCTGCTGCGGAGTAGCCTCATCCAGAAGGTTCAGCATCTCTATAGCGTTCTTCACAGCGTTGGCCTTGAAGTGGTTGTTGAAGTAGCCGTAGGTCCGCCGCGTCCTGCCCTTCATGTCCTCGACCTTCGGCAGCCACGCCTTCAGCTGGTCCTCGGTGTACTCGTAGTCGTACCAGAGCCTCTCGCCGTGTCCGTGCCACCTGATGTACGCGAAGTCAGCTGTGACCTCGGTCTCCGGGGGAAGCAGGGGCTCGTCCACGATGGTGTAGGCGACGTTGTGTCTCCGCAGGATGTCGTAGGTCTCGGGCCTGAGCCACGACTCGTTGCGGAACTCGACTGCCCACTCGTAGTTTCCCGGGATCGCGTCCAGGTAGTCCTCTAGGGCGCCAACGTGCTCCTCGTAGCTGAACTTGGGGCGTAGCTGGATGAGTATGGGGCCCAGCCTCTCGGCGAGGGGCCTCATGAGCTCCAGGAACCGCCAGGTGTCGTCCTCGACGCCCTCCCCCAGCCGCAGCCACTTGTCGTGGGTGATGAGCTTGGGGAGCTTTGCCGCGAAAAGGAAGCCGGGGGGCGCGTTGCGCCGGAGCCCCTGTATCATTCCCTCGCTGGGGTACCTGTAAAAGGTGCTGTTGATCTCGCTGGTCTGGAAGACCTTGGCGTAGTGGCTGAACATGCCGGTCTTCTTCTCGTAGAAGGGGCCCACCCACTCCTTATAGCTCCAGCCGCTGGTGCCGAGTATGAGGCTCATGGCTGTGATCTTTCTGTCTTCCCAGAATATAAGCGATAAAGAAAATTAGCTAATATATGATAAAACATCGCGGTCAAATTATTGTTTTTCTCTCGGATTGTCCCTTTTTTTATGGATAATCCACTAACACTTAAATATGGTATATATGATAATTATTCGAGCAAACATGAAATGCCCCAGATGCGGCAAGGAAGGAAAAGCCACAGGAAAGACCTGGAAGTTCGGCCTCTTCGACGGCGAGGGATACACGTGCCCCGCATGCAAGAAGCCCTTCAGCGCCTTCTACCGAGACGGCAAGCTGAGTCACACAGTGCCAAAGACCAAGAAGTAACTTCCCTTTTTTTCACCCCAAACCTATAAAGCCCCCTTTATTTCCTCTCATCATGGGAGACATGAGCCTCAAGATACGCACGCTGAGCCAGGAGCCGGAGGAGCCCATGCCGGGGGAAGGGCACCATGGAGTCAACACAGTGATGGCTGTGCCCATGAGAAAGGCATCTGCCTACTCGTGCAGGGTACTCAGGATAGAACCGGACGGCTCCACGGCCACCCACCGGCACCCCCGGGAACACTTCGTCCTAGCCCTCACAGGCAAGGCGAGGGTGGAGACTGACAAGGAGGTGGCGGAGATAGCCTCGGAGGTGGTGGTGAACATACCGCCAAACGTGCCCCACAGGTTCATCAACGCCACCGCTGAAAAGACGACGCTGCTGGTCCAAAACCTCTACCCAGAAAAGAAATAACGAAAGCCCCTCACGCGCCGGGTCCACCACGAAAAAACACGATCTGACCCGTCGCAGGATCGGGCAAAGACCCGGGGAACCTATCTTATAGCCCCACCCCACAATGTTCATTGGAGCCAGATGAAGCACATCTCCTTTGACATGGAGGGCACCCTCATAGACCATGGGTACTCGGAGCACATCTGGGGCACAGACATACCTCGGCTCTACGCAGAGAAACATGGCGTAGACCTAGAAGAGGCAAGGATACGGGTCTTCAAAGAGTACGACAATATTGGTGACGCGCGCCCAGAGTGGTACGACGTAGGCTACTGGTTCAAGAGGCTCGGCCTCCCAGGCGATTGGCGGGAGCTGCCCGAGAGAAAAAGACACCTGATAAGAGTATACCCTGACGCGAAAATGGTCCTAGAAGCCCTCGAGTCGGAGAGCCTCCTTGTGGTTTCCTCCAACACTATACGGGAGTTCCTCGAAGTCCAAGTCGAGGAGGTCGGCGACTGCTTCACTTACGTCTTCTCGGCGCCCAGCGACTACCAGTTAGTGAAGAAAGACCAGAGCTTCTACAGGAGAATAATCGAGGTCCTAGGCATAGAGCCTCATGAGATGATCCACGTAGGCGACCACTACATGTACGACTACCTAGCCGCCAAGAGCATAGGAGTCGAGGCGTACCACCTCGATAGAACGGGCAACACCATGGGAGAAGACACCTTGGGGAGCCTCACAGACCTCATGGAGAGGTTAAAGAAGGCCTAGCCTCCTCTCACACTCGTAGAGCAGCCTGGAGACCACGGTCCACGCCTCAAGTGGGTCAGGGTAGACGCTCAGGGTCTCATCCGCCAAAGCCAGCGTCTCCGCCTCCATGGGGCCGCTCGGGTAAGCGCCGACGAAGACCGCTGGACATCTGGAGCCGCATATCCCCTCGGCGGCCGCGGTGAAGGAGCTCGGAGAGCCGTAGCTCGTGAGCGCCACCACCTTGCTGGGCTCCAACTCGTCTATGAGCCCCATGAGGCTAAGCCTCCTAAGCCTGAGTAAAGGCTTCTCGGCGCCCGGCGGGGAGCTGCCGTCCAAGAAGAGCTGCTCCATGAGGTTGTTGAAACGGTTATAGTCACGCGGAGGTCTGGTTGAGGGATCGATCTCGACGACGTAGCCCTGCTGGGTGGAGACCCAGACCCTGAGGTTACCCGTCCTGTTCAGGGGCGACCCCATGGCTTCGAGGAGGCATACATGTAGTATATCCGGCCGCCCCCTCTTCTCCTGGCCCGGCAGACCGGTCATGGCATAGTGGTGCAAGCTGCGGTCCAAGAGGGTCTCCTCAGGCCTTTTGCCGCGCCTCTTCGCATTCCGCCGCACAGACGGGTGACGCAGTATCTCGGATGGGACGAGCTCGAGGGCGGCCTCAACGAACACCAAGTTCAGAGTCACGTGACTCACCCTCCATGCCGACGGTCTTCTCACTGAGATGAGTGCCCCTCCTCACGCTTCTGCGGCCCACGAAGAAAAACAATATGGAGGCCACGAAGACGCCTGTGATGGCCGTGGAGAGGTTCTGCTTGGCCGCCTCTAGCTCGGCCTGCTTCGCCTGGTAGGTGCGAGACAGCGAAACGTATTTGTCCTCTAGGATGTTGTAGGTGATGTTCTGGAAGTCAAGTTCCTGCTTCAGCTGGCTGATCGACAGAGTCTTACCGTAGGACGTGGAAGCCTCTTCGGTGAGCGAGGATAATAGCTGAGCCCTGTACTTGTCGTCGTACTTGGAGTACGTCTTCAGCGCCGAGAAGTAGTCTCCGGCCTCGATGCTCTGGTTCATGTCGGCAAGGTTGTCCATGAAACGTGACACGTTCAGGTACTCAGCCTCGGCGACATCCTTCAACGGCTCCACCTCCGACGCCATGTCGAGATACTTCCCCTCGACGTACTTCACCTTCTTATCATCCAGAAGCCTCAAGGTTATCGAAGCCTCCGCGGCTAAGGGCCCACGACGAGAAGCGTCCACGCCGACGGAGACGTTATAGACCTCGAAGTAGACCCTGGCCTTGACTATTACCTCCAGGGTTTCGTACGGCTTCACGCCGAAGTCGAACGCGTCTCTCACGAACGTGTGATTGAATGAGTCCCACAGAATGGAGCCGTCGATAGGGACCTCGAGGACGTTGGTGAGACTCATATCGTCGAGCTGACTCGAGTAACCTGTGGTTGACTCCCCGTAGTCGTATGAGCCGGATGCCTTCCAGTTGACGTCCACGACTGTGTATAGGTAACCCGTGTACAGTATCGACGGGTCTAGCTCCGTCGGCTCCCCGGACGATATCGTTAGGCCGTCGTTGGCCACAGTTATATTGAAGAAGTAAGTCTCACCCGCGTGCAACTGTCCATGCAGCGGCTCAGGATCCACGGCTATGTTAACCGACAGCCCTCCCGCTGAGTATGCTGGACAGACGTGACACGCGGACCAGATTGCTAACGTGACTAGGGCGATTATAGCACTTTTCATATACAAAAAGACGGGTAGGATACAGATATTGTTTATTAGATAAGGGGTGGGCTCTTCACTCCTCAACCATGATGGTGGCCACCTGGCAGGGGTTGACGTATGCCATGCACAGGATGCAGTCGTTGGCGCGGGAGGGCTGAGTCCTAGTCTCGCCCTTTATCTCGAATAGGTCAATTGCCTCGATTGGGCATGCCTCTGCGCACACCCGTGTCTTTCACACATCTGTAGATCGACAAAGACGTTGGGAAACGGTTTGAACCCGATCATTGACCCGCCGCCTATTTTATTAACTCTTTTTTTCAGTAAAAGTACAGAAGCTTATTAAGCGATACAGACTGTGGAGTTTGGGGCACCGAGGTGGCCGAGGAGTTCACTGTTGCGCCCATGAGGCGGCTCCTGAAGAAGGCGGGGGATTTAAGGATAAGCCCTGACGCCGCCGAGGAGCTGAGGAGAGCCGTGGGCACATACGGTTTGAGGGTCGCTCAGCTGGCCATCGAGGCGGCGCAGTCGGAGGGCAGAAAGACGGTTTTAGAAAGGGATATCAAGGCGGCGGCTGATAGGGTATGGTACTCGGAGGAAGAGAGACCTGAGTGAGAGAAAGGGCCCAACGGTCATGGGTATTCTATTCGGCGGCCAGATCGAGTACGTGAAGAGCCTGGCGCCGGTGTTCGCACTCAGCCTGTTCCTCTTCATCTTCTCGACGTTCATGGGTTACAGCATGGGCGAGGACATACCGGCCTCTGTCTTCGAGGGTGTCCTCAGTAACATACCGGATCCCACCGAGTCCACGTCCCTAGAGATGTTCACGGCCATACTCTCCAACAACTTGTTGGCGAGTTTCCTCTTCCTAGCGTCGGGGATAGTCGTGGGGATACCGCCGCTCATGTTTATAATAGTCAACGGCTTCTTCGTCGGATGGGTGTCCTACTCTGTGGCCTCGGAGCTGGGGCTGGGGTTCGTGGTTTCGACTCTGCTGCCCCACGGCATCATAGAGATACCCGCCATCACCCTCTGCGCGGCCATGGGGGTCGGACTGGGCTACCAGCTCATAAACAGGCTGAGAAGGATCGGGGGGCTCCAGAGATATGTCCAGGACTCCCTGTCCCTGTTCGTGAAAAGGATAGTCCCTCTCCTGATAGTTGCGGCCGTGATAGAGACGGCTCTCATAGCAGTCTATGTCTGACTGCGTTAATCTTTTCTATCCACCACGGTACATTCTGGTCATGATTACGCGAGGCGAAAACAGGTTCAACTGCTGCGAGAGCGCCCTAATCAGGATAGACGACGGGAAGCCTCTTCCCGGGTTCGACTCAGACGTTATGAGGCTGGCGTCCAACTTCGGCGGAGGCGGTGCCGGGTGGGGAAGCCTGTGCGGCGCCGTAAGCGGCTCAGTCATGGCCGTAGGGCTGCTCCTAGGCACGGATGGGACGGAGAAGCCCGAGGATTATCAGTCCAAGAGGGAGAGGATGAGGGCGATCACACAGGAAGTCATGCAGGAGTTCGAAGGCCACTGGGGGCACGTAGACTGCTATGATTTGCTGGGCGTCAACACGAGGACCCCCGAGGGGAAGAAGAGATACGAGGAGATGAAGGCACGGGGAGAGACCCACTGCGCCGAGTACGTCGAGTGGGCAGCGGAGAAAGTACTAGAGATCTTGGACAGGCACTCCGTCTAGTCACTGCCTCTCTATCTCCACCTCGCTGAAGTACGGGGCGGCTACGTCCCTCAGAGCCCCGAGTTCAACGTCGCTGTAGGGCTCTACGTCCCTGAGGAAGGGGTCCATGCATTCATCGGGATTAAGCCTCTTTATCACGAGCCTCCTAGAACCCGCCAGCATCCTGGAAACATCTAGAACGTCTTCCGATCCAAGGATACCCGGCAAAGGAGTGAAGGTGAACTCGTGGGGCACGCCGCTTCGTCTCACCAATTGGATGCTGTCTCTGACCGCGTCCACCCGGACACGGCTCTTGGACACCTCCCTGTACCTTCCCAGAGGGGCCACCACATGGACGCTGAGGTAGTCAACGAGTCTCTTCTGTATTATCCGTCTCAACGCGTTCGGCTTGGAGGCGTTTGTGTCCAGCTTCACGTCGAGCCCAAGCAGCTTGACCTCCCTGAGGAAATCCGGTAAGCCCTTGTGGAGAAGGGGCTCGCCGCCGTTGAGCGTCACGGCGTCCAAGAACCCCGCGCGGGGGTATAGAGACTCAAGGAGTTCATCTACCGGGATCTTCTCCATGGGCACGTGGTGATAGATCAGCTCCTTATGAGGACAGTGGGGGCACCTGAAGTTGCACCCTGGGACTGTCAATGTGGCGCACAGCCTGCCCGGGTAATCGGCCACGCTCAGCTTCCTGTAGCTTACGACGGGGAGCTCTATGCTCATCTGTCTTTTACGTCGCTGTAGACTCGTCGCCTATGCGCCTCCTTCAGTCCTTCACTCAGTTTGTCGAGGGCCCGTGGGCTGCAGTCAACCCACGTATAGACCTTGGCATCGCCCCCGCATAAGGGGCACGTCTGCTGTTCCCCCCACAGGTAGCCGTGCTCACTGCAGAGGCTGAAAACGGGGGAGACCTTCATGTGGTTGAACCCAAAGACCTCGATGGCCCGTCTTAGCAGCAGCTTACACTCCTCACTGTAGCCTAGGCCCCTGACCAGATGTATCTGGAAAACGTTCCCCCCGGTGTATATGCCGTGGTACTTCTTCTGGTGCTCCATCGCGTCCCAGAGATCGTCTCCGTGCCAAGGCGGCAGCTCCGTGGAGCCCGTGTAATACGGCTGCACGCCTCCGGATTGGGAGGCCGCGTCATTCATAGCCATGTGAGCCCCAGCCTCCTCGCACGGTGCCGCCTCGAGGGTGTAGACGTGGCCGGTCTCTTCCTGTATCTCCTCGATCCTCCAGATGAGGTGCTCCAGAAGCCTGTAGGTGACGGCTTTTCCCGCGACGTGCCCCGTCCCGGCGCCTATCAGCTGCAGCAGAGCCTCGTTCATGCCCACCACGTTGACGGAGGAGAAGTGCCAGTCCAGGGCGTCCAGGTGCCTCGCCGTCTCTGGCAGCCTCCCCCCGGAGAGCAGCTCCTCCAGGTGCCTCCGCTTGCTCTCGTGGACGGCCCTCGCAAGCTTGACGGCCTCGTCAAGCCTACTGAAGAACTCGTCCTCCGTCCTCGACTGGCGGCTGAGGAGCGGCAGGTTCAGGGTGACGACTGAGAGGCAGCCCTGGTGGTCGCTGTTTCCGTGTACGCCCCCATGTCTGAGGTACGTCGCCTCCTTTTCGAACGCGACGGCCTCGGGCTCGTGCAGATACCTTGGGTGCAGCGTCCCCGTGTAGTAGTTCTGTATGGTGGGATACCCATACAGATACGATAGGGCCACATACTTAGAGAGAGACTCGGACCCCCAGTCAGTCTGCCCGGTGACGTTCATGACGGGAACGAGCATAAACTCGCCTCTCCCGTAGCTGTGTTCAAGCTCATCCGCGAAGGCTTCGTTGAAACGGTCCATATGGGCTTTAAGGGTTTGTAGATCGCAGGAGGCAAGGCCGAGCATCGACACGGGCATTGTCGCGTCAGGCCATAGATCCAGGCTCACAGAAAGCTGGTTCCCATGGGATTGAACGTTTGAGACGAAGCCCGCCAAGGTCTCTCTTAGCTCGTTGTCTGTTTCTTCGGCTCTTTCGATCGCCGCCGCGCAGTAGACGTCGAGGCTGTTAACCGCTTGCGGCCCAGCCCACTCTCTCTGAAGCCTCCGTAGAGACTCCAGGATACCGGAGAGAAGCCCTTTGAGGCCATCTCTTTGGCGTTTGTTTTCGGCGAGCGAGCCGATGCTCCACCCGGCGGAGTAGCCCTTATCTGGCTCATCCAGTCGATGTATATATATTAATCCGTCTCGGTGCGCCTTCAACGCATCGTCTGGGTAGAGCCCGCTCATCGCAGAAAAAAGGTTAACACGCTGTTTAAACGTGTTGGGCAGGAAAAGTTGTAGGCTAGATGGACTCGGCGAACCTTTTACCGAACTTCTTGCAAGCGTCGAGGGACTTCTCGTGGTATTTGATGTCGGTGTCTACGAGCACGCATACATCTTCATACGTCTGGTACCCTAGGCGCTCGATCCGGGCCTTCAGCCGCTCCTCCATGATCCATGCGCCGTCGTAGCCGTAGCTGCCAAAGACAGCGGCGGGGCGGTCGTGTATCTTCTTCTTGTTTGCCTTTATGTAGCTCTCGACGTGGACCAGGAAGTCCTTCATCTCGTTCGAGATGTCCGCGTAATAGACTGGGCCGCCGAAGACCACTCCGTCGGCTTCAGCCATCACGGTGAGTGGGAACGCCTCCCCTATCTTCTTGAGCTCGACCTCCGCGACCTCTCTGGCTCCCTCAGCTATGGCCTTGGCCATCTTCTCCGTGTTACCCGTCTTGCTGTCATATATGATTACTAGCTTCATTTCTTATCCTCTCCCGGTTTTACTGGGGCTAACATAGCCTCTGTGATGGCGATTTATATATAGGTAGCCCATCCCCGGATACCCCTGTGAAGATAGGGGAGACAACTTGCCGCGGTATAATGAACAGGAGCGGCATAGAGGGCGTGGACTATGCCATAAACCCGTACATAGGGTGCGGCCACGGCTGCGTCTACTGCTACGCGCGGTTCATGACCAGGTGGTACCACCAGGGGGAGAGGTGGGGCAGCTTCGTGGACGTTAAGAAGAACGCAGCTGAGTGTCTCAGAAGGGAGGCACCGCGGAAACCCGCCGGCACCGTGCTGTTCTCAAGCGTCACGGACCCGTATCAGCCGGTGGAGAGGAAGTTCAAGGCGACCCGTTGCCTGCTGGAGATACTCAGGGATCACCCTTTCCCAGTGGAGATTCTTACCAAGAGCTCACTAGTGCAGAGAGACCTAGACATAATAACCGAGATCGACGAGGCGGAGATTGGTCTAACCGTCACGTTCTGGAACGACGAGACGCGCAGGATATTCGAGCCGGGGGCATCGCCGACCCAAGAGCGGATGGAGACCCTCGCGTTGTTCAGCGACGCCGGGATACCCACGTACGCGTTCCTAGGCCCCCTGATACCGTACCTATGCGAGGAGGACATGGATCTGCTGCTGAACAGCCTCGCCGACAAGGTGAACAGGATCCTCGTCGATAGGCTGAACATCAAGGCTGGGAACTGGGGGAGGATCAAGGGGACGCTGGAGAGGCATTATCCGGATCAGCTGTCAGTCATCAGGGAGGCCTCTAAGGAGCTGAGCAGCTACTATGACTCCCTGAGAAGTAAGATAAAGCTGGAGATCGGTAGACGGGCGGTACCAGCGGATATACTGTTCTAAGCTACTTGAAGCCCTTCTCCATGAGTTCCACGGTGTGGCCGTCGGGATCCTTGAAGAAACACAGGTTTCCGTTTGCCCTAGTAACCTTCCTCAACTCCAGGCCGATCTCCTCCAGCTTAGCCACCTTGTCGTCGAAGTCTGGGACGTGGAGGGCGATGTGGCTCCAGTTGCCCTCGGGGGGAGGGCATGGGCTCCCCGGTCTTTGAACGAGTTCCAACAGACCACCGCCGATGTCGAGGATGCATATCCTGACATCTCCCCTGTCCTCATCGTGTTTCACCGGAAAGTCGAATACGTTCTTGTAGAACCTATGACTTTCTTCAATGTTTTTTACGTAGATTCCTATGTGATCCAACGTCGTCATGGGTGTAGTTTGATGTTTGGTAGTATAAAATATGAAGCGTGGGCTGAAACCGCTAGTAAACGATACTAATAAACCGATTCAGCAATTACTTTAAACACATTCTATATTCTACTTTGAAAATTATTATATTGGAGCATTGGGCTCGTCTTGTCGCCGGGGGCACAACATCATTACCAAATTCCCCCAGTGCAACATCAAACCCGCAAAACTTGGAAAATAGATTATAGAGAAGGTGACAGGGTCACTTCTTCTTGGGATAGTTCAGCTCGGCGTGCGCCGCGGCTAGGCGCGCGATGGGCACACGGTATGGGCTGCAACTCACGTAGTTGAGCCCTATGAGGTGGCAGAACTCGATGCTGCTCGGCTCCCCGCCGTGCTCACCGCAGATGCCGATCTCCAGGTCCGGCCTTGTCGCCCGGCCCTTGTCGACGCACATCTTCATGAGCTGGCCGACGCCCTCCCTGTCGATGACCTGGAACGGGTTGCTGGGCAGAAGGCCCCTATCCACGAAGTTGAGGAGGAACTTGCCCTCAGCGTCGTCGCGGCTTATGCCGAAGGTCATCTGTGTGAGGTCGTTTGTGCCGAAGCTGAAGAACTCGGCGCTCTTGGCGATCTCGTCAGCCGTCAACGCCGCCCTGGGTATCTCTATCATGGTGCCTATCTTGTAGTGGAGGTCGATCCCGGCCTTCTCAAGTACTTCCTCGGCTACCTTGTTCAGCTTCTCGTATTCGGCGTGCATCTCGTTGATGTGGCTGGTAAGCGGTATCATGACCTCGGGGTGGACGTCCACTCCCTTCTTCTTGACATTCACCGCCGCCTCCATGATGGCCTGCACCTGCATTTCCGTCAGCCCGGGGTACATGAGCCCTGCGCGGCACCCCCTGAGGCCCAGCATGGGATTGGTCTCCCATAGGCTCTCCACGACTCGCAGCAGATACTCCTTTTCCTCAAGCTCCTTGCCCTTGGCTCCCTTGCATCTTAGTTCGGTCACCTCTTGCAGGAGCTCCTCCCTCGGGGGGAGGAACTCGTGCATAGGCGGGTCGATGAGTCGTACGATGACCGGGTAGCCGTCCATGGCCTCGAAGATTCCCTCGAAGTCCTTCCTCTGGAAGGGCATTATGTTCTCCAGCGCCTGGAGGTACTCCTGGACGTCTTTGTTGGCGTCTGCCTTCTTCTTCAGCTCGTCGTATTCCTCCTCGCCTTTGGCCGCTTCCAGCTGCCTCAGCAGTGGCGCGGCTACCTCGGACTTGAGGATCATGTTGACGACGTTCTCGCGGCGACTGATCTCCTCGCCCTCCTGGTCGAAGAACATGTGCTCGGTCCTTGTGAGGCCGATGCCCGTGGCGCCGAACTGCCGCGCCTTGGCGGAGTCCTCTGGGTTGTCCGCGTTCGTCAACACTCCTAGGCTTTTGATCTCGTCGGCCCACTCCAGAGCCTGTATCAGCTCGACCTCCTTCTCGAACTCGGTCTCTATCTTGGCTACCTTGCCGATGAAGACCTCGCCGGTGGCTCCGTCGACACTTATCCAGTCGCCTTCCTTCACGGTGTACTCGCCCACGGTGAACAGGTTGCGGCTGTTGTCGATCTTGATGTCCTCGCAGCCTGCGACGCAGGGCTTGCCCCATCCTCGGGCCACGACAGCCGCGTGGCTCGTGCCGCCGCCGTGCTGGGTGAGGAATCCCTGGCTCACCACCATGCCGTTTACGTCGTCGGGCGTAGTTTCGGGGCGTATGAGGATGACGTCCTCTCCCGCCTTCCCGTGCTCCTCCGCCCTGTTGGCGTTGAAGATGGCCATACCCACGGCTGCTCCCGGGCTCGCGTTGAGCCCCTTGGCCAACAGCGTCGCCTTCTCCTTTGCGGCTGGGTCGAACTGGGGGTGCAGCAGCTGGTCCACGTTGTTGGGAGTGATACGTTTAACGGCCATCTTCTTGTCTATGAGGCCCTCTCTCGCCATGTCGACCGCGATTTTGATGGCTGACCGCGCAGTCCGTTTACCCGTCCTCGTCTGCAGTATCCAGAGCTTACCCTTCTCCACCGTGAACTCCATGTCCTGCATGTCCTTGTAGTGTCCTTCGACTGTCTCGGCGATGGCTTCGAGCTCCTTGTAGAGCTCGGGTTGCTGCTCCTTCATCTCGACGATGGGGATGGGTGTCCTTGTTCCTGCTACCACATCCTCGCCCTGAGCGTTGAAGAGGAGCTCACCGAACAAGCCATTCGAGCCGTCGCTGGGGCTCCTGGTGAACATGACGCCGCTGCCGCTATCCCATCCCATGTTGCCGAAGACCATGGTCTGAACGTTGCACGCGGTGCCCATGCTGTCGGAGATTCCCTCTACTCTCCTATAGGTGCGAGCCCTAGGGATGTTCCAGCTATTGAAGACCGCGGCTATAGATCTCTTGAGCTGCTCCATGGGGTCCTGAGGGAAATCCTCTTTCAGCAGCTTCTTGTAGAGCTTCTTCTGTCCCTCGACGGTCTCTTTGAGGCCCTTTACGCTGACTTCCGTGTCTCCCTCGACGCCTTCCTTCTTCTTGACCTTGTTGAAAACTTCCTCGAAATCGTGGCGCTCCTGCCCCATGACGACGTCGCTGAACATGGTCACGAAGCGTCTGTAGGCGTCCCATACGAAACGCTCGTCTCCCGTGAGCCCGATAACGGCCTTGGCAACCTCGTCGTTCATGCCTAGGTTGAGGACGGTGTCCATCATCCCGGGCATGCTTATGGGTGCGCCGCTGCGAACTGAAACAAGCAGAGGAGACTTCTTGTCGCCGAACCTTTTCCCTGTGTTCTTCTCCAGGGTCTTCACGTGTTCGAGTATCTCTCCCCACAGCCCCTCGGGGAATTTGCCGCCTGCCTCGAAGAACTCTGCACACGTCTTCGTGGTGATGGTGAACCCGGGCGGTATGGTGAGCCCTAGGTTAGTCATCTCGGCTAGGTTCGCACCTTTCCCTCCGAGAAGGTTTCTCATGTCTTTGTTGCCTTCAGTGAAGTCGTATACACGCTTCTCCAAATCGAGTATCTCCTGATATCTCTGGTGATGTCATACCGACTTTTACCTTTACCGGTGGAAATGTACGTGTTATATTATCGATGAGTATCCATTGTACAGTATATAGATTGGTAGAATCTGTATATACATGATATTTTTTCTGGAGCGCATTTTTTACTATAATATTATAAACCATCAATTTTTCTCAACATTTGAGAAAAACAAGCGTTTTTATGAGACATATTTTGAAAACAGTTATAAGCGAGGCTTTTTCTCTATTCATAATTCTCGTGAGGGGTTCTTTGACGACGAAGCTTCGTAACACGATCGCATGCACCGAGTGCGGTGCAGCCAACCTTCTACGAGACTACGAGACCGGTGAACTTGTCTGTCAAGCATGCGGCTTCGTGATCTCGTCGACGTTGATCGACCAAGGCCCTGAGTGGCGCGCCTTCGACCAGGAGCAGCGGGACAAGCTCCCGAGGGTCGGCGCCCCGGTGACGTGGACAATTCACGACAAAGGCCTCAGCACGACGATAGGTTGGCAGGACCGTGACGCCTCGGGCAGGAAGCTGAGTCCGGAGGAACGGGCTCGGCTCTACAGGCTCAGGAAGTGGCATCGGCGGAGCAAGGTCTCGGACTCCACGCAGCGTAACCTGGCCCATGCGTTGAGCGAGATGAGTAAGATTAGCTACAAGCTCAACCTACCGAGGAACGTCATCGAGACAAGCAGCATGATCTACCGTAGGGCTATCCAGAAGCAGCTCATACGCGGGAGGACCATCCAGAGTGTCGCCGTCGCCTCCATCTACATGGCGTGTAGGCAATGCGGAATAATCAGGACGCTGGAGGACGTAGCGGCGGCCGCCAACATAACAAAGAAGGAGGCTGCCCGCAACTACCGGTTCCTACTCCGGGAGCTGAAGCCGTCTGTGCCCCAGGTGGACCCCCAGGGATACATCAGCAAGATCGTTAACAAGCTGGCGCTAACGGGCGAGACGGAGAGGCTGGCCATGAAGATACTGAGCGAAGCCTCGGAAATGAAGCTAACCAGCGGGCGGGGGCCATCCGGGATCGCGGCGGCGTGCATCTACATAAGCAGCCAGCTCACAGACGAGCGGCGCACCCAGGGCGAGATAGCGAAGGAGGCCCAGGTGACCGAGGTCACCATCAGGAACCGGTACAAGGAGCTCGCCCAGCGCCTAGACTTCGATGTTATG
>Ga0209635_10001163_pt1 | contig 19417 bp, 18 predicted proteins | sample DeeMarSWOR230_32_FD_187463 | JGI IMG/M metagenome (GOLD analysis project Ga0209635, IMG submission 187463) | Marine sediment microbial communities from White Oak River estuary, North Carolina - WOR-2-30_32 (SPAdes) (version 2) | ecosystem: Environmental > Aquatic > Marine > Intertidal zone >...
CCATAGGTGGAAATTGCCAAGTGCCAAGTAGTGCATCTGTAGGTTTATGATAAATCCTAACTAAACCATATAATGAAATTATCTCTTCACCCGGCTCAACAATTCCATCACCGTCGTCAGAAATAACAGTAATACTGCCTTCATGCCTAATTCTTAGGTCATCCCACAATACATCGTCTGGTTCAACTGCTACAACAGTCAAGGTGTGATCCTCTTCATCTTTGACAAATGTTATTGATGGAACTTCTGGATTTTCATCATACATATATCGATAGCCTCCGAAGATAAAATAGTTTGTGAGTATTCCTCTAAATTTATACTCTTGAGGCATAGTGAACCGCTGTTCCATATTTTTTATGTGCCCAATATACGAAGTAGTCGAACCTTCATATCTCTGATATGCAATAATCCATAAGTTAGTTGGATAGAATGATATACCCTGTTCATCGAGCGTTAAGTCGCTTATTCGTCCGATAAAAAACATCCTCATAATGTTGTTTGAGCTTAGAATTTCATCTATTTCATCCTTTTCACAAATAACATTAACAGCTTCAGATACCGGTATAATAGTGCCTATAATAATTATCATAGCAAATATGCTTAGTATCTTTCCTCTCATATTTATCACCATTTTTTAATTTAAGTGGTTTTATAAATATATAAATGTTTCTAATTTATTTGGAAAACAATGAACACATGATCATAAGAAAAGATTTCATATAACAATTCTTCCAATTGATACTATCACAAAAACCTTTTATTCAGAATCATACTCACCATATATAATGAAGAATTTACAGCTAGGTTGTAAACCTCTTGATAATTTGCTTGGTGGTGGAATAGAGAGTGGAATCATTACCAAGATATACGGAGAGGCGGCCACAGGCAAAACCAATCTGTGTTTACAAGCTTCTAGAGAATGCGCTTCAATAGGTTACAAAGTGGCATTTATCGATACAGAAGGTGTTTCTATAGAAAGACTAAGCCAAATCTGTACAGAATATGATTACAAAAAAATTCTAGAAAATATACTTTTCTTTAGTCCTACTTCTTTTGATAATCAGGAAAAAATGATTAATGAAGCAACTAAAATAAAGAATTTAGGACTCATTATTGTTGATACATTGAACTTGTTATATCGTGTAAAATTAGAAGAGAATAAGGAAGGAGCAATTCGCTCATTTATTAGACAAATGACTAATTTGCAGATAGCTGCTCGGGAAAAGGATCTATTTGTAGTAGTAGCTGAACAGGTTTACACAGATAAAAACGGAAATATCAAACCCTTTACAAACAGAGACACTGAACATATGGCAAAAACCATAATTAAGTTGGATAAAATAGGTATTGGTGAAAGACAGGCAACCATTATTAAACATAGATCACAACCTGAAGGGAAAAAGACTTTATTTAGAATTAGCGCTGTTTGTCTGGAATAAACTAGTTTTTAATTATATTTCAAATGGTTTTTGTGCAGGATGTATATCAACATTGATTCTAGGGTAAGGAAGAGCAGATTTTACTAGCCCAAAAATCGGTTTTGGAAAGAATCTTGGTCGACCCCAATAATTATTAATCCAAACATTTTCGCAATCTTTGAAAAATGCGTTTATTAGATTCTTATAGAAATTATTTTGAAAGATTGTATTATTGCTTGAAAGATACGGTAAAACTCCTATGACATTTTTAGTTAATGTGTTACGAGAGATATTGAGATATGATGAATAAAGGACAGGTAAAATACCTATCTTATTTTTAGTGATAGTGTTACCTTTAATAGATAAATAGTGAGAGTTGGAAATGAGCATGCCATAATATTTGTTTGACTGTATAGTGTTATTTAAAAGAGAGATGTTAGTACAAATAGTAGTAAAGAATATTCCATCTTCACTATTTGAGATTGTATTATCTGCTATGTAATTGTTTTTTGTAAAATAGAGTATCATGCCCTTGTCTTTGTTTGAATCTATGATGTTATCAATTATACTGTTGTAGAAACCACCGAATATATAGATTCCATCCCAATTATTCAAAGAGATATTGTTTCTTGAGATTGTGTTATTCCTAGAATGATAAAGCAGAATGCCTCTTTTGTTGTTCAGGATTTTGTTGTTCGAAAGGTCATTTTGATTTGAACGTATATCAATTCCATCAGCGTTTACACCATTTCCACTGTTTTGTATTGTAAACTCGCTAACAGTTACATTATCTACAGCAATAGAAACGACGTCACCTTTACTAGATCCATCTATAATTGTAGTTTCTTTATCTTCTCCAATTAAATCTATGGATTTATTAACAATTACGTTCTCACGGTAGGGTGAAGAATCGTCATAGACGAAAACAGTATCGCCATAACTTGCATTGTTAATTGCATCTTGAATACTACTATAATTTCCTGGACCGTTGCCTCCAACATATAGAATACCTCCACCTATGACTTTCATAGAAGATTGTTCTATTGTTTTTCCTGTTACGGGTATAAATACCGATCCAATAAACAGAATGATTATGCCGATTAAGGAAAGTTTGCGAATCAGGATAGTTTCCTCCCTACTAAAATAATAGAAACAGTTGATATATAAGTCTTTGTAACTGATAACGAACATATCCTTTACAGGATAACTTTAAATAGAATGTCACGCATGAGAATATGGGGAAGTGAATGGATACGAAGATACTGATTGGTGGGAGTGCAATTGCTGTAGTTGTTTTAGTGTTAGCGTCATTTAGCCCTGTTGTAGGGTATAATAGTATAGAATCATCTGCGAAGGAATCGCCATTATTCAACGTTAGGACTAATAGAGCGATTAGTGAGGAAAGCGAAATCTTAACATGCAATTATCTGAGGAAAGGGCAATTGATACCGTTCCCAACTCGAAACAGTAAAACAGCACAAATTCAGAAAATGATAGATATAATCAAAAGAATGGATGATAAAACATTCAATAAATTCATTGAACAAGTTGCTCATCGTTATAGAACAGAGCAAAATGAATTGGAAGTTAGTCTTGAGGGAATAATTGCTGTTTTATATCAAATGAAATACGGCACAGAAAAGTTATATGAATTGGAAAAGAATGAATACACTCCTGACAAGTTTACATATGATACTCCTCAAATTCTATGTTTGATTTTAACTCTTATTTATTTTTTAATATATGACGTCATATTATATATTATTGTGGTTATGTTGACATTTCTAAATGAGTGTGAAACATATTATTGTGGTTATGTTGACATTTCTAAATGAGTGTGAAATACTTGGCTGTGTTCCCTAAGAATAATTACTGAGATTTGGTGATAATGAACAAAAAACTCCTTGCAATCGGAAGTATCATCGCTTGTGTTATCTTATTAGTTGCATCGCTATCTCCAGTTGTAGGTTACAATTCAGCACGTTCTAGTGGGAAGGATTCTCCGTTGTTTAGTATCAGGACTAAGAGGGCAATAAACCAAGAGACTGAGGATTTAACATGTAATTATTTTGGAAAAGGAAAAGCATGTACTTTATACATTCCAAGACAAAATAATCAGATAGAAACTGCATTGAAAGTTATTGATGCAATAGCTAAAATGGATGATGAAACATTTGAGCAATTCGTTGCATCCCTTATCAACCAAATAGAAATGGATAATAGATTTAATGATGTTAATATAGATAAAATTAGAGATGCACTTTATCAGTTTAGAGATAGCGATAAAATAATACCAATATTAAACAAAGAAACAGAAAATAAGCATAATATCCAACTTTGGACATATGATACTTATTGGTGTCATACGTGCAGTCCTAGCTGTTGGTTTATTGAAATATGGTGGTTTCTGTTTTGGGCAATTATTAATTCGATACAAGCTTTACTACTTTGGTTTAAAAATATTCGAAATGCTATTTCAGCTATTCTTCCTGGTTGCTGTGAAACTTGGAATTAGAAGATTCTTCTGGCAAAAACCCATTAATCTCATAATTAACAGAACTAAAAATATTTAACATCGGTAAGGATGTGATTATTTAGAAATAATGGATGCGGAAGATATCAACTACAAAAATCTAAGACGAATTCAACAACTTGAGAAAAACTCACCATTACCAACCAAAATAGATTCTAATTTTTATCAAAATCTCTCATCTTACCTAAAAACCCTGGAAAAGATGACAGAAAAAGAAGAGAATCAACAGAAAATCAAACTCATTAAAGAGGAATTGCAGAACACTAAGAAAATCGCTGACAACATCTATGAGCTAAGGGAGAAAAAGATCGTGCAATCTGCACTTTCAACAGTTCGTGGTGGAAAGCCAGATTTAAAAAATTTGATAGAACCAGAAAAGAAACTCTTCGATACATTAGTAGATCATATCATTGCATCAAGAAAAACAATTTTCGAAAAGGAATCAAAAGAAATCAAAGAAGATACAGTAAAACCAAAAGAAGAAAAAGAAGAGGAAAAAACAAATGATAATCCTATCGTGAGAGTAACAGAAGATATTCCAGAATTTGTAGGAACAGATATGAAAACATATTCTCTCAGAAAAGAAGACGTTCTTTCTCTCTCAAAAGAAATGAGTGAACTTTTATTGAAAAGAAACGTAGTCAAACAGATAAAATAACCCACCTTACATTTTTATATAAGCTCCTTATTACCCATACATTCTAACTGTGATATATATGCGGAAGCCCAGAAAACTTAAGAGATACTGTCCGTCCTGCAAAACGCATACAATACATGAAGTGGAAAAAATGAAAAAGAAACCAGCTAGTGAACTAAAGCAGGGTCAGAGGAGATTTCGACGTGTAATGAAGGGTTATGGCGGATTTCCAAGGCCAAAGCCAGAAGGCAGGGAGAAGACAAGTAGACGGGCAGCTTTACGATACGTTTGCAGTCAATGTCACAAGATGCATCAACCTCCAAGTAAAAGAGCAAAAAAAGTGGAAATAGGGGAGTAAAGCATGGAAAAACCAAAGAGTAGATTTATCAAAGTGCGATGCAACGATTGTGAGAATGAACAGTTCTTATTTGATAAAACTAGCACCACTGTTTTGTGTCACATATGTGGTAGTAAATTAGCAATTCCCGCTGGGGGAAAGGCAACAATAAAAGGAAAGATTTTGGAAACAATTGAGTAAGGTAAAATTGTATGATAAAAAAAGAATTCCCTGAAGAAGGAGAACTCGTAGTCGGAACAGTTATAAAAGTACAGGGATTTGGTGCATTTGTTTCCCTTGATGAACATCCTAATAAAGAGGGTTTTATCCATATTTCTGAGATAGCTACTGGTTGGGTTAAACGCATTCGTAATCACGTTAGAGAGAAACAAAAAGTTGTTTGCAAAGTATTGCGCGTGGACGCATCAAAAAATCACGTTGATCTTTCACTTAAGAGAGTTAATGAACATCAAAAACGAGATAAGATACAAGAATGGAAAAACAGCCAGAAATCAGGAAAATTAATAGAAATGCTATCAAAAAGCATTGGAAAATCAGTAGAACAGTGTTACAAAGAATTTGGAACTGAGTTAATTAAAAAATATGGATCTCTATATGGAGCATTCGAAGAATGTGCGTACGATTGTACCACATTAAAAAACGATGGATTTTCTGGCGATTGGCTAAAAGAATTTGAAGTAATAGCCAAGGATAATATTTCCATTCCATTTGTTGGAATTAAAGGAATGATCACCATAACATCCTGGCTTCCAGACGGTATTAAACATATTCGTGAGGCTTTATCCCAAGCTGAAAAAAGTGAGTATGAAGACGTTAATATTCAAATAAAATATATCGGAGCACCCCGCTATTTAATAACTGTAAAAGCGCCCGATTACAAAGTTGCTGAAGAACAAATGAAAAAGGCTATGGAGAAGGCAACAAATTATATTACGAAATATAAAGGTGAATGTACATTCAAGCGTGAAAAAGAAGAATAATGTCACAAATACTATATTGTACAAAGTGTCAAAGCTATACGCTTGAAAAAATATGCAAGAAGTGTAAGGAAAAAACTATATCAAGGAAACCTGCAAGATTTTCGCCACAGGATCATTATGGAAAATATAGACGAGAATTAAAAAAATTAGAAAAGAAAGGATGAAAATGGAAACAGTAAGTATAAATTACGTTGATAAAAAACCAAAGCTAAAAAATCCGATTTTAATAGAGGGGCTGCCAGGTATTGGAAATGTCGGAAAACTGGCTGTTGAACATCTGATAGAAACAACAAAAGCAAAAAAATTCGTGGAGTTGTACAGTAAAGACTTTCCACCTCAAGTTTTCATAAACCCTGATGGTACCGTCAAACTGGTTAATAACGAATTCTATTATCGAAAAGCAAAGAAAAAGAATCAAAGAGATCTCATTCTTTTAACAGGTGACTACCAGGGTCTATCTTCACGTGGACAATATGAACTCGTAGAGGCGATATTAGATATAGCAGAAGAAATGGGAGTCAAGCAAATGTATACACTAGGCGGCTATGGTCTTGGTCATGAAATAAAAGAGCCGAAGGTGCTATTTGCAGTTACCGACAAGCATCTTGTTAAACACACCAAGAAATTTGGGGCGGTATTTAAGAAAAATGAACCTGGCGGAGGAATAATTGGAGCAAGTGGTCTATTACTTGGTCTTGGGAAACTCAGAGGATTCCAAGGCACATGTTTTATGGGAGAAACACCAGGATATTTGGTAGATCCAAAGAGTGCCAAGGCGGTTCTTAAGATTTTAACGAAGATAACAAATATTGAAGTTGATTTTTCTAGATTGGAAGAAAAAGCTCGAGAGATAGAGCATATTGCCCAACAGCTAAGTGAAATGGAAGCAATAGCTAAAGAAAAACCTGATGAACTAGAATACATTGGCTAGATCTTTCTTCTTATTTTTCTATAAAAAGAGAAGAGGGCTTTTGATTTACTGTTAGATAAATCCTAACCAAAAATTTGAGAAAGGATCATTTCTATTAATTCTAATAATAATTCTAAGATCGGAAAGCCTCTAATAGTAAAAGTTAATGGCTCAGACCAATCACTTTCATCTCGATGTTCATCTCTAGTTTTCACTTTAACATCGAAGCTACCTCTTTTTGACCAGCTATGAGATGCGTTTACTTCCTCACCTGAATTATAAGGACCTAGCCATTCACTAAATGTTCCATCGCCCCAACTAAATTTAAAGTAGATTTTGTCTCCATCGATATCTGACCCAATGCTCTCAAAACTGTATTCTACTCTAATTTTTCCTTTTGTATCACCAGAGGGTTTATCAGGAATCTCTGGAGGATTATTATCTTTATTATAGAAAGTAAGGGTTGGGTCTCCAAATAGGTTCAGCTGATAATAACACCACCTCATACAGGAAGAACCAATGCGATATAGAATGTCCTCCTTTGAATCTTGGTTTGCCTTGCCAATCTCTGCAATCTCTTCCCCAAAGATAGCATCCCAGAACTCTCTATGAAACCGTTGTGAAGCGCCATCGGTACTCCCCTTGACGCCCCAGCCATATCGTGCATTCATAATAACTATGAAGGCTGCATTATCTGTTTTAACAGAAAAATGCTCGGCAATACAATCTCCATTGTCAAATCCACCTGCCATGCATCCTTGAGAATAGACAAAAATTGGATCAACGTTTACAAGGGAATCAACATCACTGTTGCCCAATTTCAAAGCATAATCATAAGAAGCATGCCCAAGATGATTTATAATGAGTGCACCGTTATTTATTCTAGTCTTAAGTTCTGATTTTGGCCAATTATTGCCTGGCCAATCACGGTCATATAAAGTATCAATAGTATATTGATCAGAGGGAACTCCGACAGTTGTATACATGTTCGCGCTAGATCCATCTATAAGCTCATCCATATAATCACCACCCCAAGTGTCTGGATCATCCCATAAGTGTTCTCCTACCATAAGTGCCTGTCCTTCTGAGTAGCCTCCAGAGTTGATATAGGCTGTCGTTTTGCCAACGAAATTATCAACCTCTGTTGCACTCCCTATACAAGCCCTTCCGACATATACCTCAGCAATCAAATCAACATCGCCACCATCTAATCCATCATCTGGTTCTCCCCAAAGTTCATTACCATTTGAGTTGTATGGTCCATCGAGACATGCGTAATAAAGATCGGAAGGCATCAAGGTTGTATCGCCTCCACTCCAAGCCTCGACCCATAGTTGTTTAGCGGGGACAATATCATCATCACCACCAAGTAGAACGTACTCAATTCCATTTTTTACGTACTCGTCTGTTAAGAAATCTCTAATTTTTTCTGGAGTAGCATCACCAATTGGAAATGAAATGTCTCCTAGTGATTTTACTTCAGCAGTTATTCCATTTGTTTCGTGAATAGTCTTCAAAGGTTGAAAATCATCTATAAATTCATCAGTAGTCAAAATCAGAAGATCGTAGTTTTCTGAAGAAATAGGTTGTGCTGTTTTCTCAGTGTAAGAAGAAACAACCGAAGGATTATCAACTTTCTTAATAACCTCAATTTTATCCTTTTCCAAATTTCGGAATAGTGGACTTATATAACCATTCTCAGTAGTTTTTACGTTAACAGTTATATCTTCAAAATAATAAATCTCTCCTGGTTTTGGCATATATTGAACTGGATAGAATGTCAAAACAAGAATCTCGTAACCTCTAAACCAGTATGTTCCGACCTCTGAAAATAAGGTTTCAGGATACACTTCTTCAGAGTAATAAAATAATGGATCATCTACATAATTAGAAGATGAGTCTAATTCAGATAATTTTCTAGGTTCACCAACCGGTTCAATGTTGAAACCTGAGCCTAGAAAAACTTTACTTCCTGTGGTTACTTCAATGTCTGCAACCTCTGTTCCTTGAGGTAAAAGCAGATTTACCCCACAGGAAGGCAACTTAGGTTGACCAGGATTTCCTTCCCCTGGACAATCGAGAAGAATAACTTGGTCATAGATATGGCCATCTATAGATACTTGGCTTATAATAGGTGAATCAAAGTAATATGTATTTGTAATCAAATCGTAGCTAACCTTGTTGTCCGCGACTGCTAATATGGTACAAGAAGTCAGTAATAAAACAATGGTTAAAACGACTGCCTTTAGATGTAGGAGAGTTATGTGATCTTTATACTTCATATTTTACCCCTAATTTCTCGATTAACAACTGTTAGTTTAAAAATTTATCTGTTAATCAATATAAATATTATATCTGTTAGTATATATAAATATATTGATAAATAGAATCGGAATGAAGTACAAAAACCCTTTAAATGCAATGCTAATTCTCACATTATATGAATTATCCTTTGGATGTATTTAAAAAAGAAATTACAAAAGAATTAGAGATTGTCTTATCAAAATTGAAATATAAATGTGAAATCAGATACGAAATCCCGCCAGAAGGCATGGGGGACTTGGCGTTTCCGTGTTTTTCTCTAGCACCAACAGCAAAAAAATCACCTAATGACATAGCCAAAGAAATTGCAGGAAAAATCGGAAAGAGTAAATGGATAACCAAAGTTGAAGCTAAAGGCGGGTATATAAATTTCTTTGTAGACGATACTTTTCTGATCTCTTCGACTTTGAAATCGATTCTAGAGATGGAAGAAAAATATGGCTATTTACAAAAAAAGAATAAAAAAGTCATAATAGAACATACTTCGGCTAATCCAAATGGCCCATTGCATGTTGGAAGAGCCAGAAATCCAATAATTGGAGATACTCTTGTTAGGATATTTAAGGCTGCTGGATATGATGTTGAATCACAGTTTTATCTTGATGATATGGGAAAGCAAGTAGCAATTCTAACATGGGGAGTCAATAACCTAGATGTAAAAAGTATTCCAAAATCAACCTATGATAAATCTGACCATCAAAATGTAGGCTATTATCAGAGAGCAAATGAACTGATGGAAGAGGATGAAAAAGTTGCTAAGGAGATTGGTGAAATCGTTAAGCATTCTGAACATGGGGAACTTAAAACCATAGATTTGGTTCACAAAGCTTATGCTCCAGTTTTGGAGGGGATAAACGAAAGCCTGAAACGCATAAATATTGAGATAGATAACTATACCCCAGAGTCTAAATTTGTAGCAGATAAGACCGTTGAACAAGTTGTCAAAAAATTGAAAAAAACATCTTATTCTAACGAGGAAGAAGGGGCTTTTTATCTTGATTTAGAACCTTTCGGAATCAAAGGAAGAAATACGAAATTCTTCTTTTTACGAAAGGATGGAACAACATTGTATGCTACCAGAGATATTGCATATCATCAATGGAAAGCGGCACATGCTGATCTGCTTATAAATGTCCTAGGTGAAGATCATAAACTTGAATCTAAGCAAGTTGAAATTGGATTAAAATTACTAAATACTAAAATTTTACCGAAAGTGGTATTTTATGCTTTTGTGTCCCTACCTGGCGGGAAGATGTCAACAAGGCGAGGCCGTGTTGTCTATCTTGATGAGTTGATTGACGAATGCATTGATCGGGCATACGAGGAAGTTAAAAAAAGAAGAGGCAACGAGCTTTCTAAGGATAAAATGAGAAAAATTGCAGAAGTAGTTGGAATTGGATCTTTGAGATATAATATTATCAAGGTACAACCAGAGAAGGATATAGTGTTCAAATGGGAAGAAGCCTTGAATTTTGAAGGAAATGCGATACCATTTATTCAATATGCACATGCACGAGCCTGCAGTATACTTTCGAAAACAAAGGATAGTAAAAAAGAGTTTGACCCAAGTCTATTTCAACATGACTCAGAAATTAAATTAATAAAACAATTGACTAGATTCTCTTTAGTAGTCGAAGAAGCTAGTAATAATTTTAAACCTCACATAATTGCAAATTATCTCTACGAGACTGCATCAGAATTTAACCAATTCTACAGGGATTGTCCGGTCTTGCCAGAAAAGAATCCGATGCTAAGAAAATCAAGATTAGCTTTGGTAGATGCAACTCGAATTGTTCTCAAAAACGCTCTTGAGCTATTGGGTATTAATGCGCCCGAGGAAATGTAATGGATTACAAACCAATACACTGTGATTCATTAGTAAAAAGAATAACTAAGAAAGATGTACTTTTTAAGGGAAAATACAGTATTGATCCTTATCAAAATTGCGAATTTGGATGTTTATATTGTGATTCAGCTTATGACAAAACGATTTATATTAAGATGAATGCAAATGAATTACTAGAAGAAGAATTAAAGTCAGTAGAAAAAGGAGTAATAATAGTTGGTTCTGTTCATGACCCTTATCAAAAAGCTGAAAAAAAATACGAGATTACGAGAAATCTGCTGAAAACTATTAAAAAATACGATTATCGGTGCCACATCATTACGAAATCTTCGTTAGTTTTGCGAGATTTGGATCTGCTATCGTCCATGTCTTGCATTGTGACTATAAGTTTGATCTCACTCGATAAGGTAATTTCAAACATTTTTGAGTTGAATTTACCTTCTCCTGAAGAACGATTACAAATTGTGAATACACTTGGGGAAAATGGGATTACAACAGGGGTTGCATTGATACCAATTTTACCATACATAGTTGATAATAAATTAGAAGAAATTGTAAAAGTAGCAGCAAGTAGTGATGCACAATACTTCCTACATAAACATCTAGAATTGAAAGGTGATCAAACTATGATGTTCAAAAGCGTTATTCGAAAACATTATTCACATCTTTCGTCCAGATATGAAGAATCATATAAAGATGATTTCAAGCCTTGTAGAAAATACATATCAGATGTTAACAGGAAAATAAGTATATATTGTAAAAAATATGATATCTCTGAAAAAATTATACTATGAATTGTACTACTTACTTCTTTTTCTTTTGTCTTAAAACTCTATCAATGATGGTCTTCTCATCAGCTTCTACAATAAGTGCATCATCCAAGTCTCCACTTCTTCTTTTTAGGACTTCGTCGATGGTTTCCTCATTTGCTTGCACAAATACTTTGCTCTCATTATCTTTAGGTTGTTCATCTGAAGGGGGGGATTCTTCTGCTTCATTTTCCTGTTTTGGGGTTTCTAAATCTTCGGTTTTTGCTTCAGTTGTTTCAGGAATGGATTTCTCCTCACTCTTTTCTGAAGGGGAGGCGGTTTTTTGTGTTTTTGATTGTTTTGGACGGTTTTGAATGTGACCTTTATGTTTTGGTATCAATCCAAAAGTTTCTTCAATGAAATCAATTTCTTCCAATGTAGGAGACCAACTAATATCATCTTTATCGGTCCAGAAGTTAGGTGCGCTTTTATCAAAATGTACGTTGAGCAATAAATTTCCAGAATTTTGATCTCTTTCTATTTGAAGCTTTACAAATATATTATTATTTTTACTCATAGCAATCCCATCACAGCAGTAGAGGTAATATGTCGTTTTAGAACTTATACTTTTCGTTTGTTTTAAATCAAAATCAGAAATAAGTTTTATTTTAAAATCAAAAAGATTAATTTAAAAATGATCTAGCAATATATTCTTATAGTATATCTGGAATACGAAAATGGATGAGGAGAAAATGAAGAAGATAATGGTTGTCGACAATGAGCCAGATATAGTCGATCTGACTAGAACTGTTTTGGAACTTGGTGGATATACTGTCGTTCCCACATATAGCGGTGAAGAATGTTTGAGAAAGCTAGAGAAAGAAAAGGTGGATTTAGTTTTACTTGACATTATGATGCCAGGAATGAGTGGCTGGGATGTCTTCAATCGTATTAAAAAGAAAAACAAAGAAATCAAAGTAGCGTTTATGAGCGTACTTGAAATATCTGATAAAAGAAAACAAGTGCTTTTAGATGAAGGGCTAGCAGACTATATAATGAAACCATTTGATAAGGATACGCTCTTGCAAAAAGTAGACGATATCTTAAAGGATTAATTTTGTTATAGATAGAAAAATAATATCCACGATCGGGATGGGATGCCGAAAATGGAAAATGAACCAGAAATTGTAAGACTATTGAGATTAGAGGAAAAATTGGGAAGGCTTTGTAGTAAGCCTAAAGGAGATTTAGAAGAACTACAGATGCTTATTCAATCATCTGAATTTGTTTCCGGCGGAGCTGCAACATGCTTAGTACATGATGAAGAAGGAAAAACAAAAAATATTGAATTTGGAACTATCGAGGAAAAATACCAGATTATTTTTGAAAATTATGCAGTAGCAATAACTATAGCAGACGAAGCTGAGCGGATTTTATCTTGGAATAACTATACTGAAGAACTTTTTAACATGACTGAAAAAGACTTGTTCATGAAACCAGTAAATACACTATATCCTCCTGAAGAGTGGAAAAAAATACGTTCGGAAAATGTGAGACAAAAAGGAATTAAATACCGAATGGAAACTCGAATGATTCGGAAAAATGAGGGGCTTTTTGATGTAGAATTATCCCTTAGTATTTTGAGGAGCGCAGAAGGAAAGACAGTAGGATCTGTAGGTATCATTAGAGACATCAGTAAACGGAAAAAAACAGAGAGGCAACTGAAGGAATCACAAGAGAGATATAAAACTATCTTTGAAAATTCGGCTGTAGCTATTATGCTTAGCGATGAAAAAGAACGTATTATATCTTGGAATAAATTCACCGAAGATCTGTTTAATTTAGGAAAGAAAGATCTGTATTTGAAACCGGTAAAGTCTCTTTACCCACCTGAAGAATGGAAAAAAATACGTTCCCAAAATGTAAGGAAGAAAGGAATGCAACATCATCTAGAGACAAAAATGTTTGGAAAAAACAATGAGCTAAGGGATGTTGATCTATCCTTAAGCGTGTTGAAAAATCACGAGGGAAAGATAATTGGTTCAATAGGTGTTATTAAAGATATAACTGAACGTAAGCAAATGGAGCAGGCTTTAGAAGAATCTGAGAGAAAATTCAAACTGCTCTATGAAAATGCCCCTGTTCCATACCATACATTGTCGCCCTCTGGTATCATTACCGATGTTAATGAAAAATGGCGTCAGGTATTAGGATATACAAAGAAAGAGGTTATTGGAAAATCAATTTTTGATTTTATCAACAAAAACGAGAGAGAAACAGCTAAAGCTTCATTTAAGGAAAAAGTTCAGAGTAATAAACCTTATACCGGCGGTCACGAACGGACATTTTTAACGAAAGATGAAGGAAAACGAATATTTGTAATACATGATTTCTTTTCATTTGATCGAAATAAAAATGTGATATCTGCTCATACAACAATGGAGGATGTCACTAAGCGTAAGCAGTCGGAAGGGCGACTTAAACAGAGCGAAAAGAAATATAGAACAATATTTGAGTTATCTCCTGAAGCAATCGTCCTACTAGATAAGAAAGGGATCATTTTAGATGCAAATAGTAGAGTATATGACTGGCTTGGCTATAAGCCAGAGGAGATTATTGGGAGTAACATTGTTGAATTACCATTTTTTTCCAAAGAGGCGAAGGCTAAGGTTAAGAAGAAATTCTCTGAACGAATGCTCGGTAAGAAACTACCACCCTACGAGCTCAGTTTTACCACCAAATTAGGAGATAAAAGAATTGGAATGGTTTATGGGAATCTGATTAAAGATAAAGAACAGAAGATTATTGGCGATCTCGTAGCAATATCAGATATAACCCAGCGTCAGCGTGTATGGGATGAAATGGTAAAATCCGAAGAAAAATATCGAGTACTTGCAGAAACTTCTGCTGACGGTGTGTTTACCACAGATATTCTTGGGAGATTAACATATGTAAACCCTTCTCTTGAGAGATTACTCGGTCGAAGGAAAGGCGAAATCCTTGCTACGCCTTTCAGAGATTGTCTTTCAGAATCATCAGTATATCTTTTTCAACAGGCTGTTCTAGAGATAAGAAAAAGCAAGAAGAAAGTAGAGAATATTGAGTTAGATATTATTCATAAAGAGGGATACGAAGTCCCAATCGAAGTCAATATTGCTCCATTAACAAAAGATAGTAACTTCATTGGCATAGAGTGTACGGTAAGAGACATATCAGAGCGGAAGCGGGTGGTCATGGACCTAAAGCGATCAGAGAATTTGAGAACAGAATTTATGAACATTGTTGCACATGAACTTAAATCTCCTGTGACCCCAATAAAAGGTTATTTGGAATTAATAGAATCAGATAAAGATGCTAATGAGAAAATTAAGAATTGGGCACGAATCGGATTGAGAAACGCCCTGCGTCTAATGCGTTTAGTAAATGACATTTTGGATGTATCAAGACTTGATACTGACACCATGAGATTTAATATGGAGAAGATTAGCATGGTGGAAGTTCTTAATGATGTCGCTGAAGATATGGAAGCTGCCATAGAAAATAAGGATTTAAAGTTTAATAAAGAGATTCCAAAGAATCTTCCCAAAATATTGGGGGACAAATATCGATTGTCACAAGTTTTAAAGAACATCTTAGAAAACGCTATTAAATTCACTGATTATGGATCTATAACACTTCGGGCAGAGAAAAAGGAAAATCATCTGTTAGTATCTGTTGAAGACACAGGTATCGGCATTTCAGGAGATGAAACAAAAAAGATTTTTACAAAATTTTATCAAGCATATACGGGAGAGGATCGCAAGAACGAAGGTACGGGACTTGGATTGTTCATATGTAAAGAGATAGTGAAAAAACATAAGGGGGAAATATGGGCAGATAGTGAGATTGGAAAGGGAAGTATCTTTACCGTAAAACTGCCTGTTTAGATTTCCTCGAGTTCTATCAGACTATTTTATCGTTCCCAAGACATTTTACCATCAAGATACTCTGTCCAAAAGATACGAAGATTTTCAGTTAGCAATTCTTCTAGCTTTAAAATCGAAAATTCTTTTTGAACAATTACATCGATATGCTTCCCTAAACTGAGTGTTTTGATATTATCCCTCAAGAGATCCTTAATATTAGTAAATTCTCTTTCTACTTCTACATACAATCGCTTATCTTTTTCAAAAGGCTTTGAAACCGTTCTTGGATTGTTAGACCATTTTTTAATAAAATCAGCTGCATTTTCTTTCAATCTTGTTGGAGGGCCTTTATGAATCGTTGTTTTCGAAATCTTCCGTTTTTCAGGATTAAGAATAATATATATTGCATTGTCATCAACATGAAATTTTGTATCCAATATTGTAAAATCAAACCGTTCACAGAGTTCTTGTATTGAACGAACAGCTTTTCGAACTTGAGGATATAGATTTTCTACAATAATTTCTGGTTTTTCTATTTTCACTCCAATAAATTCTCTTTTACCAATTTCTTTCTTGATTTTATCAATTGACCATGGTTTTATTTCATTCGGAAAAAAGAATGTGATACGAGGTTTTTTTACGTATTCTTTACATGCTTTTACAAAAAGATCAAAATTTTCTTTAGATAGTGCAGAAGGAACATTTCTCTCGTTATCAACTGGATCAATAAATACTAAGGGTGTTTCAAAAGTGGGAGCACTCTCGATGGTCAGCGATAAAAACTCTCCTTGTTTCCATTTTCGAGCATTTAAAATTAGCTTTTGAAAGTTATTATATTTCAAAATCAATATCTCACATAGATATCCTGAAAAGCCTTCTACTTCAGCTTCAGCCCCATAACAGCCTATTCCTCTGAGAAATTGTTTAAATAATCTAACTTCCTTTTTTTGAGACTCTTTGAGATGCTCAATTACATAATTTGTATGGAGAGGTGTTCTATCTACTGCCGATAATTTTTGTGACGCTGATTCTATCTTATAACAGGGGACTATTTCGGTTTTATAGCCTTTAAAATAACCCCTAACATACGGATGCTCTGCATAACATTCTTCTCCATCTTTTAAAATTGCTCTGCCTATTAAAAGTCCGTATTTCTGTAAATCTTTTTTAGATGTATCTGTGGGAAATAAAAGAAATAAATCGATATCCAAATTGTCTTTCAGGTAGGTATTTTTTGCAATCGAACCAACGAGCTCAATTGTTATTGGTAGATTATTCTCTCTTATTTTCTTTTGAACAACATCTTTCAGTTCTTTTACAACCTGATCTATCTCTTTTTGTTCCTTAAAAGAAGGAGTGATTCTTTTCAGTACTTGTTTTTCAATATATTCAGATCCTTCTATCATTTACTCCTCCTTTACAAATCGCTTCAGCAAGTAGAATACCGAAAACGCTAGCACAGTACCACATATTACATCAGTTATCCAATGTATAGCTAAATAAATAACTGACACAATAACTGAAACTGCACAGAAATAAGTAAAATATGTATATAGCTCGTTTTTTGTAAGCGACACTGATCGCGCTATTAGAAGAGCCATTGCTACATGAAGCGAGGGTAAACAATTATTACTGGTCGTAGTTGAATAAAAGAAATTTTCTACAGATGGAACGACCGTCTCAAGTGCTGATTCAATTCCATAATAAGTATATACGTTTGTTATTGGAAGAAAAAGATAGAAAGGTAAAGCAATGACATATATTAATAAGAGTCCGTACGCGAGTGTTTTCATAGCTTTTTTATTATCTGTTAGAAGAAAGTAAAGAGGAGAAAACCATAAAGTGAACGGGTATACAGCAATATACATCATAACACAAAAATATACAAGGAATGGTGTCCAGTTCTGTGAAAACCAATATACGACATTATCTTCAATTAACTCTAAGGAAGACGCAAAGTCGACACCTATTAAATCTGTAAAAAATGAATCCAATAAATTAACTTCAATAAGGTGAAAAGCTACAACTCCAAAAATAATCAAGAGATACTTTATTTGAGAAACGAATATTTGATAGTATTCTGAAAATTTAGTTTTATAGATTTTTTTTGGAAGAAACAGAAACAAACCTATGATAAATAGTATAAGATTGATAAGGCCCAAAACCAAAAACCAGTCTCCTATTATCCTCACCACCAATTATAATGTCACTTCTCTCATCGTAGTATAAATAGGTCCCTTTGGAGTAAGATCACTTTTCATTAGCTTTATCATTTTTACATCTTCAGTACTGAACTCTGTATCTCTATAGTCTTCTATTGTCTTAATCAAAATTTGCTTATTTTTTGCTGTTTTTACACGTCCAATTGTAAGATGAGGGGAGAATCCTCTCTTCTCTTTTTTGAAACCTAGTTTTGTCAATCTTTCATCAATATTCACTGCAATTGTTTCTATTATTTGGCCACCCTCAATTCCTATCCAAACAACCTTAATGTAGTTTTCATTAGGAAAAACGCCGGTTCCTTTCAGTTTTATTGCAAAAGGTTTACTTTCTTTGACAGACTCTTTCATAATTTGTTCAATTTCATCAATTTGATCTTCTTCCACATCCCCAAGAAATTTCAATGTAATGTGTATGTTTTTAGGTTCAACCAGTTTTAAATCGGCACCTGTTCTAGCTAATTCATTTTCAAATTCTACTAAGTTAGTAGTGGCATTAATATCAATAGCTATAAATCCTCGGAATTTTGACATGTTATCATCCTTATTTCTGACTAATTAATCTATTTTTACTTTAAAACAGTAATTCCATTTAAATAATATGAGAAATAAACAAAATAGAACTAATTTATTAACTGTTATTCCAAAGAAATGTTATACGTCTTCTTTGGATTTTCTATATGAATCTCAACTGCTCGATTTTTATCTAATATTCCTCTGTCAAGAAGCTTTTTTGTGAGTTTTGGAACAGTTTTTGGACCTAATACAGCCCCTGGACGTTTTGGATCATCAATATAATCTGTTTCCATCATGAATCGTGAACCTTTTGTTAGTGATTCGATGATGTTTTTTTCACTTGCAAGTATAGAAGGCATTACACCGTAATTTTCTTCAAAAGCAATCAATGGAGGGGCAAAATGTTTAACAATTTTTTCAGCAGGCAAGCCAACGTTTTTACCCATATTGGCAAGTTCTTGACATTGTTCGGGTGTTGTACTTTCAGTATGTACAACGATTGGAACTCCTACATCTTTTGCTTTTTGCATTCCGTATTGTAGAATACTATTTGAATCTTCAATTACTTGGTCTTCTACTGGAAAGTGTGGTCGCCCTATTTCCCCAATGCCGATGCACTGTTTCTCTTCACATAGTTTTGCTGCTTCATCCATTCCTTTTTTCATTATCTGAATTGCTACATTCCTTCCAAACTTTTCTTTTAACTTGAGAAAGTCAACTGGATATGGACCAACTGTAACAAAAACACCGACACAAATTTTAGAACGGATTTCCTCTGCCATCTTTAATGTTTCAAGATAGCAAGATTTGTAGCTTTTTTCTTTAATTACCAGAGTCGGCATTGGATATTGACATAAAACAAAATGTGTACCACCTGCTTTTTTGAAATCTTTTACAGCATCCAAAAATCTACCATCTCTTCTTAAATGAATATGATTATCAAATATTATCAACTAACATACCTCGCATAAACAAATGAAGATAAAAAAGGTATTAGAAATCCTCTTTTTTAAGTTCTTTGCCA
>Ga0209635_10001166_pt1 | contig 19408 bp, 16 predicted proteins | sample DeeMarSWOR230_32_FD_187463 | JGI IMG/M metagenome (GOLD analysis project Ga0209635, IMG submission 187463) | Marine sediment microbial communities from White Oak River estuary, North Carolina - WOR-2-30_32 (SPAdes) (version 2) | ecosystem: Environmental > Aquatic > Marine > Intertidal zone >...
CACGGCAGCAGTTCTAGACCCGTACAAGACAGCTACAGTTTTTACACTTTGAAGTTTGTCCCCTTCAACATCCACGATTCCTTTCGTAACTTCCCTCCCAATCGTTGAAAAAAACGCCATGAAGGCGAAGAGAACTAGAATTAACGACAGTCCGCTTTCAACTGCAAACCCGCCGTAAATGAAGGGAAGCGCGACGCAAATGCTGACAATGAGGTTTCCAAATATGCCAGTGCTTTTGCCTATCATAGCGTAATACATGGATAAAAACCAAGCTACAATGGCTATTGCTAAACATTGGATGTTAGTTAAGAAGGCGGTGAGAAAACCTATTGTGCTTAAAATAAACACGTAGATTAGCGCCTCTTTCGGCTTAATCACACCACTTGGGATGGGACGGTCAGGCTCATTTACTGCATCGATGTTTCTGTCATAATAGTCGTTGACTGCGTTCGCTGCGGCTAGAAAGGTGAAGCCTGTAATGAATCCGAGAAGAGTTGTTTTTCCATCTAGAAGAAAAGTTTGACCCGCTACAATTATTCCCACCAGTACCGCAACTCCCATAACTATGCAGTTAATTGGACGAATAAGCTGTATGATACCTGTAATTCTTTCCATGTTTTTCACTTTAAAGTCAGCTGTGAAAGAGAGTAGTACACGACTTCTCCTCTTCTGTTTATAACCGCGAGCACCAACTTCTTCTTTAAACTTTGAGCATACTTTAAAGTTCGCGCTAACTCTTCCACTGAAACTGGTTTACCTTCTTGAATCCCAAATATGAGGTATCTAGCGGTTTCTTTTCCATACTCGCCTCGTTCATACACGCGAAAGTCTATTCCTAAACCGAAACCTTCCCTAGCTACGTAGCCTCGACTTCTTAAATCCCGATAAATTAAATATTTGACCCAAGCGTCTTCATCAACCAGTTGAAAACGCTTAAGAAGGTTTTGGAAACTCATTTCTTTCCCAGTTTTTTCATCATCAACTTGAAGAATGTTTTTGCTGACCAAAAATAACGTCTCATAAAAAGTGAGCGTCAGCTTCTTGTTTTCAGAAACCCCGTAGCCTCTCGAGGAAAGTCCCTCAATGTCTTTCGGAGAAGAAACCAGAACGCCTTTCTCCCCAACTGAAGCTGTTATCTTTACTTCAATCTCACACACTTCCTCAGCCTCACGTTCTGGTTGCTTCAAAGCTGCAATCTCCAATCTGCTTACTAACGCTGTTGTACACACGTTTGAGATTTAAATCCTCTTTTAGTTGCAGAAAGCTCTTTAAGCTCTGTTGGAGACAGAACACCAGTTTCACAGATGATGCCACGTACATATTTCATTGGAGTAAAGTCAAAAGCGGGGTTTAGCACATTCACTTCTTCTGGAGCAGTTCTTTTGGAACTAAAATGCGTGACTTCCTCAGGACTCCTCTCCTCAATGACTGCATCTTTTGAAGTACGTGCCAAATCAAAAGTAGACAGGGGAGCCGCGACATAAAATGGAACGCCATGTTCATGAGCTAACACAGCAACGGAATACGTGCCAATCTTGTTTATCACAGCGTCCCGAACTATCCTATCAGCCCCCACCACAACCTTGTTCACTAACTGTTTAGACATAACATAACCAACCATACCATCCGTAATCAGCGTAGCGGGAATACCCTCACGTTTCAATTCATACATTGTAAGTCGGGCACCCTGCAGGTTAGGTCTAGTTTCCGTGGCAATTACACTGATTTGTTTACCCTGCTCCCAAGCAGCCCGTATAACCCCTAGAGCCGTGCCATAGTCAACAGTGGCTAGGCTTCCCGCATTACAGTGTGTGAGTACCGTGTCTCCATCCTCAATGAGTTCTGCTCCGTTTCCACCAATATTACGATTAACCTGCACATCTTCATCCGCCATTTTTTGAGCCTCATCGACCACAGCTTTAACCACAGCCCCTGCATTCCCTAATGTTTTCTGCGCTTTTTCCACAACCCGATTAACCGCCCAGAATAAGTTCACGGCAGTAGGTCTTGTTTTCCGCAACATCTCAGCGGATTGCTCAAGTTCCTTCAGTAACTCCTCTCTTTTTTCAGCTTTCGAATTGTAGGCGGTGAGAGCCAAGCCGTAGGCAGCTGCCACACCTATGAGCGGAGCGCCCCGTATTTTCATATTTTTTATGGCAGCTGCCACTTGGCGGCACTCTTTCATCTTTAGAAAAGACGTTTCGCTAGGCAGTTTTACCTGATCTATCGTGATGACCAGCCCATCTTTCCACTCTATAGTTCTCATATGCGACACCGTTAACCTTCTCTATTATGCAATTCACCATTTTTACTTTTGTTATAAACTCAGATCGTGTTCAGTTTTTTATAATTCATTTAAGTATTTATCAGACAGGGGAGTTCTCTATGAAAGATGTAGCTCTGTTAATTGAGAAACTTGGACAGAGATACTCGGATATTTTAGGGATAAATCTGAAAGAAGGAGACGAAAAAGAAATTTTCAAATGGTTTCTGACCTCAGTTTTGTTCGGCGCTCCCATAAACGAAACTTCTGTCATAAAAACGTACAAGTGCTTTGAGAAGCGCAAAGTATTGATGCCAGAAAGTATCGTAAAAACTGGATGGCAAGGGTTAGTCGATATACTTGACGAGGGCGGTTACGCTCGATATGATTTCAAAACCAGTACCAAACTCCTAGAAGTTATGGGTAACTTAATTGCGAATTATGAAGGTAACTTAAGTTTACTTCACGACCAAGCTTCGAGTTCTTCTGATTTAGAAAAACGTTTGAAAGAACTAGGAAAAGGCATAGGAGACGTGACTGTGAGCATTTTTCTGCGAGAGCTAAGAGGACTTTGGGAAAAAGCTGATGCCAAACCTACTCCACTGGTTATTCTGGCAGCGAAAAAACTAGGGATAATAAGAGAGGAAAATTCTGAAAAAGCGCTGGAAGAGTTGAAGAGTTTTTGGAGAAAAAACAAAGTGGCTGGAAAAACTTTTGTGAATCTTGAAACCGCTTTGCTAAGATTTGGCAAAGATTTGCGCAGAAAAGAAAAACATAAAAAATAATGAAACGCATTCGTTTGCTAGACCGACTTGATTTTAGTCACAATCTCGATTGGACATCCCTTAGGCAACTTCAGCTTCTCTTTCCACTCCTCTCCAACAGCGATGAGACAGTATACCCCAGAAATTTCTGCTTTTGCCTTGCGAACGATGTTAACAAGGGCAGCTTGAGTTTCCCCGCTCTTTATCATATCATCCACAATGAGCACACTGTCCCTCCTTTTCAAAGCTTCCTTCGGCAAGTACAGCGTTCTAGTTACACCAGAGCCCCTAAGCACATATGTTTCCTCATAAAACGCGGGAACCCCCACCTCCTTGTTCCATTTCGCTATGACCAAGTTTATGCCTAAAGAATCTGCAACCATAGTTGCCAACGGTACACCGTCAACCGCAGCGGTTAAGATTTTTGTCACTCGACTTCCAGCGAAGGTTGCGAGGGCGTGATGTGCAGCTTGTCTAAGTATGTTAAAATCACCGATGATCCACGTGTTGTTGAAATATCCCTCGTCGTTGAATTCTATCCTTTTGCGAAGCTCAGTTGGCAAACCAACGAGTTTTTTTAGAGTGCCCCAAAGTTGTCGAGCTCTCTCAGCATTTGGCAAAACGTGACCTTTAGCGTATCGGCTTAGAACCGTTACGGGTAAGTTAGTTTTGGCAGACAACTCACGATAAGTGTAACGTTTCTTCGCAGTTCGAAGTAGCTCAATTGTCATTAATCGAAGCTTGAGGTCTTCAGCGTGGGTGCTCATTCTCTCCATCTCTTTTATACAATAATATGGCAAACTCAAATGGTAGTTACCTTATTTTTGTCTTTAGGCATTTATAATTTGCGTATACGTTTGTAAATCTTCAAAACGCTTCATCTACAACTGATCTCGAAAACTGGCGGGCCCGCGGGGAATTGAACCCCGGATCTTCGGCTTTCTCCCGTTTTCCTTCATAATAGAAGGCCGACGCCTTATCCAGACTAGGCCACGGGCCCATATTGCTAAATGAAGAATAATCTTGGAATCGCCTAGATATAATTTCTCTTATTCGAGGTATATGGCGGGGCGGTATGGCCTAGCTAATTCGCTCTTTTTCTTTGGGTCATAACGTTGAGAGTCTTCCTCACTGTAAACGTGAACTTTAGCGTTAAGTTCTTGTTCAAAAAAGTTTTCAGCTTCTTTTAGTGTTTGATGTTCATTCAGAACCTTAACTTGCAGTTGCCTGTGTTTTTTGTCGTCGGGCATCTGATTAATTTCATCAATGATTAGGCGGGTGAATTTTGCAACTTTTTCCGCCATCTTCTTTAAGTCGGGACGGGTCATCAATTCTTTCATAAGAGCGCTCAAAACTATTCTTTCAGAAACGGATTTTTCCAAGGATGTCAGGTAGACTTTCCATTTCCATGGTGCTGCGACATAATAGTTTATTCTTTTCGGGGCGATTTTCGTTGCTTTAATGATGTTTAATGTGTCTTCCAACACATTTCTGACAAGAGTTTCGCCTTCCTCCGCTCCCATGTCAACTCTAGCTTCGTTATACGTTGGCCACTCAGCTAAAGAAACGAAACCTTCCCGCCCCATCTTCTCCCATATTTCTTCACAGATGTGAGGAGCAACAGGGGCAAGCATTCTAACTTGAGCATCCAAAATCTTATTTAACACTTCAGTGATGGCGCTTTTCCTCTTTGGAACCATATTTTCTTTAGCGATTCGACGTAGGTACCACTGGAAATCTTGGTCCAGTGCGTATAGGGCGCTGTGGATGGCTTTTCTAACCATTAGTTTATCCATTGATCTAGTTGCTGTCCTTACGTGTTCTTGTAGTCGGCTGAGCATCCATCGGTCTGTTAGCGTTAATTGACCGCCTTTAACGTTCGCTTGGGCTTGCACGGTTTCAACTGCGAATTGATAGAAGCGTTCAAGTCGATCTCGCATAGATTTCGCTAGGGTAGAGCTGAAGTCGGCGTCTTGCAGTAGTTCAGAGGTGGCTAGAACCGCAAATCTTAGCGGGTCTGCTCCAAACATTTTGATGGCTTCTCTGAGGGGGATTATGTTACCTAGGGATTTGCTCATTTTTTGGCCTTCCATCAGCACGCTTCCGTTTACGGCTATCTGACAAGGCCACAACGTTTCGGGAAAAACCGCTGTGTGAACGAAAATCATGAAGGTGAGATGGTTTGAAACTAGGTCTCGACCTGAGTGGCGGCTGTCTAGAGGATAGAAATACGAGAATTCGTTGTGCATTTGTTCTAAAACTTTCTGGTTCAAAGCCGCTTCTTTCGCCACTTCGTTTGGTTGTCCAATGCCTAAGAAAATGTAATTGAAAACGGCGTCAGTCAACTGGTCTGGCTGAACATTATGTTTTTGAATGTGCTTCATGATAGTGTAGTAAGCCATGTATATGACGGAGTCTGAAAGCGATTCTATAATCCATTCTGGGTCCCAAGGCAGTTTTGTGCCGAGTCCAGCCTTTCTAGCGCAGGCTTTCTCATGAAGCCAATCGATAACATAGTTGAATTCTGGACGCAAGTCTTCCGGCAAGATTTCCATGTTGTTGAGGCACTTGTGTGCTGTAGCTTTCCATTCGGGGTTTCCATAATTGATGAACCATTGATCTTGAAAAATTTTGACGACACATTCGGTTCCGCATCGGCATATAACAGGTTTGTTGACGAGTTCATACATGGTTTCAGCTTTCCCTGTTTTAACCAGATTTTCTTTGACTCTTTCTTTTGCTTCAGCCACTGGAAGTCCTACATATTCTCCAGTGTTTTCTTTCATTCTTCCATTGTGGAATTCATGTCTATAGACTTCTCTTGTTGCCTTTTCGAGACTGGGGTCTAGCTGATTTTGTATATTCATATCTTTGACTACGTCAGCTGCTGGATACGGAGAATAATTAGGAACAGCGATAATGGAGATTGGTTTAAGCTTGTCTATGGCTTCCTGTGTGATTCCGTACTTTTCAAGTTTGGAAGCTTCTCTCTTCACTCTTTCTAACGCTATGTAATCGTAAGGAGCGTGTGCAGGAACAGACATGACCACTCCAGTTGCGTTCTTTGGATCAACAAAATCGGCTGGGAGAATGAGAATTTCTTCGTTGGATACCGGGCTTTTTATTTTTTCCCCGATGAGTTCTTTTCCTGAAAGACTTTCTTCAACTTCAACTTTGCGATTTAGATACCGCAGTTTTTCAATGCTTTCCTTGCTGATGACCCACTGTTCATTGTCAACTTTTGCCTTTACATACTCAACTTCTGGGTTAAGCCACATGTTTGTTACGCCAAACACTGTTTCAGGTCTTAAAGTGGCGGCTGGCAGAAAATATCCGTCATAATCAAATTTTATGAGTGTAAACTCTTCGATTTCAGGTTCAACATCTCCCTGCGTATCGTGTTGACCCACGGGGTTTCCGTCGCTTGGACACCACCCAACTGGATGGCTTCCTTGTGAAATAAAGCGGGCTTCACTTAGCTTCTTGAATTGCCACTCAATGAATCGATTATATTGAGGGTCGATTGTAGTGAATTCGCGTCTCCAGTCGATGGAGTAGCCTATTTTCTTCATTCCTGCCTTTATTTCTTCATGGAAATACTGAGCAATCTTGACGGGTTCAACAAAATCTTTCAAGGCTTCTTTTGGCACTTTGTATATGTGCACAAACGTGTCGATAAGTTCCTTGTCCCTTTCTTTCAAACGTTTCGACATGGCAAGAACAGGTGTTCCTGTGTAATGAAACGCCATTGGGAAAAGCACGTTGTATCCTCGCATGCGCATGTAACGGGCGTGAACGTCTGCTAACGTGTAAGTTCTTCCATGCCCAATATGTTGAGGAGAGTTTGGATACGGATACGCCACTGTAATGAAGTATTTTGGCTTATTCGACTCTGGGTCAGCCTCAAAAATTCCTGCCTTCCCCCACACTTTTTGCCATTTCTCTTCGATTTTTTCCCAGTCAACTGGCACTAGTTCTTCCTCTTCAGCTGTTTTCTCACAATTTCTTCAGCTTTCTGGATGGCATCTGACAATTTCTTTATTCGTGTTCCGCCGCCCTGAGCAAAGTCGGGTCTGCCGCTGCCTCCACCACCTAGTACAGATGCTGCCTCTTTGGCGATTTTGCTTGAGTCTATGCTACGTTTCATCGCATCTTTTCCAGTCATTACTACAATTCTTGCAGTTTTTTTGTCAGCTCCATAGAATACAGCAACTGCTTCGGGGTTCTTTTTTACTAGTTTACTAGCTATTTTGATCATGAGGTCAACATCGGCTGACTCAAACTCTTGCGTTGCAAACTTTACTTCATCGATAGGTGTTATTTTTATGCCATGTCCAACAGTGGGTTCTTTGGAAACCGTAATGCTAGCCTCACGCTTAGCGATTTCATCCAAGAGACGTTTCTTTTCACGTCGAGCTTCCTTCCACTCCTTAACTAAGCGTTCCGCGGTTTCTCCCAGTTTTTCAACAGGAGCATTAAGCGTTTCAGCGACTTTCCAAAGCAGCTCCTCGTTTTCTTGCACCGCTTTTAACGCTGGAAGCCCAGCGCTGAACACAATTCGCTCAACCCCATCCTGAATCCTTTCAGTGCGAACAATTTTTATGAACCCTATTTCTCCAGTGTTTTCAAGATGAGCCCCACCGCAAGCCTCAACATCCCAGTCTCCAGTTTTTACAACACGTATTTCTCTTCCAGGCACAACGCCCCCCTGATACAGTCTGAAACCATATTTTCTTTCAGCTTGTTCTCGGGGCATCCACGTGGTTTCGACAGGTATATTTCGTATTACTGCTTGGTTTGCCAGTCTTTCAATTTCATGGATTTCCTCTTTTGACAGTCGTTTGAAATGGGAGATGTCTATTCGAGATCTCTCAGCGCCTTTTTGTGATCCTGCTTGCCAAACGTGTTCTCCTAGCACTCGCCTAGCCGCACCCATAATAACGTGAGTGGAAGTGTGGTGCTTCATATAACTGCTTCTTGGTTCCCAGTTGATGGTTCCTTTGATTTTTTCTCCTTCTTGAGGGCTAGGACCTTTCATAACGTGAATGATGACGTTTCCAATTTTTTGAACGTCCACAACTTCTGACCGTTTTTCATTAAAGGTTAGATAACCGTGATCGGCTGGTTGCCCTCCGCCTTCAGGATAGAATGCCGTCTCTTCCAGTATAACATGCTGTCCGTTTAAGACTTTGAGAACCCGTGCTTCAAACTCAGAGAGATAAGGATTTTCATAGTAGAGCATCCTAGTTTCTGGGAGATCTGAAACCATAGATTCCAGTTCCGTCATTTTCCCTTCTTCTCGTGACGACGACGCTTGAACGTGTTTTTCAGCAACCATAGTGTAGAAGTTTTCAGGAACACTTACTCCAACCCCTTCAACTTCAGCTGTTTCCTTAACCACCTCGGGTGGAAGACCATGAGAGTCATAGAGTTCAGTGAGAGTTTCCAACGGAACCTCAGAAATTCTTTTTGATTTTAGTCCTTGAGCGATTCTTTTGACAAGAGAACTGCCTCTTTTAAGAGTTTGCTCAAACTTATCTCGCTCCGCCGAAAGGATTTCCAATATTTCGTTTTGCATGTCTTTTAGGCGCGGAAAATCTTTAGACCAAAACTCAATCTGCATATCAACGATGTCAAGCAGTTTCTCCTCGATAGCAAGAGTTCTGAGCAGTCGGTATGTCCGGCGAAGAAGAAGTCTAGCCAAATATCCTTCACGCACGTTTGAGGGAACAATACCCTCGGAAAGCATAAACGCTAGACATTTAGTGTGATCTACAACTGCAAAAGCGTTTTCGATTGGAAGCAACGTTTTTTCGAGTTCTTCTACGCTTATTCCAACCTTTTCAGCCATTATTCTTCGATTTTCTTTTCGGCTGACAGTTCCGTTTAGACTCATTATGCCAGAAAGTTTCGCCATTCTTGCCAGTAATTGATTATCGGTTCTGCTTACACCAGCCATGTCTAAGACTTTGTTCAAAACTGGACCATAAACTGCGTGAAAACAACTTATGGAGCCTTGTGAAAGCCATGTGAACCGTTCAATTCCGTATCCCGTGTCAACTGTTCTTATAGGCAACTCTACGAACTCGCCGTTAACCACTTTAAACTTCATAAACACCAACGTAGCGAGTTCCAGTCCTCCAATGACTGTTTCAAGGTCTGGTCCAGCATTTCCCCCGCCTGACCACACGTCTTCTTTGTAAACGACTTCCTCAGATTTTATCCCCAACTCCTTTGTTACAAACTCGTGGTGATAGCGTACAGTCTGGTCTTTCCAGTAGACCGTTTTATCTGGATAATTGAAGGCATGATGGCCGCCCATCTCGAAAATAGTTAAGTGACGACCAAAGGTGAGTCCAGTGTTATCTACATCCACAAGGCGGATACAAGGCTGACTTATGACGAGGGGATTAGCTGGCGGAGGACTTATACCGTTCGTAACGTAGGGTTGAAAGTCAATTATGCTGGCGTGAGTAAGATAGAGGTCATCTCTCCATCTAGCTACAACTGGATAAGGCTTAATTCTTTCGTGTCCTTGCTTCTCAAAGAATGAGAGAAAAGCCTCCCGCATTTCTCGTATGCTGTAGCGCTTGCGGGTTAGCGGATTATTGATAAAAGTGTAGGGTGAAGGTTCTGTAGGAGCTAGCTCTCCACATGTTTTCTGATCGGGGTTTTGAGTCCAAAAGTATTCTTTGCAAGCTGGGCATAACTTTCTAACGTATCCATACTCATCAAAGAAGGAAACATGATACTCGTCTTTTGGAAAGCGCCTCAACCTTAATCCCTCTCATAAGGGAGAGAATCTACAGTTTAAAAGTAACTGAATAGTTTAAGAAACCTTCTCTCCCTGCGAAGCCGCACACAAAAGGAAGGCTTGTTATCCGAATAGGGCTCCAAGACCTTCCATCGCAGCTTCTTCTTTCTCTTTTTCTTTCTCCTCGTCCTTCTCTTTCTTAGCTTCTGCTGGTTTTTCCTTTGAAGCTGGCGCTTGTGCTGCAGCAGCTGGCGCCGCAACCGCAACAGGCATCAGTGCTGGCGAGGATTTAATCGCTTCATCTATATCAACATCTGCGAGAGAAGCAACTAGGGCTTTCACTCGGATGGGGTCGGGTTTGATGTCAGCTGCACTTAACACTTTAGTTAAGGTTTCTTCGTTGATGGGTTTTCCAGCTTTGTGAAGGAGTATCGCAGCATGCACGTATTCCATAAATCTTTCACCACGCTTTTCATTGATTGTAGTTAGTCACATACTTAAACTTAACACTTTTGAAGGTTGTGCTTTATTGAGAGGTTACACACCAAAAAAAGGTTAAACACACCCCTTTACTCGAAATTCTTCAGCTTGCTACGTAAACTCAACATTTCCACATTAGCCTTCTTCAGAAGTTCAGTTACACTGTCGCTGGTGGGCACACTGGCGTTCATGGCAAGTGCAAACGACTCTTGACTAACTATCTGGAGAAGCAACTTAATGTTTTCTGGCGTTGGATAAGCAGAGTTTAGAGACAAATTCAATGCAAAAACTTGAGCTTCTCCAATGCTTCGCTGAACTTCTTCAAGATCCAGTTGCAGTTGACCTTCAGGTATGATCAACCCTTCATCATATGCTGCCTTTAAAGTGAGTCCAACCTCCACTGATTTCACACCAAGCTTAGCCAAAACACTTGCAAGCCTAGCAGTTATGACTTCTCCTTTCTTCGCCACCAGAGTGTCACGATTTATATAAACGCCTCCAGACTCTATTCTTGTAGGTATGCCTACAGAACCAAATTGGCTTATTATGGGACCAGGAGGCAGTCCTGTGTTTCCGGCAGACACGATCACGTCTTCCGAAGCTATGTCTCCAGCCCTCGCGATTGCTTTCATTCTACTCTTTTGAAGAATTGACACGAGCTGGAAGGGATTAAGGTTAGTGAAGAGAAAAATGTTTGAGCCGGTTAGGTGTTCTTCCAAACCTTCCAGACCAGGCTTATCTTTGCACTCTGCAACTGCCCGTCTTATAATTGTGTTTTTAATCACGCGAAAACTTGCATTGCCCTTTAGTTTTCTCCTTAACCCTTGAAGTTGAGCTGCTCTGATTTTTTGTAGGCTTGCGACTCCAAGAGCCTTGTATTGCTGTATTAAATTCTTTATTTCTTCAACTTCTTCGGTTTTTTCCTGCACCGCTTGGCGTAGCATGGTCTTTCCCTTTACATTTTTATCTGAATAGACGGTCCCATAGTTGTTTTAATGTTAACTGACCTTATGTTTTTGATTCCTTTTTTGAGTTTTGCTTCTATCCTTCTGATGACCGTTTGAACGTTCTCCGCGATTTTCTCTTCTTCCATGTTTTCAGCTCCAACGCGGCACTGAAGAATCGGTTGACCCCGCATTCTAAGTGAAACCATTTTCCGATGCTTTTTTATTTGAACTGTTATGTTCGCTGCTGGAGGAACAGGAGTCGGCATTTTTCCCTTCGGTCCTAAGATTGCACCTAAAATCTTTCCAACTAGAGGCATTAACGGCGCTTCTGCAATGAAATAGTCGTAGGATTTTGACAGTTCTTTTTGTTTTTTCTTGTCACCTGCTATGGCTTCGAGTTCCCCTTTTTCTATGACGAGGTCTGCTTTCGCTTTCTTTGCTTTTAGAGCCATTTCACCTGAAGCTATTACACATATTTTGCTTTCTTTTCCTGCGGGATGTGGCAATTCGATGCGTTCTTGAATCTTTCCCTCAGGCTTTTTGGGGTCTATGTCTCGTAGGCTCATGATTAGTTCTATGGACTGCACGAATTTTCTCTTTTCAGACTTATCTTTTGCTTCTTTGATTGCTTCAAGGATATTCTTCGTGTCTAAGGGCATCTCTGAGCCTCGAACCAAAGACGTAGAAGAGCCGATTATAAAAATCTTGTTATAAGTTGCAGGTGAAACATTGACATCGATTCTTCTATGCAGTTTTTCTAAGAAAAATGAAAAGCAAATATGACTTTGACCAGTGAATATACGAGTCGGCTATTAGAATGATTATGTCTCTTTTGTTAACAACGCGTCGTGCTTTCCTTCGTCGATTTCTTTCTGAACCTCTCTCGGGTCTTTTTCCTCCACTGTCACGCCCATGCTGACACAACTCCCCAGAACCTCTTTCGCTGCATATTTTAAGTTTCGCCCTAGAAGTTCAGAATGCTTAAGTTTAGCTATCTTCACGACCTGTTGCAAAGATAAGTTCCCAATTTTTTCGGTGCTAGGAGACCCAGACCCTTTTTCAACGCCCAATTCGCTTACAATCAGCGCGGAAGTTGTCGGAGTGCCAACGCTTACTTCAAATTCCTTCGTCTCCACATCAACGGTGATTTTAACTGGAACTTTCATGCCAGCGTAGCTTTTCGTGATTTCGTTAATCTTGTTTACAATAGCAAGAACATTGACACCAAGAGGTCCTAAAGCTGGTCCTAACGGAGGTCCTGCGGTTGCTTGTCCGCCGCTTACTAACGCTTCAATCATCTTCTTTTCACTCACGTTGTTTCCTCCTTTTTCGCTTTCTCTGCAAGTCTCACGTAGTCGGCGTGGACTGTGATGGGTAAGGTGAAAGTTGCTTCCAGTAGTTCAAGGGTTACTTCTTCTTTGGTTTTATCTATCCTCGTGATTTTAGCTTTCATACCCTTGAATGGCCCTCCTACAATCTCAACGGTGTCTTCAACATCCAGCTCTTCGATCACAGGCTGCACAATTATATATCGCTCGATTTCTGAGAAGCTTACGATCCCCGGGACTCTTGATCTCACGTGTTTGATCCCAGCTATAGCTTCATCGATGAAGTGAGGTCCGTCTGCCTCGATAAACACGTAACCTTTCATCATCTCTGGCACAAAAATGGCTTTTATGGGCAACTTACTAGTTTCAACTTTGGATGCAATGAAGTTTGCTACGTTTCTTTCCTGCCCCGCCGTGGTTCGCACGGCGAAGATTGCGGCGGATATTTTTTCTTCTTTTTTGTTCATTTAATTATGCTCCCTACATTTGCAACACTGATGATATGAATTTGATTAAAAATGCTACTGCTCCAACTGCGAATACTCCTAGAAAACAGATTTTCACAGAGAGCCAGAGCTCAGTTCTCCCCGGCTTTTTTGCGAGTCTTAATAGCCTTGCAGATGATTTGAGAAATGACTTCAGTCCCAAGGTTGCTCGTTCACTCAACAACTAGTTCTCCTATAAAAAAGTTTATTTGACTTTTGATTGAGGAGGGAAGGGATAGGAGTTCCTTTCTGATAGAATAGACATCCCACTATTTTTTTAACATAGGTTTCAAGATGAATTATTTGATTTATATGATTAATGACACATCTGCAAAAGTTTCCTTAGCCATGAACTGAATCAACGTTTAAGCCTTTTCATGGGCAAAGAGATGGCGCATTCATATTCATAGATCACCCTTGAGGTTACAGTCCAAGCTTCAAGCATTTCCGAGTCGATGCGAACCAGTTCATCCACCGACTGAAGAGTGATGGCAGAGAAGTGCCCGTGAGGAAAACCGCCGATTATGGCAATTGGTTTTTCTTCATTTGAAAGTCTTGACGTAACTTCTTCAATTGTGTGAGGTGCTCCTGCTGTGCTGAAAGCCACAACATAGGTGGGATTGATTTCACTGAGCAGTTGCGACAGTGTTTTGGACTCTAGTTTAAGCAGAGTCTTTCCATTAGGAGGAGCCTTTCCCAACTTAAACAGCTGTTCCATGAGACTGACGAAACGGCTATAGTTTCTTGGCAGTCGAGTCTCTGGTTTCACTTTAATCACGTAATTGTTAAGGGTGTGCACGTAAACTTGAAGAAGCCGCTCTTTGTTGAGAGGTGAACCTAACGCTTCGAGCAGAGCAAAATGAACAATGTCTGGACGCCCCCTCTTATCACTATCCGAAAGAGTTCTCATAGCGACGTGGTGGTAGGAGCGGTCTAAAATAATGAGTTGCGGAGGCTTCCTGTGTTTTTTCGAGTAGCGCTTGATGGCAGGATGTTTCCACAAGTTCTTGGGAATTGTTTCAAGCGCTGACTCTGCAAGTATAAGTGTAAACAAGCTTAACTCCTTCAAAGTGTAGGAGAAAAATCGATCCCCGATAAAAGCTTATTGTACCGTTTTTTCCGCTTATAGTCGCTATTTTCGCTTTCGAAGGATTCTTCCACCATCGATGTCAATGACATATTCAAAGCCGGCGCCCACACCACTCACACGCATATTTGGCGCTTAATAGCAGCAGAATGTTGAAAACAGAGTTTTCAGAAAACAGCGAACTCCAAAAAAGAGGGGAATCGCTGGGGGATATCTCCACCAAGAATATCATAAAAGCTTAATGCTTATAGTTTGATGCGTGTGTAGTAACATTTCATTCGATAAGTTGGATATCTTTTATATATTGTGAATCCACTACGCTTATTTGTAGTGAAGGAAGGTACTCAGATAACAGGTAGGTTGGCACATCATGAAAATAGATGTGGAATTAAAAAACGTAACTAAAAAATTTGGAGACACTGTTGCAGTCGATAACATTTCCTTCAAAGTAGGAAAGGGTGAATTTTTTTCTCTCTTGGGACCTTCAGGATGCGGAAAAACCACTACACTTAGAATGATCGCGGGCTTCGAGAAACCAACTGAAGGAGAAGTGTACGTTGGAGAAGAACTAATGACTGATGTGCCTCCATTTAAGAGACCCACCAATCTTGTATTTCAACATTTAGCTTTGTTTCCACACTTGAATGTTTACGATAACATATCTTTTGGTTTAAAAATAAAGAAAATACCTAAAAATGAAATTCAAAAAAAAGTTAAAGAAATGCTGAACCTCGTGAGACTTTCAGGCTACGAAAAAAGGAAGATTAAACAATTAAGTGGTGGGGAACAGCAGAGAATTGCTATTGTGAGAGCCTTAGTAAATGAGCCCACGGTGTTGCTTTTAGACGAGCCTTTAGGCCCCTTGGACTTAAAACTTAGAGAGGAAATGGTTGTTGAGCTGAAGAGGATTAAGCGTGAGGTTGGTACTACGTTCATTTACGTTACCCATGACCAAGGAGAAGCCCTTACGATGTCTGACAGAATAGCTGTAATTAAGAGTGGGAAAACCTTGCAGATAGGAACACCAACAGAGATTTATGACAGACCTAAATCCGAGTTTGTAGCCGATTTCATTGGGCGAAGCAACCTGTTCGAGGGAAGTTACGCGGATAACGTGATTGAAGTTGATGGTTTGGGGAGAATCATTGTTGAACCCGAACCTCACTTATCCGATAAACGCTCAGTTGTGGTCGGCGTCAAGCCGGAGAAAATCTCCATCGGAAGAACGTTAAAAGGCTTAGACAACATATTTGACGGCGAAGTTAAAGAAACCTATTACCAAGGTCAAGTCACTACTTACAGAGTTTTGCTGGAGAACGACTCTTTGATTACGGTTGTAGAACTAAGCTCCGGCGCGAAGGATATCTTTAGGTTTGGAGAGAAGGTGAAGGTCGGTTGGAATAAGAAAGACGCTAAGCTGATAATATAAAACACAATGGGAGAAAATTAGAATTGAAAGACAACACCACCATAGGGGAGAGGGAGGTAAGCATTTTCAGAAAAATGAAAAAACTGGTATATTATTTGCGATTAGCCCCCGGGGTCTTCTGGCTTGTGGTTTTTCTCGTATTGCCTTTATCCGCGATGTTTATCTACAGCTTTTGGACAATGGTTAATTTTGAACTGATTCCGACATGGACCCTCCAGAATTACTTGGATGTTTTCGTAAGGGCAGAAGGTCTGTACTTAAAGTTGCTTTTTAAATCGCTTGGAATGGCTACAGCGGTGACGCTGGGGGCGATAGCCTTGGCATATCCAGCGGCTTATTACATCTCCACGCGTGGGGGGAAATACAAATACGTGTTGCTTAACTTGATCATGACGCCTTACCTGGTTTCTTGGGTTATTACAATATTTGGGTGGAGGATGGTCATAGGGTACTCCGGTCTAGTGAACACCCTGCTTATGAGTGTTGGATTGATTTCGGAGCCTATGAAAATGTGGGGTAATTGGATGACAGTCATATTTGTGTTGATCGTTAGTTGGACGGGATGGCTGGTTCTCCCAATCTTCGTTTCGCTAGAGAAGATAGACAGAACCCTCTTAGAGGCCGGGGAGGATTTGGGAGCGAGTCCCTCGGAAAACTTCAGGAAGATAACTCTACCTTTGAGCATGCCGGGACTCCTCATAGCAACTTTTTTCGTGTTGATCCCCACCTTCGGAGAATTCGTAGCGCCCATCCTCGCGGGTGGAACCACGGGGGCTATGATTGGTACGGCGATCGAGTCTGCTTTTAAGAGAATGCATGACTGGCCTTTTGGCTCAGCGATGGCCTTCCTCTTGGTGATAATAGCGTTAATCACATCCTTAGTTCTGATTCGCAAAGCAGGTTTAAGAACCCTCATGGAGAGCTTGTAAAATGCGTCTAGGGAAAAGAATCATCTCAGCTTATTTCTACCTGTTCATGCTAGTTATGTATCTTCCCCTTGTATCCTTACTTGCGTTCTCCTTCAACGATTCGTTATCAGCAGGTTTCCCATGGAGGGGGTTCACTTTGAGGTGGTGGGAAGAGTTCTTCTCCGATCCGGTTGCTCTCATCGCTGTTAGAAATTCTTTCGTACTCGCGGTTGCCGTAGCCGTGGTGGCCACTTTGATGGGTCTCGGGGTGGCCTTCGCTATTGTTCGCCGTGTGTTCATAGGTCAGAATGTTTTGTTGTCTTCACTGGTGGTGCCAATAGCCGTTCCCGCTTTATTAATTGGAATTAGTTTATTCGTGCTCCTTCGAGTTGAACTTGGTCTAGAGCTTTCTCTATTCACCCTCGCGATCGGGCACATCCTTGTAGCCTTACCTTATTCCAGTTTGGTGCTCATGGCGAGGCTGATTGGGTTTGATCGATCCTTAGAAGAGGCTGCCCAAGATTTGGGAGCGACCGGGTTCACAACTTTTAGAAAAATCACTTTCCCCCTCATTATGCCCGGGATCTTCGTTTCGATGTTCTTGGCGTTTATCATTTCTTTGGAGGATGCCGTTATTGCCAACTTCTTAGTAGGAGGTGACTTAACGGTTCCGATGTTTGTGTTTGGTCGACTTAGGCGCTGGGAAGGGTTACCCATGGCGATGGCCCTCTCAAGTTTCATGGCTGTCATCGCGTTGGCGGTCGCGTGTATTTTCCTCATCAGAGCCATTGGTCCCCGCCTACCTAGGCCTTCCAAGGCCTAGTGACTCCAGATCGGCAAACCAAGAGAGTGGGGTTGTGTTTTTCCAACTCAAAAAGGTGTCTCATCTATAGTTCTGGATCAAGTTTCAGATTCTTCACAGAGTTCAGCGAATCGATCAAACAATGGAGAGAATACATGCATCATTGATTACTCTGATCTGGTGAATCGATAGTTTGCCGTTGCTGTCAATATCGGTGCTGGCGAATGCAAATCTACTGTTTTCACAGTTTGAACTGGAGCCAGAACTCTTCCCATTCATCTATTACTTCAGCGGGGGGTTCTATCCAATAAGCGCTTTCTTCAGCGAAGAAGGCCGGATCGTCGAGACGGAGTTCCTCTATGATTGGTATGAATTCGGGAAATTCATCGGCGACTATGTCGTAGGCATATCTGTTGGGGGCTCCGGTGTACCACTCCATGATTTTATTGGCGCAGGGCTCCCTAGCTGCATTCGCATTGATGTAAGCGTGAGCCACCGCGTAGAGTTCCGGATCTCTTTCCTTGAGACCCGCATTTATAGTCCAGGCCGATCCCCATGAAAGCATGGGGGAAAAGAACGAGAACCCGACCTCAAGGTCGTCATCCGTGCCGAACTCCCAATCCGCTCCAGATTTTGCGACAGCGTACATATCGCACCACCCAATAACCGCTGCGCATTCGCCGGCAATCAATGCCGAGTAAGCTTCTTCGACGCCTGTGTAGTAATTGGATATTTTGGGTTTGAACCCATTCAGCGTATCCGTAACCGTCTGGAACTTTGTATCATTCGTGGTCCAATCTATCATGTCCTCAACGGTTAGGTTGTATCCTGCGTGGCTGGCCGCCAAATCCATAATCTCGATTACAGAATCGTACATCCAAATCTGTCCCTCCAGTGCGGATATGTTTGAAAACAAAACGGCGGTATCGTCCCAAAGCGACGGAGAAATTCCCAAGTCCTCAAACATGTCAATTCTGTATGAGAGCGATGTATACCCAAATTCAAATGGGACCGCATAGAGTTCGCCATCTTTCCAGAATGCGTCGTAAGTTTCCCATGTGGGGAAAAATTCAGCCATAAGCGGTATCATCGTGGCGTTCAAAGGCTCGATCAAATCGTACTCGATTAATTTGAATTGACCTCCACAAACCTCTATAACATCCGCGTAATCCGGATCCAAAATCAATTTTGAAAGGGCATCGGGCTCATCCTCAAAATAAAGCCATTCAATCTCCACATTTGGATAGAGTTTGTTAAAGCCCCATGGGCCTTCGTTCCACCATATCTCATCCTCACGGCCGAGCCCTGTCCAAGTGAAAACGCGGAGCGTACCCGTATAGTTAGACAACGGCATCTCTGGGAAGGGATACGCGCGCGCGTGAAGCGCCTCTTCGTACTCTTCTGACGAAACCAACCCCGACGGAGTGACTGGCGGTTTCAACAACCAACTGACACTGGCTCCAACCAACAAGAATATGAGAGCAACTGTGGCGACGATTAAGGTTTGCTTTTCTACCATTTCAACCACCGATCGGTTAGGTTAGGATTAGAATATTTAAAAAGTTTTGGGTTCAAGCTGTGCTGCACTTTACTACTACTCTTCTCTCTCCCCTTACTTCAACCGCTCCAATCCATAGCTAGCATAGCCATATTCAGCGTCGGCGTAGTGCTCCCCCTGCTGCTCCTCGGCGCACTCCTAAGCATAGGTTTTATTAAAACAGGTCAATTACACGAATTACGTTCCAAAGGCAAAATCTTGCAAAGAACCATCATTGGAACGGCTCTCATAGTTTCAGCCTTCTTCATTCTACAATAAAAATGCGCGCGCAAAAAATAGTTCGGTTTGTAGGAGGTATCGCTACATTTATCTCCACAAAAGCTTAATGAAAGCTTTAGAAAAGAAAACAGTGAGGAAACGGACATCACGAAACAGATAGCCCTACAACGCATCCACACTCTTTTCCGTCTAGCTAAAGAGAACGTTCACGAAAACCCTGAACTAGCACAACGATACACCGAAATTGCAAGAAAAATCGCCATGAAAACAAATCTGCGACTACCCAGAGAGTATAGACAACTCATCTGCAGACACTGTAAAAGCTTTATTCCCCCCGGTGTAAACTGTCGTGTCCGCATCCAATCTAGAAGAGAACCCCACGTG
>Ga0209635_10001170_pt1 | contig 19381 bp, 16 predicted proteins | sample DeeMarSWOR230_32_FD_187463 | JGI IMG/M metagenome (GOLD analysis project Ga0209635, IMG submission 187463) | Marine sediment microbial communities from White Oak River estuary, North Carolina - WOR-2-30_32 (SPAdes) (version 2) | ecosystem: Environmental > Aquatic > Marine > Intertidal zone >...
ACACTTCAGACTTTTCGATATTTCCGAAGCATATCCAGCAGGTTTTGCATATCCTCCGGCAGGGGGGCTTCGAATTTTACTTGTTTCTCAGTTGTTGGGTGCTTGAATTCCAAGGTCGAGGCGTGCAGGGCGCATCGGCTTATAATCGGCTCTTCAACAGCAGGCTCTTCATCCCTTAACTGCCAGGGATAGACGACTTTGCCGCCATACATCTCGTCTGCTACGATTGGATGCTTGATATAAGACAGATGCACCCTTATCTGATGTGTTCTTCCCGTTTTGGGTGTCAGCTTCAATAGTGCGAAGCCTCGAAAACTCTCGACCACCTCGTAAAAAGTAACCGCCTCTTTGCCGATTTCAGGCCTGATTGCATACTTTTCCCTAATCCTCGGATGGACGCCAAGCGGCACATTTACGCGGTCGGATGTCAGCTCAGGTGTGCCGTGAACTATGGCAAGATAGCTCTTCTTTATCTGACGACGCTCAAACTGCTTGGCAATCTTCCACTGAGCTACATCGCTCTTGGCAACCACCATAACGCCGCTGGTGTCCCTGTCGAGACGATGCACAATACCAGGCCGAAATTCACCCAACCCGCTCGATAGCTTATCTGAGTAAAATGCAAGTGCGTTAACCAATGTGCCGTGTGTGTTACCGCGAGCAGGATGCACAATCATATCGACCTGCTTGTTAAGGACGATAATGTCGTCGTCCTCATAAATTATATCAAGGGGGATATCCTCGGCTATAATCTCCTTGCTCGGAAGCTCAGGGAGCGTAAATTCAATATTGTCACCGCGGCTTAGCTTAAAACTGGGCTTGACAACCTTACCGTTGACCTTGACAGCACCGGCTTTGATTGCCTCCTGAATCATAACCCGGCTGTAATTGCCGAATCGACCGTGGAGGTATTTATCAACCCGGCGTTCCTTGATTGAACCTCCAACCTGAACTGTCAGTTGTTTGCCCTGGGTTTTCGTATCTCGCATCTCGAATTAAAAATACGCTTCACTTTATTCAAGGGGCAAATTTATATCAGTAAAATCCAATTGTTCCTCTGGTAGTATCGATTCGGTTTCGGCTGGTGGCGGTTCCGGCGCCCGGCTAAAGACTACCTCCTGCTGATAATCTGCCATTGTTTCAAGCCGTAGCTTTGCCTCTGCCGATGCTGTCGTGCCTTCAAATGCTCCGTCTTCTGTGATATCTGTATATATTTGCTTTGCACCCTCGAAATTACCCAGTTCTTCCTCGCAAAGCCCCAGACCCAATTTAGCCATCGCTCTCAGCGATGGATTATTGGCGGATTTCTCCACCGCTTCGGTGTAACTGGTCTTTGCCAGGCCTATCACTGCTTCCGCATCCTCCTTAGAAACTGCTCCAAAGCGGTAAAGCAACTCCGTCCGAAGAGCATCGGCTCGTTTAATTAGCGCCAATGCCGCCATTTGTTCATCTTTTGAATCCTCCGCGAACGTCTGGAGATTATCGGCTATCTGTATAAGAAGATACGAAATGTCCACGCCTCGCGTTTGAGCTTGAAAAATTTGAGTTTTGCTACCCGATAACTGGCCGATAAGCCCTGTAAACTCAAGCTGTTTTCGAGTTGATTCTATGTTTTTGCGATACCAGTAAAAAAAACCTGCACCTATGGCTAAAACAACAACCACTGATGCAATGACAATTACTCTGAGATTTTCCTTCGCCCATTGAGGAAAAGTCGCTATCCATTCGGCCAATTCATTGGTTTTTAGCTCGTGACGATGTTTAGCTTTCATTCTTCGGCTCCTTTCGGTCGAAAAAGGCAATCATCCCGCGGCTCTTTCAAGGCCAACATCATACCAAAATTTGTTTTATCTTGCAATGAATTCCTCCACCGGCTAAAATCCTACAGGCCAAAAAACTAAAAATAGTGTGTTTGGGTGCTCTTAGCCGATAATCAACTGAAAAGTTTACTGATGTTAAGAATCTTCGCAAAAATAAAAAAGCTATTTTTTTTACTCTGCTTATTGCCTTTGGCCGCCCCTCTTTGTAGTGCCGCCGAACAGCTCGATACCACAAAATACATCACAATCGACGAAATCAAGCCCGGTATGCAGGCCTATTGCCTCACCGCTTATAAAGGGACCCACGTCGAAAAGTTTAATATGGAGGTCCTCGACGTCGTCCGAAATGTAACGCCCGGAAGAGACGCAATCCTGGTCCTCGGAACAGATGAGCGATTCATTCGCACAGGACCTGTTGGCGGCTGCAGCGGCTCGCCCGTCTATATCGACGACAGACTGGCAGGAGCACTTGCTTTCGGCTGGACCTTCAGCAAAGACCCCCTCTACGGCGTAACTCCTATCGAATATATGCTGAAAGTAACTGAAGAAAATCCATCACAGCAACAAACAGGACAGACAGGCTTTGCTTTTGATTTTTCCGTACCCATCGATTTTGCTGAAATCGACAGACAAATGTCCGATTCTCGCCCGGCCATTCAGCATCAAGCATCCGGCATCGAACCGTTGCCCTGTCCGCTGATTATCTCAGGTTTGCCGGCTGGTGTCATTGAGCAGTTGAATAACTCTGTCCAACCCTTCGGATTTACCGCTGTTGCCGGTATCGCCGCAAGCGCCGATACTTCCGAAGCCAATAATATCAAGTTGGAACCGGGTGCCTGTCTGGCTGTGCCGCTGATAACAGGCGATATAACTATGGAAGTCGTTGGAACCGTAACCGAAGTCAAAGACGATAAGGTCTATGGCTTCGGACACAGCTTCCTCGGACACGGACCAGTGGACTTCCCGATGGCAACGGGAAAAGTCCACACCGTCGTATCAAATCTGCTTCGCTCTTTTAAGTTCGCAAGCGCAATTAAAATCGTCGGCGCCTTAACAACCGACGAGTCGGCAGCCGTCCTCGGACGAATCGGCGCCGAAGCCAAGATGATACCACTGACAATAAAAGTCGACCGATACAATGACCCCGAAAAAAGAGTCTACAACTGCCAGGTTGTTAACAATCGCCTGCTTACGCCTCTGATAGTTCGCTCGGCCCTTGCAGGGGCGGCACTTATGCTCGGCAGTTTGCCGCCGGACAATATGATTGAGTACAAAGCAAACATCAATATATTCGAAGCCGAACCCATCACTTTTCAAAATGTCTCAACCGTCATCGGCCTGGATGAAATGCTTAGTGAAGGCGCCGGTTCGGTCGCCATACTCCTGAACAATCCCTATAAAAAAGTTGATATAAAATCTATCGACTTTGATATTCGCCTCATCTCGAAAAATATAGCCTCAAGAATATGGTCGGTCGATTTGTCCGATACTAAAGTAAAGGCCGGTCAGGAACTAAAAATTACCGCCATCGTGGAATCGCCACTCGCACAAAAGAAAAAATACCACTTCACCTTAAAAGTCCCCGATGATTTGACACCCGGACAATACGATTTGATTGTCTGCGGCGGATATGATTACCAGGAGTTCCTAAAAGATGCTGCACCATATAAATTCATCCCAAACAGCCTCGATACTCTTCTTGAAGCAATGAATAATCTTCTTCAGGTCGAAAGAGACAGGTTGTATTGTCTGCTCATTTTGCCGCCCGCCGGCGTCGCTGTGGAAAAGGCAGAACTGCCCGATTTGCCGGCCACTAAGGCCCTTGTCCTGCTCGATGCAAAAAGAACCCTCAAAACTCAACCTTACCTGCACTGGCTCGAAAAAGACCTGAAAACCGGTAATATCATTATCGACAAGAAAGTTATGAAAATAACTGTTGAGCAACAGTAGGAAAGAAAAATGAATAACAAAAAACCAAAAACTTTAATTAAAAATTCAAAACTCTTAGTTTTAACCTTATGGTTTTACGTCTTTAGCTTCTCGCTTTTAGCTTATCCTCCACAAAAACCTTGTTGGGCTGTCTCCAGCAAGGTTACCCGCCACCGCAGCAGCGCAGATTTACTGAAAGGAAAAACCGAAGATATTGTAATCGGCTCAAAAGGAACAGTCCAGCTTGGCTGCGCCGCAAAAACATTAGCTGAAAAATTCGAAGGTGTCTGGTCGATTAACAGCATCGTCGTAAATGCAGATACCATCTTCATCGGCACAAGCCCTAACGGCAATATCTACAAGTACAGCCTCGATAAGCTGACAAAAATCTATCCAACGCAGTCCGAAGCGCCTGAAAGCACAAAACCCACCGGCGATGAGCCAAACGATGCAAACAAGCCCGATGATGCCAATGAAATCCGGCAGGAAAAACACCTGCAGAATGAACACATATTCGCAATGGCTACTGATGTTACCGGAAGGCTGCTTGCCGCTGTAAGCGGAGATACCTGCAAATTGATGCGACTCGAAAAAGGCAAAATGCAAACGGTTTTCGAGCCAAACGATGTCAAATACATCTTCGCAATAGCTATTGATAACGCAGGTAATATTTACCTGGCCACCGGACCAAAAGGACGCCTTTACAAACTCGACCCTCTCGCCGAAAACCCGAAGATAGTTTACGAAAGTCGGGACAAAAATATACTCTCTCTTGCAATCGACCCAAACGACTTCGTTTACGCCGGAAGCGACGAGCGGGGCCTGGTTTATAAAATAAACCCAAAAACCAATTCTGCATCCGTTTTATATGATAGCGACCAGCCGGAAATCACCGCCCTGCTATTTACAGAAAATGGCGATTTATATGCAACAGCAACATCCGCTAAAATTACTCAGGCACAACCGGAATTACCGCCACAACCGTCTCTGGCCGGCAGACCCGAACCGGAAACAGAAATCCCGGAAGGCACCGGCGAAAGCGAACGCAAACTGCAAATCGCCAATACAAAAAGTCAGGACGATGAAAAACCACCTCAAAAAGAAATCCCGACTATCAAACTACCAAAACCGACTGAAGCCAGTTATGTTTACAGGATAACCAAAGATGGTTATGTAACCGATATATTCAGCGGAACCGCCGTCTTTTTCTGTCTGGCTTCTCAGCAGAACAAGCTGCTCGTCGGAACGGGAAACAGCGGCCAGACCTTTACCATCGACCCAGCATCCGAAGAGCAGGCCCTCATCTATGAGGACCAGCAGGCCTCCCAGATAACTGCCGTTGCCGTTGACAAAGACGTCGTCTATCTCGGAACTGCAAATCCTGCAAAGCTGATAAAGCTGGCAAAAACCTTCGCCGCCGAAGGCACCTATACCTCTGACCTTATCGATGCGGGCCAGCCGGCAAAGTGGGGAAAACTGCAAATCGAGGCCGATATTCCTCAAAACTGCAAAGTCCTCGTCGCTTCACGCAGCGGAAACGTCAAAGACATAAATGACCCAACCTTTTCACAATGGTCTGACCTGACCGAAATTACCGAACCTGTACAGCTGCAATGCCCGCTCGGGCGCTTTTGCCAGTACAAGCTCGTCTTAAAAAGCGAAGACGGACAGAAAAGCCCCCTCATCAGAGAAATAGCCGTCGCAAATACAGTCCCGAATCTGGCTCCGAAAGTCGAATCCGTAACCGCTGCCAGAATCCAGTCCGCAAATAAAATGGGGTTCTTCAAAATCGATTATCAGGCAAAAGACGACAACAACGACACCCTCATCTACAAAATAGATTTCAAAAAGGTCGGAAGAAAAAACTGGATTCAGCTCGAAGACCAGCTCGAAGAGACCTCCTTCGAATGGAACGCAAAAACCGTCGAAGATGGGCGATACGAAGTCAGAGTAACCGCAAATGACGAAAGAAGCAATACAACCACAACCAAATTAACTGCAAGCAGAATAAGCGACCCCATCGTAGTTGACAACACGGGACCGGTTATTAAAAAACACTCCATCGAAAAAGACAAAGAAACCGTAACCCTCAGCCTGCAGATTTCCGACCAGCTAAGCGCCATCGGAAAGGTTGAATATACCGTTGACAGCAGCGAGGATTGGACAGGTGCTTTGCCCGATGATTTGGTTTTTGACACCACCGATGAGGATTTCACCATCGTAATCCAGGACCTAAAACCCGGTGAACATATAATCGCACTTAAAATCGCAGACGACATCGGAAATGAGACCTATAAAACATTTGAGGTCGAAGTAAAAGAAAGTAAGAAGTGAGCATCGTGCAGAACTTTTCACTTTGAGCTTTAAGTTTTACCTTTATATGCGGTATATCAAGTTTCAAAAAATCGTTGATACTATAGAAGCACTTTGCATATCGGCCGCCTATGAGCTTCCTCAGGACGTTTTGGATGCCCTCAAGCAAGCGGCGGAAAAAGAGTCGAATAAGAAAGCTGCAAAAACATTAAATCAGCTTATCGAAAATGCCAAGATAGCAAAGAGCGAAAAAATACCGCTCTGCCAGGATACAGGCCTGGCGGTAGTTTTCGTCGAGCAGGGTGCCGACACAGCTATTAAGCCCCCCGGCGACCGGAAAGATGCAACGCTCTTCGATGCAATCAACACCGGCGTCGAAGTCGGTTACAAAAAAGGATACCTGCGAAAAAGCATTGTCGCCGACCCGCTCAAAGAGCGAAAAAACACAGGCTTAAATACTCCCGCTGTAATTCACCACACCATCACCCAGGGCGAAAGCCTGAAGCTGACCGTCCTGACAAAAGGCGCCGGCTCAGAGAACAAAAGTCAGTTCAAAATGTTCAATCCCACCGCCGACAAAGAAGAAATAATCCGCTGGATTATCGATACCGTAAAACAGGCCGGCGCAGATGCCTGTCCTCCATTCGTAGTTGGCGTAGGCATCGGAGGCAATTTCGAATTAAGCTGCCTGCTCAGCAAAAAAGCTCTGCTCAGAAATATCGGCTCCGCAAACAGCTACAAGTTCTACGACCAACTTGAAAAGGATTTGCTCACCCGCATTAACGCACTCGGCCTCGGCCCACAAGGTCTTGGCGGAAATACCACAGCCTTAGCCTGCTTTATCGAAACCGCACCCTGTCATATCGCTTCCCTGCCTGTTGCCGTCAATATCGAATGCCACAGCCACCGACACAAATCCGCCGTTATTTAATTGACAAGACACCAAATACCTGTCACTCAGCTTCAGATTTCAGACATTCGGAACACAAATTTGCCATTGCTATATAACCTTCCGGCAAAACCTGTTCGGGGCGATTGTGCGAGTCGATGGTGCACCGTTCGAAAATCTCATCCCAGTTGTCAATCTTCGCAAGATTGCCGGCGGCAAGTTTTGCGCAGCTCTTCAGCATCTTACGGCGATGGCCCATAAAGAGATTTACCACCTCTCGCAGGACTTCCATATTCTTAATCCGACCGACCTTCTCAGCTTTGCGAACAAAACTTACCATCGCTGAATCCACTCGCGGCTGAGGCCAAAAAACACTCGGCTTCAATATCCTTTCTACTTTTACCTCACCTGTGGCTCCAAGAAGAATACTCAACGTGCCGTAAGCCTTGCTGCCTGCCGCCGCCGTCATCCGCTCGGCCACTTCCTTTTGAACCGTAACATACATACCATCCGCTGGCATATCGCCCGTAACCAGATTCAACATCACCACAGATGCGACACTATAAGGCAGATTTGCAACCAACAGAACACGCCCCGCATATTTTTCGCGAGAATGTTTTAACGCATCCGCAACCGCACCACTGATAATCGATTTCTTCGCCAGAATATCGGCAGTAATAATCTCGACGTTTTCAGCTTCGGAAAGTTCCCTTTTTGCAATACGGGCAACCGCCTCATCAAGCTCGACGGCTATAACCCTCCCAGCACGTTCAACCAATGCCTCTGTCAGTGAACCGGTGCCGCAGCCAACTTCAAGAACAACATCGTCGGCGGTAATCTGCGCCCTCTCTACAAGAAGACGCATCAGGTTCAAATCGATGAGAAAGTGCTGGCCGAGCCGTTTATTCGGCTGAACCTGCGCCGATGAAAGCAGCTCCAGAATTTGCTGCTTAGTCTGCATTTGTCCGGGCTTCCGCTTGCGCAAGCTGACGGGCCTTCTTCGTCGCCGCCATATCAATTGCAGTCCTTATCGCCGACTTCATACCATTCGGATTGGCAAGATTCTTACCGGCGATATCAAAAGCCGTCCCGTGCGCCGGTGATGTCCTGATTACCGGTATCCCGATTGTTATGTTCACCGCCTCCTCAAAGGCAAGAAGTTTCACCGGTATCATCCCCTGGTCGTGATACATCGCAACCACGCCGTCAAATTCACCCTGTGCTGCTCGAAGAAACAGCGTATCAGCAGGAAATGGCCCGGCACAGTTTATCCCCTGTTCTTGAGCAAGTAATATTGCAGGTGATATTATCCGCTGCTCCTCATCACCGAACTGGCCGTCCTCTCCCGCGTGCGGATTAAGTGCCGCAACACCTATCTTCGGATTTTCGATATCGAAGTATTCTTTCAATGTCGTATTCAATAAATCTATCGGCTCGAAAACACAGCCGATTGTAAACTTGTGCCGGACTTCAAACAACGCCTCGTGAATTGTTGCAAGAGCCACCTTTAACGGCCCCGCAGAAAACATCATCACCGCACGCGAAAATTTACACTTATCAGCTAACATTTCAGTATGTCCGGTCCACTTGGTGCTGGCCAACCTCCAGCTACTCTTACTGATTGGCGCCGTCACTATCGCATCGATAATTCCATAGCGGGCGGCTTCTATCGCATCCAGACAAAATTTTACCGATGCCTCACCGCCGACCTTGCTCGGGCCTCTTATCCACGAAGGGACCGAATACTCGTCGTAATCAGCTACAATAACTTTGTGAGGGTAATCTCTGCTGATTTTCTCGTGCTGACATCGGCCCCAGAATGGCTCAATCTCCGCCTTATCCGCTGCGTAACACAACTGCTCATTCATTCCAAAAACGATAAACTTCGCTGCCTTGCGTATCTTAGGCTCCGCCAGTGCCTTGACCACCACCTCAGGCCCAATACCAGCGGGCTCTCCCATCGTTACCCCTATCACCATCTGCCCGGCTATCGAATTGTTACCGCTCGTTTTGTTCATATATCACTACCGCGCATCTCCATTCTCACATGAAATACGCTTCAAAATCCGTCACACAAAATTTTAAAAGCCCATCTGTTTTAATTTCTCCACCGTTAGCTTTTGCTCTTGCGGCAAAATCTTATTAAGCTGCTTTTTTACCATTTTAGCTATTATATCAATTTCGATATTTACCTTATCGCCGATTTTCACTTTGCCCAGCGTCGTCTTTTTCAGCGTCTCCGGTATTAACACCGCATTAAAGCCGCTTTCATCCATACCTGCTATTGTAAGAGAAATCCCGTCAACAGCCACCGAACCTTTAACCACCATTTGCCCGAGCAGCTCTGCATCGGCTGCAAATCTCATATCGGCAAATTGCTCGTCCCTTTTGATTGATTTAATCGTTGCAACGCCGTCAATATGGCCGACTACGAAATGCCCGCCGAATCGTCCATCAACCTTCATAGCCCGCTCGACGTTAACCTCCGACGCCGGTTTTAATCCGCCGAGCGTCGTCCTGGCCAACGTCTCACCGCTGACATCGAAGTCCGCAACACCACCTCTAATTCCTGTAGTGGTCAAACAAACACCATTTATCGCTATACTGTCGCCGACTTGCAGTGAGCATGTCGAACCTGTTTTGCCGCCCTCCGCAAGACTACCTAAATCTACACTCAACACCATCCCGCCTCCGCTCTGCCGAGCCGAACTCACCCTGCAAATCCCCTCTATAAGCCCTGTAAACATAAAAACCTGCAAAATTGGTTATTGATTAGTCGCTGTCGATTATTATAATTGATTTTAGCGTTTATTTTTCTTTTATCAATGCTCAATATTAACTGTAAGGGGGATTAGATATGAATACATTTTGGCTGAAAATAGGAGCGCTCGCCGTCGTAGTTGTAGGCTTAATCATCCTCGTCAACGTCTTCACAGGCCCATCCGAGCCAAAACCCAAGCCCAAAACCGTTTACGATGTCTGGCAGCAAGACGACAAAAGATTACGGGCCGAACCACAGGACGTCAAACCACCTTCGGAAACCGAAGAACAACAAACAACGCAGCAAGCTGAGATGAAAAAACCAGCCGAGCCGCCTCCCAAGCCGCAATTCAAAGAGCTTTCACTCGAGGAGCAGGCAGAGGCCGAAAGGCTCTTCGAGTGGGCCCTTACCAATAGAAAAATGGGAAGACTGCCCGGTATGACGGCCGCCGGTTATGGCAAAATGGTCGATGCCTGCCGGGAAATCATTCGGAAATTCCCGGGCAGCGAATTCGATTACAAGGCAAGGAGAATGCTCGCTGATATATCGCCGGAACACCGGCAAAGATATAACATAACCCAGGATGAAATCGACCTCACAAGATTCTTTAAATAAAAAACCGGAACCATTCTCAGATACCTATGGCCACTTCCATTTCGAAGGCTGATATTCCTGTGATTGCAATAACTGCCGACTGCCTGCCGGAAGCGTGGGAAAAAGCGGTCTTGGCGGTATGGGATAACGGCCTCGAGATTAAGACTCAATATGATAAACCGGACGACCCGCCCAGTAAGGATGCCACCGTCATTGTTACTATAAATAATCCTTTTGCAGAACCGAGAATACATAAAAACTTCCCCGGCGGACCCGCCGAACTCGAAGCATACCGGCAGGAAGTCGTAAACGGTATCCACGACCACTGGATTGACCCTTCGGCTGGAAAGTGGACATATACTTACCACCAACGACTCTTCGCATACTGCCCAATCGAGAATATAAAAGACCCAAACCCAAAAAGGCCATTCAAAAAAACTGACCAGATTCAATATATTATCGATTGTCTCTCACAGATCGGCCACAGCCGAAGAGCACAGGCTATTACTTGGATGCCCACCGCCGACCCGCAAGCCGAACACCCACCTTGCCTCCAGAGATTATGGTGCAGACTCGTCAACGACGATAAAGGCAGCATATCTCTTAATATGAATACACACTGGCGAAGCCGAGACCTCTACAAAGCCTGGTTTATGAACGTCTACGCCCTCACCGAAATCCAGAAAACAATCGCTCAAAAAATCTCCGAAAAAATAAATAAGCCCGTCACCGTAGGAAGATACGTCGATATAAGCGATTCACTGCATATCTATGGCAGCTATTTCGACGAAGTCGCAAAAGAAGTAGAAAAGATGCGACAAAGCCCCTTTACACAACGCTCCTGGCCAAGCAACCATCCAGCCTTTGAAATGATGACGAAAGAAGCACGGGAGAAATTAGCCAAAGACCCCGATTGCTACGCAAAACCAAGAAGCTAAAAACAACATCTTGCAACTAAAACAAAATGCCCCCCAATGCCCAAATTTTGCACTTCTTTTGCAAAATAACACCCCTTCTCAACTCACAAAATAAGAACTTATCGGGCTGTTAAAAAACCCAAAAAAAACCGCCGACTTAACTTGCCATTTTGCAATTTTTGTATTAAACTTTAATTAAGGTTAGGCAAATAAAGCGGGATAAGTCAGCTTAAATCAATTTATCAAAAGCACGACTGCCCATTGATTGTTAAAATCAAAAGCCTGACTTACTAATCCTGCCTTGGGGGGACAAAAAATATCATCAAGGCAGGAGCGAAGTTAAACCCCTTTGTTTTATGCAAAGCTCTCTTCTCGAGAACTTTTATGGGGGGGCCATATAAGTTTCTTTCCGAGTTGGGCCTCTGCGCTCTCCGCGCAGAGGCCTATTTTTCACAAAAATCTCCCCACAATAAAATTTGTGAGTCTCTCGAAACTTTTCTCTTTAGTGCTTGCCACACCGCTAATTGCAAAAAGATAAATAAAAAATTTAACAGCCCCTCCTCAACAATAATCACAAAATTCCAAAAAATCTTTTTGACATACTATATATTGCGATTAAAATACAAAAAACAGCGAGATATAGTGTAGTCTGCGCTGAACACAAAAATAATTTTTGAGAGATTGTTCGAGGTGGGTCAAGCTTGTGAGGTGTCCCTTCTGCAAAGAAAATAAAGATAGGGTCGTCGACTCGCGCTCAAGTGATGCTGGAAGAATTATAAGACGTCGACGTCAGTGCCTCGCCTGCAAAAAACGTTTCACCACATATGAAAAAATAGGCGAAAGCTTTAAACTGTATGTCGTCAAAAAAGACAACTCCAGAGTCCCCTTCAGCAGAGACAAAATCATCGCTGGTCTGCAGAAAGCCTGTTATAAAAGACCTATCTCTGTCGAACAAATTCAGCAAATCACCGACAAGGTCGAAGAAGATATATTTAAAAATTTCGACAAAGAAGTCTCATCAGCTTTTATCGGTGAAAGCGTGATGAGGCACCTTCGCTCCGTTGACAAGGTCGCTTATATTCGCTTCGCAAGTGTCTATCGTGATTTCGAGGATGCCGGCGAGCTAATCGAAGAAGTAACTGAGGCTATTCGCCGAACCGAGCAGATCGGCCAGCCGAAACTCTTCGATACCTGAAAATTAAAAATGGATTTGCTGACTAAAAAATAAAATCTCTGTTAACCGCTAAATTCTTGCAAGGAGGCAATATGGCAGGGATGAAAATGCAGCTTAAGGTCGTAAAGGCCGACGGTTCCACCGAAGAGTATCTGCACACAAAAGTAATCGGAACTATCAGTAACGCTCTCGCTCACGTCGGACAGGCCGATATAAATACCGCTGAACAGCTTGCAGAGGTCGTAACTTATTTCCTCTACCATAAGAAAAACCCACGGGGCGTAACCAGCAGCGAAATCTTCTCCATCATTAAAGCGGTTCTCGCCGCCACAAAATACGAAGATGCAGCTATCGCCCTAAGCGAACACCACTACCAGCGAAAGCTCAAACGCTCCCGAATTGAGGTCCTCTCAGTCGACGTTAATGAGCTTACAGATGCTGAGATGCTTTGCAGCTTCGAAACCTCGGCTAATAGAAGCCGATGGGACAAGTCCCGGATTGTCGAAGACCTTGTAATCAAACACAGCCTGCCACGACAAACCGCCCGGACTATCGCTTCGATGGTCGAGGAAAAAATATTCAATATGGGAATTAATCTGGTGCCGGCCAGCTTGATTAAGCAGCTCGTCCTCGGTGATACCGCCGCCGTCCTTCGCGCCCAGCGTCAGCTACAAACCGTCTAGCCGAGGCGTAGGTAGGCCCATTGGCCACAGGACAATATACGCAAAACCTTAAAAATAAGTTACTATCTATCATTTATTTTTAGCAAAAGCGTAAGTCCTTACAACAAAAATACTTGCAAGAACTTTATTGCTAAAACTTTAACTAATTCAGCTAAAGTTTAATAAGTTTAGTTAAACTCAAAATAAGTTTTACCCAAAGTTTGCCATTTAATTGCTTATGACCCATTTAGGCACACGGCGGGAACCGTCATTTTTGATGATTTTGTCTTTTTTAGACATTGCGTAAAGCAAGTTACTTATCTTGTTTTGTTTCTGCTTTTCACTTAAAACATCCGAAAGCTTTTTAAGTAATAAATCGTCTATCTCCTCTCTGCTAGCAGAACCGTACCTTTTGATAAAAGCGATTATCATGTTTTTATATTGCTGGTCGTCAAAAGCTCGATATTTGATATATTTAGCTTTTTCCCTCATAGCTGCTGCAATGGATGACGAAACAAATAGACGTGGGTATCTTCCCTCGACAAGCTTTTGAGATTTCAAAGATTTATGTGCATCTTTAGGGATGCCAATGCCTTTCTGGACCTTATCCAGAAGCATTACGGTAGTTAAATCCATATTAGGATTTTTAATCAGCAACCGAGTATAATTTTCATTTAGCTCTTTACCTGCTATCTTGACAATCACCTTCTCATGTTGTGTTAAGTCATAATCAGGTAGAGGGAAAAATCTTCGCGTTTGGGTCTGAAACATTTTCTTTATTCCTCCACCGATAGTGTCGATCATATTAAGGTTGAACATTGCACCGACAAGGAAATGATTTCGATAAATTTCTGGTGGGGAGTCTTGGGTGATAACGGCTTCTACACTTCCGGGGATGAAACTACCCACATTGTCAAATATTAATTCGTCCGGTCTTTCTACAATATTTATTTTGCCCTTTAACTCGTAGTCTTGATGTGCTATGCAGTTGTGCAGCGCTTCACGAATAACCCAAGGGTCATATTGCGTCACTTCGATAGGGAACAGTGTCTCGTCCGGTAAATAACGGTACTTGAGATTGCGAATTTTTGATAAGACACGCCCCACATTTATGATACAGGGCGGCCCAAAATGTTCGTAATCTTTGTCGTGATTGTTCACATCTCTTAGAATCCAAGTTATTCTTGCAACAGATGGCGAAATAAAATGTTCTGCCTCCTCTTTTCCCAAAAGGATTATAGCCGCACGTGTGATTTTGTTCTGTCGCGTCAGTTTGGCTTTGTTAAGAAATGCCATATCGTTCCAACTGTCTATTTCATCTGTCTTTGCTGGGAACTTTTGCCTGTATTCTTCCCTTGCCTTTAAGATAGCCTGGGAGTCAAGGTCGTTTATGGTTGCGTCTTCACATATTTGTGCAGACCAGTCTTCACGCTTGGCTTGATTACGTATTTGTTCAAGTTCCCAAATGTTTAGAGGGACTAATGCTTCATCATCTCTGCCATACCAAACACCTTGCCAAGCTATTGGTATTCCTTTAGGTGCTGCGGGTATTTGAAACATAATGACCCGGCCTTCCGGTAAAGGCAGTTCGTGTATTTCCATGAAGGTTATGCGGTTGGTTGTATGATTGGCTATTTCTGATTTTAATTTGTCCAAATGGGACTTACTGGAACGATATTGAGTTCCTATTATCCTTCTGTCTTTATCAGTTACTCCAAATATTAACCAACCGTACTCTTTACTTTTCAGATTTGCTTCGTTGCTTAATGCGGAAAAATACTTGCCGAGTTTATCGAAATGAAAACTGTGTTCGGCCTGTTTGAATTCTACCCATTCGGTTTCTTTGGGCAATGTCCTTAACTCATCCAATTTCTCTTTTAAATTTTCTGTTTCCATCATAGAATGTCGTTTGCGTAGGGATTAAAACTCAATTTAATTTTAACCTTAGATGACTTGCAAATCAATGCGATTCAACACTTTTTCCCAATAGTGTTTTTGTGCGTCTGAGAGTTTCTTCCGCCGATTCTTCCGCCTTAATATCAAGCCAGTTGATATTCTTAAAATGCTTGAACCACGTCCGCTGACCTTTGGCAAACCGACGTGTGTTCTTCTTTATCAGCTCAATTGCATCTTCAAGGCCTATCCTTCCATTTAGGTAGTCGATTATCTCGGCATAGCCTATCGCACAACGCGCCTGCTTACTCAACGGTTTTTCCTCCGACAAAAGCGATTTAACCTCATCGACAAGACCCTCGGCGATCATCCTTTTTACCCTTGCGTTGATTCTTTTATTCTCCTCGGTTCTTTCTCTTCGCAAACCTATAATCGACCAATTATGCTCCTCTTGTCCTCTGTCTTCTGTCTTCTGTCCTTCATCCTCCGCCCATTGTTTCTGAAAAGTTGAGATAGGACAGCCAGTAATTCGGTAAACTTCTAACGCACGGATTATACGTCTGGCATCGTTTGGACTAATCCGCTCAGCAGATGAAGGGTCAATCCTCGATAATTCACTATAAAGCCCCTCCAGCCCTTCACCCTCCGCCCGTGCCCGTAATTCTGCTCGTATCTGCTCATCCGCCCCGGGTCCATCAAACAAACCATACAGCAATGCCTTGATATATAAAGCTGTTCCTCCGACCGCGATGATTTTTTTCTTCTGCCTTTTTATCTGCTCAATTGCTTCATACGCCATCTCAATAAAACTGCCGACGCTGAAGCCCTCGCTCGGCTCAACAACATCTATCAAGTGATATTTAATCCGCTCACGGGCATCCTTTGGCGGCTTCGCAGTACCAATATCCATCCGACGATAAACCTTCATCGAGTCAATGCTGATTATTTCTGCATCTGTTACTTTAGCCAAATCAAACGCCAACCGCCCTTTACCTGACCCCGTAACCCCTAAAATCAGCAGTTTATCCGTATTCATTATTTACTGTAATTGCCCAAAAACTAATGTATAATACATCATTTAGAACTATGACAAAAAAACCGTTTTCGTCAACCGTATTCACAAAAAGCGCAATACAAAACACTAATACGATATGAAAAATACCACGTTTTATGCTCAGCTAACCGAAAAAGCCAGGCTCGTTAATAACACCCTTCAGCAGCTTTTAGCTGAGCAGACCGAAATAAGTGGTGAGTTGAAAAAAGCCCTTAACTACATCCTCGAAGCACCGGGCAAGCGAGTAAGGTCGGCACTCGTCCTCTGGTGCTGCGAGCTCATAAAAGGCCGCACTAACCACAACGCCAAAATCACCGCAGCAGCAATTGAAATGGTTCACACCTATTCCCTCGTCCACGATGATTTACCTGCAATGGATAATGACGACTTCCGAAGAGGCATCCCGACCTGCCATAAGGCCTTTGATGAGGCAACTGCCATCCTCGCCGGCGACGCCCTTTTGACCCTCGCCTTTGAAATCCTCGCAAAGAAAATTGACAAACCCCCTCTCGCCATCAAGTTGATTGCGCAACTTGCCCAGGCTGCCGGACCTGCTGGTATGATTGCCGGTCAATTAGCCGACCTGAAAGCGGAAAATAGCAAAGCCTCTAAAAAGCTTTTGCAGTACATACACACAAACAAAACCGCAAAATTGTTCCAATGCGCTGCTGCCTGTGGTGCCATCTGTGGCGGAGCAAAAAAAAGTGATATTGTCCGATTATCCGAATATGGCGCCAAAATCGGACTCGGCTTTCAGATTGCTGATGATATCCTTGATGTCTCTGCCTCCAGCAAGCAGCTCGGAAAAACCGCAGGTAAAGACGCTAAAGCGGGAAAGGCCACTTACCCAGCCGTAGTTGGGCTGGATAAATCAAAGCAATTGGCAGAGAAATTAGCCGACCAGGCCGTAGATGTGTTGGCCCCATTCGGCAAAAAAGCCGACACTCTAAGACAACTTGCTGCTGCCTTATTGAACAGAAAAAATTGACTAAAGAAATTTTATGGATAACTTATTGAAACAGGTCAATACCCCCGACGATTTAAAAAAGCTCAGGCTCGACCAGCTAAAGACCCTCGCAGATGAAATCCGACAGCTCATTCTCAGTTCCGTAAGCAAAACCGGCGGACACCTCGCCAGCAACCTCGGCGTAGTCGAGCTGACTCTCGCCCTGCACTACGTCTTCGATTTCAAAACCGACAAACTGCTCTGGGATGTCGGCCATCAGTGTTATACACACAAAATCATCACAGGCCGAAAAACAAATTTCGCAAACCTCCGAAAACGAAACGGCATAAGCGGTTTCCCAAACCCCGACGAGAGCATATACGACCAGTTCGTCGTCGGACACGCCGGCACCGCTATTGCAACTGCCATCGGACTGGCACTCGGACAGCTTCATACAAAAACAGATAATAAAATCGTAGCTCTCGTCGGAGATGCCAGCATCGTGAACGGCCTTTCCTTTGAAGCCCTGAATAATCTCGGTCTGGTCAAAAGACAATTGCTTATCGTCCTCAACGACAACTCGATGGCTATCGACCCTACTCAGGGCGCAGTCGCTAAATACTTCTCAAAGGTCAGGCTCAGCCAGACCTACGAAGACTTGAGAAAGACCACCAGAAATATCCTCGAACATATGCCCGTCATCGGAAAAAGCGTAGAAGAGGCAATCGAAAGGATAAAGAAAAGCATCCGTATGGTTCTGCCCGCAAGCCAGATGTTTGAGAGCCTTAATATCCCATACTTCGGACCCGTTGACGGCCACGACATCGACTCCCTTATACAATTGTTTGCTGCTATGACGCACCTGAATCACCCAGCTATCCTGCACGTTTACACAACAAAAGGAAAAGGATTTACACCTGCTAACCATGACCCGGGAAAATTCCATTCCACCGGTCCTTTCAAGATAAATGGCGATGCTGTCGAAACCGATTCCACTCCACGCGGACGAACCTTCACCAGCACCTTCGGCGAGCATCTGCTAAAACTGGCTAAAAAAGACAATAGAATCGTCGCCATAACCTCCGCAATGTGCGATGGGACCGGTCTGGTTGAATTCAAAAAAGCCTTCCCCGACAGGTTCTACGATGTTGGTATCGCTGAAAGTGTCGCCGTCGATATCGCTGCTGGTCTTGCTAAAACCGGTGCTAAACCCGTCGTCGCTATCTACTCGACTTTCCTGCAGCGAAGTTTTGACCAGATTATCCAGGAAGTGGCTATGCAGAACCTGCCCGTTATCTTTTGCATCGATAGAGCCGGACTCGTCGGCGCCGATGGTCCAACACATCACGGACTAATGGATATCGGATTCTTGCGAATGATGCCCAATATGGTCCTCATCGCACCTGCAAATGACGTCGAATTAAAGCTCGCTCTCGAATTTGCCCTCGCTGAAAATAAGCCCGTTGCAATTCGATACCCAAGAGACTTTATCCCGGACGAAAACTTCGATACCTCCGCCTGTAACAAACCTTTTGAGCTGGGAAAAAGTGTCTCTGTCAAAGAAAGCCCCGATTCACCAATCGCAATTGTCGCTTATGGCAGCGTCCTTATACAAGCCCTCAGCGCTGCTAAACTGCTTCAAAGTAATGGAATTGATGTCGATGTTATAAATGCCCGTTTTGCTGCACCTATCGATGAAAAAATTATCTCTCTTATCCAGGCTGGAAAGAGTATAATTACTGTCGAAGACCATAGCTCCGCCTGCGGCTTTGGCTCCGCAGTCCTCGAAAAAGCTGCTCAATACTTCAAAAACGCTATACCAAAGCCGATAATACTCCTCGCTGCGCCGGCTAAGTTTATAAAACAAGACTCCAGAAACGCACAGATTATAGAACTCGGCTTAAATGCCGATAAAATAGCAATGATGGCAAAGGAACTATTAAACGCCGTTAAAAAACCTGAAAAATCAAAAGTGCTGAAAAATGGCAAAAGGAAAACTACCAAAATTAGTGCTCTTCGGAGACCCAAAAAAAGGGCACGTCGCTGACGTAATCGAGGATTTCCTCAAATTCGCAAAGGATAAAGCCAACGTCATCGCAAGCTGCGGAATAGAAAAGTGCACCGTCAACATCCTGAAAAAAGCCGACTTCGCAGTCGTATTCGGCGGAGACGGCAGCATCACCTCCGCTGCGAGACAGTTAAGTCAGGTCAATGTCCCCGTCATCGGTGTCAACCTCGGAAAACTCGGCTTCCTCGCCGAATTCAGCCTTGAAGAGCTAAAAAAATTCTTCCCATCCTTAACCTCTGGAAAAGCACGTATAGAAAAAAGGATGATGCTTGGCTGTAAAATCTCCAGCAACGACGAAGAAATTTTCTGCTCCGCCGCCATCAACGATGTCTTCATTATGGCAGGCCCACCTTTCAAAATG
>Ga0209635_10001171_pt1 | contig 19376 bp, 21 predicted proteins | sample DeeMarSWOR230_32_FD_187463 | JGI IMG/M metagenome (GOLD analysis project Ga0209635, IMG submission 187463) | Marine sediment microbial communities from White Oak River estuary, North Carolina - WOR-2-30_32 (SPAdes) (version 2) | ecosystem: Environmental > Aquatic > Marine > Intertidal zone >...
CAGCAGGTGGAGCAATACTCGCAGGTAAATCAGTTTGTGAGAAAAAAGTTGATAATGCCTTTGCTCTTATAAGACCACCAGGACATCATGCAGGAAAAGATTTTGGTGGGGGGTTTTGTTTTTTCAATAACATCGCGATAATGATCGAATACCTTAGAGCCAAGCATGGTTTGAAGAAGTTTGCAATCCTAGATTGGGACGTTCATCATGGAAACGGAACTCAGGAAATCTTCTACACGGATCCTTCGGTCCTATACTTTTCCACACATCAGAGCCCACTCTATCCAGGGACAGGAATGATTGATGATATTGGTGAGGGAAAGGGGAAAGGTTATAATGTCAATGTCCCTTTAAACCCAGGCACATCAGGTGCAAGTTTCTTATACATCCTTAAAGAACTCTTTATTCCTCTAACACAAGAATTCAAACCTGATATCATCTGCGTTTCTGCAGGGTATGACGCTTATTTTAACGATCCTCTGGCCAGTTTGAATTTCACGATTAAAACATACGCAGATGCAACAAAACTTGTTAAAAATATAGTAGAAAAGGTTTGTGATGGAAGAGTCGTTATAGCTTTAGAAGGTGGTTATAATCTTGAAGCTCTATCTCATGGTGTTTTAGCTACAATATCAATTCTAAGTGGATTGAACGAAGTGAAAGAACCTTATCAATCATCAGAACAGAAAGTAGGAGAAGATGTTAAACAAAGAGTTTCTGATATTAATAAAAAATTATCCGATTATTGGAGTTTTTAAATCTTCTTTCCTATTACTTTGAAAACTCTTAAAAGAACTTTAATCGCAACGAATATAGGTATTAAGACTATCATAGCGTAGATTATCCACACGATTATCTTGACGAGTATACTTAGCGGCATAGTAACCAGATCCATACCGGCATTGACAATATCTCTTATCATATTCCTAACTCTAGACATGAATTCTCTTCCTAGATCCTCTGGCATGATTTCTATTTTCTTTTCCTGTGTTATGGTTAGAGTCAAGGTAGCATACTTCGCTTTCTCTTCAATCTTTTCAACCGAATAGCCGTATGATTTCAATAATCTCATCACATCCAATTTCTTATTCGTGATCTTCATGATGAGTTCAATGCTCTCTGTGCTAACATTCAGTTCTTCTACTCTTTCTAGCAATCTGTCATATAAATCCAATGAGAGTTGTAGTATCTGAATCTCATCCTGTTGTCTTTCTATACTAACTCTGTAAAATTCCAAGTTGGCACTCTCGACATCAAAGTTTTCTATAAACCAATCGGCAAATGGATCAAAGTCGTCTGAAGGGATTTTTAGGGTTGCCCTTACTGTTAATGCTCTGTAATCCTCGCTTTTGCTCATAGTCTCAACCCAACCTTCGAGTGATTCAGTTTTTTGACTTATTCCTTCGTAATCCGACATGGCATCAGTTGATTTTATGCTAGCAGAGCCTCTTTTGATTTGGTACTCAGTCGGTTCTGAAAGTATCTCACTTGTCTTTTCTTCTAATTCTCGTTCCCAAGTAGTTTCATATGGTACTCCTGCCAAGGGTGCATATTCTGCGGTATATTTAGCGCCCATATACATACTACCTATAAAAAGATAGGAAACACCACCAATGACAAGTATTATTATTACCACAGCCAAGAATAGGAGTTTGTGTTTTTTTATCATCGGTATATACTTCTTGAGTTCTTCCAATTTAACACCTGATAAGAATATTTCGAAATCTGAGATAATATTTATAATTTTCTCACAACATTCTCAATCCTGACCAAGGCTTCTTCAATCTTCTCATATGCAGTCGCATAACTCAAACGAATGTAACCTTCACCTAACTTTCCAAACTCAGTTCCAGGAACGGTTAAGACCTTGGCCTTCTTCAAGAAAAAATCCACCACTTTGTTCGAACTCATCTTTAAACCAGTAATGTTAGGAAAAGCAAAGAATGAACCTTCAGGATCAAGACATGATATTTTAGGAATTTTCTTTAACCTCTTGATTATCAACTTTCTCCTTCTATCATACTCCTTCCTCATTTCTTTAACACAGGATTGATCTCCTTCCAATGCTTCGATTGCTGCGAGTTGAGAAATGGTAGGAGAACATACACCACAGTAGATATGCATCCGTGTCATGGATTCTATTATATCTTTTGGACCAGCCGCATAACCAACCCTCCAACCAGGCATAGCATAACTCTTAGAAAATGTTTGGAATGTCAAGACATGTTCCTTCATACCGTTTAGGCTGGCTATAGAGATGTGTTTGTTTTTTCCATATAGAATCTTCTCGTAAGCCTCATCAGAGAATATGACCAAATCATGTTCTATCGCAATATCAGCTAGATGCTCCAGAGTTTTCCTTTTTAAAATCCTTCCCGTTGGGTTACCAGGAGTGTTTATGAGTAGAATTCTTGTTCTCTTATCAGCCAATTTTTCAACCTCATCCGGATCACACTCGAAACCGTTTTCTTCTCGAAGAGGAACAGAAACAGGGACACCAGTCACACTCTCAACCATCGGGATGTATGCTAAGAATCCAGGATCAGGAACTAAAACTTTTTCTCCTGGGTCGATTAGTGCTAATGTTGCCAGAAATAAGGCTTCTTGAGAACCGCAAGTGACTATTATCTCATCGGGATTAACTCTGACCTTATTATCTCTCCTTAGTTTCTTTGCTATGGCTTCTTTGGTTTCTGTTCTTCCTCCTGGAGGAGAATAATGTGTGTAACCTTCATCCAATTTTTCCTTCGCGAAATCTATGATATGTTTTGGTGTTGTGAAATCTGGTTCTCCAGGACCCAAAGAAATAATGTCCTTCTCTTCTTCTGCCATTCTCATTATCTCAGCAAATTCAGAACTGGGTAACCAAATATAACGTTCAGAAATTTCGTGTTCTATCTTCATAAGAATAATATAGCTAAAGTATGATAAAAATCTTTGAAGAACCGAAAAATATAGATATTGTAAATCAAACTTCAGTTACTGTACAAATTGAATTCAATTCATCTATTGTTTTATTGGAGAAAGGTACTGGAGATTTTACTGTAATTTCACTAGCGGCAAAATAAATCTCGGGATTGTATTTAGCTACAATTCCAGATACAATTCCTGTTGCATTTTTTTCAATTATTTTCATATAGTCTACTCCACCTTCATCTGCACCAGATAATGTTGGGGGTAAAACTTTTTCTTTAGGTTTTGTTAAAGAGTATGTTGGCATAGATTTTTAAGAAATACTTAGAGATTTAAGCTTTACTGTATTGATAGCTTAACCTGCTTTATATTCTAACCTCTGTCTAAACTCTTCTCTCTTCCCCTCATTCCAGTTATGTAAAGGTCTGTAATACCCGACAATCCTGGAATAGACTTCTGTTGGTTTATTACATTGAGGGCACTTGAAATGTTCTCCGACTATATAGCCGTGATTAATACAAACACTGAAAGTAGGAGTCATCGTGAAATAAGGAATCCTGAAATTCTCTGCTATCCTCTTGACAAGAAGTTTGCATGTCTCAGGATCTTCAATCCTTTCTCCAAGGAATGCATGAAATATCGTTCCTCCTGTGTACAAGACCTGTAGATCTTCTTGATGCTTTAAAGCCTGAAAAATATCATTCGTGAAGTTGACAGGTAGATGAGTTGAGTTCGTGTAATAAGGAACCTTCTTCCCTGCAGTTATTATCTTCGCGTATTTTTTCTTGTCTATTCTCGCGAGACGATGGGAAGTTCCTTCTGCTGGTGTGGCTTCTAAGTTGTAGATGTTTCCAGTTTGTTTCTGGAATTCTAACACTTTGTCTTTCATGAATTTCAGAACTTCTATCGCGAAATCCTTCCCATCTTTTGTTGCAATGTTCTGACCAAGGAAATTCAAGCAAGCCTCATTCATTCCTATTAATCCGATGGTTGAGAAGTGCCATTTTAAAGTCCCGAGGTATCTTTTAGTAAACGGTAACAAACCTTTCTTTATGTTTTCCTGTACGAGTTTTCTCTTTATTTCCAAACTCCTTTTCGCTAATTCCATTAAGTTTTCCAGTTTGTCAAAGAATTGATCCTCGTTTTTCGACGAGTAACCTATTCTCGGCATGTTTATCGTAACAACTCCAACAGAACCAGTCTTGTCAGAGTAACCAAAGAACCCACCAACTCTCCTGTAGAACTGTCTTAGGTCAAGTTGGAGATGACAACACATTGCCCTGATATCTTTCGGGTTTAGATCACTTGTAACAAAATTCTGGAAATAAGGAACACCATACTTAGCAGTCATCTTGAACAATGCTTTAGCAACATCAGAATCCCAATCAAAATCTTTTGTTATGTTGTAAGTTGGTATCGGAAAGGTGAAGATTCTCTGATGCATGTCTCCCTCAGACATAACTTCCATGAAACCTTTGTTAATCATGTCCATCTCTTCCTGGAAATCAGAATAGGTTTCGTTCTGTGGCTTTCCGCCCAGTATCACAGGATTGTCTTTCAAATCTTTCGGAACTTTTATATCAAAAGTCACGTTAGTGAAAGGAGTTTGACCGCCCCATCTGGAAGAGATGTTTAAGTTGTATATGAACTGCTGTACCTCTTGTTTCACTTGTTTAAAATTAAGTTTATCTTTCCTGACGAACGGAGCTAATAAAGTGTCAAGAGAGTTGAAGGCCTGAGCACCTGCCCATTCGTTCTGCAATGTTCCAAGAAAATTCGCTATTTGTATCAAAGCAGTTGATAGGTGTTTTGGTGGAGAAGATTCTATTTTTCCTGGTATTCCGTTGAATCCTTGTAACAGAATATCATTTATGCTCCAACCCGCACAGTAACCGACAATACCCATGTAGAGATTGTGGAGGTGAAAATCACCGTTGATGTGGGCCTGAGAAACTTTTTGAGGGTAAACTTTTGCCAGGACGTACTTGGCAACGTTATCACCAGCCAATCTGAAGAAGATCGAGGAGAAGGAATAATCCAAATTAGCATTATCTCTTATTTGCCAAACTGCCTGATCTATATAATCCTGGACCGTTTTTTCAGGATCGATGTATTTTGATTCCTCCTTCATATTACTCCCCTAGTATTTTCACCAATAAAAGTTTGCGTGAGTATATAAAAAAGAATTGTCTTTCCACTCAGTAAACATGCATTAATAATAAAGTAAAGAAAAAAGAATTAATAATAAATGGTAAAAAATTTACTCTCTGACGAAAAAGGCAAGAAAATTATTCTGATGGGTAATGAAGCGATAGTCAGAGGAGCGTTAGAATCTGGGATAGGTTTTGCATCCTGTTATCCTGGAACTCCTTCTTCTGAAGTGGGTGACACTTATTCTGATATAGCGAAGGATGCTGGAATTTATTTCGAATACAGTGTAAATGAAAAGGTTGCTTTAGAAGCTGCGGCTGCGGCTGCTTTTTCTGGTGTCAGGTCTATGGTATCCATGAAACAGTTCGGTGTTAATGTTGCCTCGGATTCACTCATGCCCGTTGCTTATGTGGGTGTGAATGCAGGGATGGTTATACTTGCTGCTGATGATCCAAACTGTTGGAGTAGTGGTCAGAGTGAACAGGATACTAGATACTATTCCAGGTTAGGACACATCCCAATGTTAGAGCCTTCTGATCCTCAAGAGGCTAAGGACTTTGTCAAGCTTGCGTTCAATATATCTGAAAAATTCAAGATTCCTGTTTTTCTCAGGACAACGACAAGGATCAGTCATGGAAGAGGTGTTGTAAAACTAAACAAGATTGTGAAGGGTAAGACCAAAGGTTTCTTCAAGAAGGATTTGAAAGTCTACAACTGCTTGCCGCCTCATACCATGGAAATGCATGATAGAATACTCGAAAAGATCGAAGGTTTAAGGAAGATATCGGAGAAGACTAAAGTCAATTTTGTCGTTAACTCTAAAACAAGGAGTAAACTCGGGATAATAGTTTCTGGCGTATCTTTTGGTTATGTAATGGATGCGATGAATGATTTGGACATCAAGTTGCCTGTCCTGAAACTGGGTTTGACGTATCCGTTACCAGTGAAGAAGATGAAGAATTTCATAAAGAGGTTTAAATCTGTTCTCGTCGTTGAGGAGTTGGAGCCAATACTCGAAAGGGAGGTTGAGAGGTTAGCGAAGAGTGTTAAACCGAAGTTGAAGATATTCGGTAAAAGCTTATTGCCAAGGTCAGGTGAATACACTGAAGAGATTCTCATTTCAGCGTTAAACAAATTAACTGGTAAAAAGCTTAAGATGAGTCTTGAGAATCACAGAAAAAAATACAGAGAATTGGATATGGCGAAGAGGTTTCCCGTTCTCTGTCCAGGTTGTCCTCACAGGGCAACATTCTGGTCAGCCAAGGTCGCTGCCGGAACTAACACGATATTCGGTGGGGATGTTGGTTGTTATATCCTCGGTATACTTCCTCCCTACAACGCTCAAGATTTCATGTTCTCCATGGGTGCAAGCGAAGGGGTGATCCATGGGATAAAGAAAGTCACTTATCAGAAGGCTATAGCTTTTATTGGAGACTCTACGTTCTTTCATGCAGGCATGCCTGGTCTAGTGAACATGGTCTTTAACAAATCCAATGCCTTAGTCATAATCCTGGATAACAGAATAACCGCTATGACAGGTCATCAGCCTCACCCTGGAGTTGGGTGGACAGGAATGAGAGAGAAGACTAAGAAAATAAAGATTGAAGATGTTGCCAAGGCATGTGGAGTCAAGTATGTGAAGGTTGTTGATCCATTCAACGTCAAGAAAATGGTTAAAACGATAAAGAAGTTCATGGAAAAAGATGAAGTGTCTGTGATCGTGGCGAAGAGAGAATGTCAATTGCTTTCCATAAGAAAAAAAAGAAAGGCTGGGAAAAAGATTCCAAAGTATGAGATAAACCAGAAAAAATGTAAGAAGTGTGGTTTGTGTCTGTATTTCTTTGCTTGTCCTGCATTCTATCGACAAGGGGACAAGTTCTTTATTGACAAGAATTTATGCACTGGTTGTGGTGTTTGTGCTCAGGTTTGTCCTAACAAAGCGATTCGTAAGATAGGGTTGAGAAAGGTGAGGAAGAAATGAAGTGGAAAGAATTCTTGAAACCAGATAAAAAAAAGATTGTTTTAACTGTAATTTTTCCTGTATTGACTATTACAATTTACATATCAGCTTGGTTGTTTGGTCAAATGTTTAAATCTGGAGTTCTATTTGTGATACTAATTAATTTGTTTATGATTTTTGCATTTCCGTATTTTTCCATTGGTTCTGAATTAGTAGGATTAATTTCATCATTTATTTACTGGTATCTCCTCTCCTGTCTTATAGTCTGGGTTTACGGTAAGGTGAAAAAGAAATGAAAGAATTCAACATGATCGTCATAGGAGTAGGTGGTCAAGGCGTTATCACACTCATGAGGATAATATCCGAATCCGCTCTGAAACAAGGATACGACGTCAAGACCTCAGAATTGCATGGTCTGGCTCAAAGAGGTGGCTCTGTTCCATGCCACATAAGGTTTGGTAAAAAGATACACTCTCCTCTGGTCTTAGAAGGAGAAGCCCATCTTATAATCGGATTGGAGCCTTTAGAGGCCTTGAGGGCATCCTATTTCGGATCTAAGGAGAATGAGACTACGTTTCTTGTGGATAATTATCCTATAATTCCTTTATCCGTTCCTATCCTGAAGCTTAAGTATCCTTCGATGAGTAAGATAGTCGAGAGTTTGAAAGATTTTTCTGCTAAGGTTATGGTTGTTAATGCTTCGGAGATAGTGAAGAAGGAGACGGGGAGTACGATTTGTACGAACATTTATTTGCTCGGATATGCTCTTGCCAGGAAACTGATTCCTTTGAAGAAAGAATTTCTTTTGCAAGGGATAGAGGAAATAGTTCCTAGAAGATACTTGGATATGAATAAGGAAGTTTTTGAGTTGGGGTTGAAGAGTGAGTAGGTTCTATCGGTTACCGCTTTAGTGATGGAAAAAAAGAAAAAACAGAAAGGCAGATTAGTTATAAAAATTATTCAGTTTCTTCAGTCTTCTTCTTCTTCTTAGGCAAATTAATCACCTCTTCACAGTCAACCCTTTAAAGGAGCAGCATTAAGTTAATATTCCTCAGGATCCCAGTCTTCTTCCTCTTCTTCCCAGTCTTCTTCGCCCTTCCCTTTCACAGACCCCACCTCATGTCTTGATAAGTTGAATGATATGATGAATGGAATACTTAAAGATTTCGCTGATTCTTTCGATGTGAGTTTAAATACTCGTAAATGAGAAAAATAATGTTCAAAGATTGGAGGGGTTTCAATGAGAGTGCTATTTGAGGAAGAAGAGGACTGGTAATAATACAACAAACCATCTAATTACAATAGGTGAAACCATGCAACAAATGGAAATGAGAGTATGTCAAAGTTGTGGATATCCTCTAAAGAAAGAAGAAGATAAAGGAACGAACGCTGATGGAACAAGGAATGAAGAGTATTGCTGTTATTGCTACAAGGATGGGAAATTTACTAATCCTGATATGGATGTGGAAGGAATGATCGAGCATGTCACGAAGATAGCAGTGGAGAAGATGAATATATCGGAGGAAAAGGCAAGGAATATAGCAAGAGAAGTGATTCCGAGACTGAAGAGATGGAAGAAGTGAAATAATTAGATAAGGTTAAATGATTTACTAATAAATTAAATCTATGGTATTCGAGTACAAAATTGGAGAAATAGTACCAAAAGGAAAACTTGGCGTTGTTGAAAGATATTTTCCTAATGATATTGTTTCATCTGCAACTATAGTCGGTCTTGACGACTCTGGAACTTATCGCTATTACGAAGTTGATGTTAAATCAGAAAAACATGGAAAAACTAGAATCTCGATTCCTGTTAATGATTTGAATGGATGAAACTCTAACAACCCGAATCAGAAACAAAATCATGAATCTTTTTTAGGTTTTAATTTTAAAAATTCCCTATAAAGTTTTCCTGCCTTTTCTTTTTCTGATTCTATATCACGAAAAGAAGGGGGACTGTCCGATCTAAAACAACTACCATCTATTATGCACACATTTCCAACTGGGTCATAAGTATAAGGTCCTATTTTTCTTTGGCCATTGGGAAGTTCTTCAGGTATATAACCAGCTACTTTAACAAGTGACATATGAAAATTATTAGAACTCAAATATTTATCCGTTCTTAATTTTTTCCCTACTATTTTCATACCACTTGTGACTTGAATCAACTCGAATCAGATAGATTTTTGTTTTTTCGATTGGAACGATGATATCATTATTACCATTCGGTGTCGGTGCTTCGGGTATTTTAAGAATTATTGAGAGGAAAATCGGTAAGGGGAAGGGTGAATTTATACGTTTTATAGTCGGTGTAATTATAATGTTAATGGGAATTGTTTTGTTAATAGAATGAATTAGAGAAAATCTTAAAAATCCCAAACTCGATCAAATTCTTCAAGATATTCTTTCGTTATATTTACATCATGAATAATTAGAACATTCTCATCATTCCTCTCATCAGCAGATTTCGTGGGGTTGAAAGAACCAGTTATGACTGTTTTATTGTCGATGATAAAAACCTTGTGGTGAACGAAGTAACTGTACTCATCCCATTTAACATCAATGTTGTTATTCTTTAAGTCATCATACTCTGAATACTTACTTCTCCCAAATTTTTCCATGATGCCTTTAATCTTCACACCCTCGTTATGCTTGTTGATCAGTGTTTGTCCAATTTCGTCATGAGTGAAAGTGAATGCCATGAAATAAATCTCGTTTTTGGCTTCATTCAAATTATCGATCACGTGTTTGCTACAAGAATCTTCAGGGCAGAAATAATTCTCTATTTCTTTATCGTTCAAGTATAGAGTAGAGTATTCAGTTTTTTCACCAGAACCGAAGTTTTTATCCCACAATTCTTGAAATTCACTCTCATAATTTTCTGCAATGTATTTTGAATATACGATAACCATGTTGTTTTGATTGTAAAAATTGCCTCTCTCAGTTGGGTTGAATGAACCGGTAAAAATTCTATTCCCATCTACAATACAAAACTTGTTGTGCATCAATTGTTTTGTTCCTCGATTTTCTACAAAATTCAATCCTGAAACTTCATCAGAGTTCTCTTTATCGATGACGAGTTTTACATCGATCTCATCTTGTTTCTCTTCCAACAACTTGATAATTTCTGGGAGATCGATATCATAAAACGCACAGTGTATGTAATTATCAGCACTATCTAGAAAGCTTAACAAATGTCCTCTACATTCGTTCTCTGGGCAGAAATACACTTCCATCGGTTTAGAACTCTCTCTTATTGGTTCCTGTTCGATAACTTTGCCTGTTGGAGTTTCAATACAACCACTCAACAATAAAATTATAATAAGAAAGATAATCCACGATCTCATAATAACAATTAACTAAAAAATTTTATAAATTAGTTTAAATACCAGTCATAAACTCACTTCTAACTTTAATAACTAAATAAGCTCCGACTAGGATTAACGCTGAACCAAGAAGTTGTAGGAATGGCGTTGGTTCACTGAATAAAAAAACACCAAGAATCAAGGAAATGACTGGAGCTAGGAGCAAGAGTGTTGAAGCTTTAGATACGTTTATCAATTTTATACTCCAATACCAACAGAACACATATCCGAACAAAATGACGATTGATACAGTGAGATTAACTATCTGTTGTAGAGTTAAAGCAAATAGTAAACTCAATTTGTCCTGAAGTATCACAATAGCGAATAATATTATTGCTCCAAAGAACATCCTCGCAAAAGACACGACAAAATTAGATTCTCGCTTTATCATGGCTTTTCTTGCTATTGTGCTTTCTATGGCCCAAAGAATAGTCGCTCCAATAACTAAAAAATCACCCAAAGACGGATTTAACCAGAATTCAGATGGGCTTATCGTAGCTGAGTAAATAATGAAAGTTCCTATGATCATGATGAGTAATGCAAAAACCTGTTTTTGACTGACTTTTTCTCTCAAGAATAAGAAAGCGAAGAGGGTAATGTAAAGAGGTAAAGTCTTGTGTAAAAAGGCTCCTCTACCAGCTGTTGTTAGCTTTAAACCAGTAAAAAAAATCAAAAATGCAAAGGACCCACCCACTATACCAATAACCAGAAGGTATTTCCAAGGGACCTTTTTGAATTTTTTATAGTCGAACTTACTCTGGAAAGATACTATAATTAAGAATATAATGCCTATGAACAAAGCTCTAACAGCAGTAAAAACAGTTGGGTCTAAATCGACAACGAATATCTTGTTGAGTGGAATTGCAAGACCGCTAATGAACGCTGTTACTATGGCGAGGAACGTTCCAAGAGTTTCTTTTTTCATTAATTTTTCTTAGGATTTTGCTGTTATAAACTTTTAATTGATAAAAACAAAAAATTCACACATGTCCAAAAAAGATCTCGTAGAAAAAACCAAAAAACCAGGTAAACTTGCAATGAAATATCATCCGTTCTATAGAGGAAAAATAGAAGTTGTACCTAAATGTGTTATAAGAAACTTTGATGACTTCGGGATATGGTACACACCAGGAGTTGCAGAACCAAGCAAAGCAATAGAAAAAAAGAAAGGTTTAGTCTATGACTACACGAATAAATGGAATAATGTGGCTGTAGTTAGCGATGGAACAAGGGTTCTGGGTTTGGGAGATATCGGACCAGAAGCAGGAATGCCTGTGATGGAAGGTAAAGCATTACTCTTCAAGTATCTGGGTGGTGTCGATGCTTTTCCGATTTGTTTGGATACAAAAGATCCTGATGAATTAATCACAGCAGTAAAATGGCTTCAACCTTCGTTCGGAGGTATAAATTTGGAAGATATTGAAACGCCGAAATGTTTTTACATACTAGAGACTTTAAGGAAGGATTTAGAGATACCAGTTTGGCATGATGATCAACAAGGAACTGCTGCCATAGTTCTTTCAGGGTTAATAAATGCATTGAAGATAGTCGGTAAGAAAATGAATAATATCTTGGTAACAATGGTTGGTGCTGGTTCTGCTAACATCAGAACAGCCGAAGTAATCATGGCTGTAGGTGTAAAACCAAGGAACATAATCATGGTAGATAGTAAGGGAATCCTGCATCCAGGCCGAAAAGACCTTCAAAAAAAGAAGAAAGAAAATCCTTACAAATGGAGTATGTGTCTCAGGACGAATGCTGAAAGTAGGGTAGGTAAAACATCAGAAGCATTGAAAGATGCTGACGTATGTATAGCCATGTCTAAACCGGGTCCAGGTACTATAAAGAAAGAATGGGTATCTAAGATGACTGATGATGCTATAGTTTTCGCTTGTGCAAATCCTATTCCAGAAATATGGCCTTGGGAGGCTAAGGAAACGGGAGCAAGAATAGTTGCGACTGGACGTTCAGATTTTCCGAACCAGGTAAACAATTCCCTTGGTTTTCCTGGGATATTCAGGGGGACATTAGACGTGAGAAGTAAGACTATAACAGATGATATGTGTATTGCCGCGGCATATGAGTTGGCTAAATGTGCTGAGGAAAAAGGAATTCATGATAAATACATAATACCTACGATGGATGATTGGGAAGTTTTTCCAAGGGAAGCTGTTGCTGTTGGGATGAAAGCGATAAGCCAAGGTATTGCCAAGAAGAAAATGAGTAGACAGGAATTATATGATAGAGCTTCCTCAATCATCAAGAGATCGAGAGAACTCACAAAGATGATGATGAAAAGTGATTATATTAAACCTCTCCAAAAATGAAGAATCATGGGCATAAAATTTCTTTGTATTTTTCATTTAATTTTATCTTGTTTGTTTTACCATATCCTTCTTTTAAAACGATTCCTCTTCTCTTCAAACCCTCCAAAATTCTAAACGTCTTTACTTTTCCAAAGAGAGAGGAGAGTTTACTCTGAAAAATTTCTCCTTTATTTTCGATTATCTTCTTGATAACATTCCTTTCTTCGGATTGTAACATATCTAACAGAACTTGAGCATCTTCAGCAACTTTCCTTTCAGATTCTCTCAATTTTGGGAACATAGTATAATAAACAAAAGAGCCAACCAAGATACCCAAAGAAGAGAGAGTTGGGATCAAAACAGGTATTGGAAGAGTGCACGCACAGGCCGTACCTTCTACTATGTGCGTCTGAGCATAGAGTGTACTAAAAGACACTGCAAAGACAAATCCTGTTATCAACATAACGACAATCATGATATTTCTAGTAATACTCATAAGTTTCATTTCTGGTAACCAATATTTAAATATGGTTTCATCATATTAAACATTTACTATATTGAATCGTGAGTTTATGGATTTAAAGAAGATTTTAAAATCAGAGAGAACAAAATCTGCAAAAATAATGATGGAACTGGCAGCTTCAAACTACAGAACAAATAGAGATGAATCTCTTAAAAGAGTTAATAAAGAAGAAGTGAAAGAAAAAGTAAGAAAAATAAAAGAATATTCCATATCAAACTTAGAAGATTTGAAATCAAAGGCAATAAAAAACCTAGAAAAACAGAAGATAAAAATTTTCGAAGCCAAGGATGCAAAAGAAGCTCGTAAAATAGCTTTGAAGTTAATACCCAAAAAAGAGCTCATAGTTAAATCAAAATCAAACACAATCAGAGAAATCGGATTATCAGAAATTCTTAAAAAAAGGAATGAATTGTGGGAGACTGATTGTGGTGATTTCATAGTTCAAATAACTGACGAAAGAGCCTCACATACACTTTCTCCTGCTTTACATATACCAATTAAAAAAATAACTCAAAAAATAAAAGAGAAATTTGGAGTGAAAGTAAAGGAAGATGTTACAGAAATCACTAAATGGATCAGAGAATTCTTGAGGAAAAAAATGATAAAGGCCCAGATTGGTCTAACCGGAGCAAATTTTATCTCTGCTGATGGTGCTATCTTCATAGTCGAGAATGAAGGTAACATATCTTTGGTTTCCAGACTTCCAGAAAAACATATAATTTTTGCTGGAATCGATAAAATAGTCCCTACAATCCAAGATGCAATCACTTTATCCTACGCATCGGGTGTATGGGGAAGTGGGGTTTTAATGCCCAGTTACATTAACGTCATAGGCTCGCCCAGTAAAACGGCTGATATAATGAAACAAAAAACATATGGGATGCATGGTGCAAAAGAAGTTTACCTAATTCTCATCGATAACGGAAGGACTAGAATGATTAAAGAAGGTTTCAAAGAATTGTTGTATTGTATTAATTGTGGTGGTTGCCTCTATTTTTGTCCTGTTTATAGACAGGTTTTCGATGACTATGGTTTACATTACATTGGGGGAAGAGGCATGGGAATGACACTGTTACAAGAAGGAGAAAAGAAGGCTTTCGATCGAGGTTTGTATTTCTGTACAACCTGTCAGTTATGCAAGGAAAATTGTCCTTTTGAAATTAACATTCCTGAATTGATAAGAAAGTTAAGAAAAAGAGTCATAGAGAAGGGGTTTGAAACTAAAGTGAATGAAAGGATGATGGAAAACATAAGATCTATGGGCAATCCATTTGGTGAAGAGTTAAAGGAAGGTAAGATTCCAAAGGAGTTGTTTTGCTGTTGATTGATATGAAAATAAAATTGATATTCTTATTTTTCATTTTCTCATTATTTGTGATACTAAATTTCGTCAAAGCTGAGAATAAAGTCTGTGTCTATTCTTTCTGGGGAAGCGGTTGTCCACACTGTGCAGAAGAAAAAAAATTTTTGCGAGAATTAGAAGGAAAATATACTGAATTGGAAGTAAAGGATTTCGAGATTTATTATAATGACGAAAATAAACAACTTTGGGAAAATATAGCTAAAGCGTTCGGTACTGTGACATCTGGCGTTCCGATGACTTTCATCGATAATAAAGCTTTCATAGGATTCGCAGAAGGAAACTTAGAATTTTATCACCCAAGATATAATGCTTACATAGGCTACAATCAAGTCATAGAAAGTCAGATTATAAAATGTATTGAAATGGGAGGATGTGATTGTCCTACTGTAGAAACACCAGTTGAAAAGCCTCCTGAAGTAAATCAAACTGATATTATTGTTCCGGTAACACCAGTTTCTAGTCAAAGGATGATAGTGCCATTTATAGGGGAAATAAGCTTGAGTGCTTCACTGATCTTTTTAGGAGCTATATTAGGTTTTTTTGATGGTGCACTGAATCCTTGTGCCCTGTCCGTCATATTCTTCTTGTTCGCATATCTAATGAGCATAGGATCAAGAAAAAGGAGTTTAATCATGGGCACAGTTTATAGTCTGACTGTTTTTACTGTTTACTTTCTTTTCATGTATGGGGCGTTGAATGTAATTGTATTAACAGGTTATATCGATATAATAAAATTCGTAGCAGGTACTGTAATAATCATTGCAGGGCTAATCGAATTAAAAGACTTTTTCTTTTATGGTAAGGGTATTTCATTAGAGATACCAAAATCCGCTAAACCGACTATAGAAAAACTAATCAAAATAGGAACAATTCCTTCTACTTTATTACTGGGTGTGTTCGTAAGTTTCGTGGAAATACCTTGTGCTGGAATATTTCCATTTATTTATATAACCATCCTGGGAGAGAGGATTGCTTCACCAACTGTGAGTCTATTTTATCTCTTATGGTATAGTTTATTCTTTATTATTCCTCTGATAGTTTTAACCTTCATATTTTATTTTGGTCTGGTGAAAGTTGAAGAAGCTGAAAAAAAGAGGTTGAAAAGTAGAAAATACATGAGGTTAATAGCTGGAGCTATTATGATTTTTTTTGGTTTATGGATGTTGATCGGGTGATGTAGTGGGATTATTAGAGAAAGTTTTGGGTGGGAATGTCCTATTCTATCCTGGTTGTATGGAAAAGTTCGTACTGAAAGATATTCAAGAAAATTATGAGAAGATACTAAGAAAGTGTGGAACAGATTTCATCAAATTGAAGGATTTAGAAGCTTGTTGTGGTTCTCCTGTCCTGAATGCTGGTTATTTCATCGATTTTGAGACTTTGGTTAAAAAAAATTACAGGATATTCAAGGGGCATGGCGTTAAAAAAATCATAACTCCTTGTCCTGCTTGTTTCAAGACATTCAAACTCGAGTATCCAAAGTTCGTGGATAATTTTGACATAGAAGTTGAACATATCACACAAACGATATGGAATGCGATAAAAAATGGAAAGTTAAAAGTAAAGAAAACCAAGAAGCCTGTTAAAGTGACTTATCACGATCCTTGTCATCTCGGAAGGTATTGTGGGATCTATGAAGAACCTAGAGAAATTCTGAAAGCTCTAGGCTATGAGTTGGTTGAGATGAAATTCAACAGAGAAAATGCATGGTGCTGCGGTGGGGGTGGTGGATTGAGATCCAATTATCCAGAACTATCTCAAGAAATCGCTAAGGAGAGAGTGAAACATGCTAGAGAAGTGAAAGCCGATATGATAGTTAATTCTTGTCCGATGTGCTACAGTTGTTTGAGTGATGTAAACAAGAAAGTGAAGTCAGTTGAGTTATCATCGATCATAGTCGATAAAATCTAAGTTTTCTTTTTCCATTCAGTGAAGTGACAATTACCACAATAATACCGATCTTCATGTTCTGCCATGTAAGTTCCTGCACCACATCTTGGGCAGAGTTTTTTCTCTCTCTTCAACTGATCTCCTTCTGGTTTTAAAATTTCCCATTGTTTAGTTGGTTTGTGTTTCACTTCTTCTCACCTTCTTTTTTCTCTTTAGGTCTGGCTTCCTCCCTTTTAGGTTCTTCTTTTGGAACTTCTTTCTTCTCTTCAGGCTTAGGCTCTTCAACTTTCTTTTCAGCTGGTTCTTCTTTAACTTCTTCAGGTTTTACTTCTTTTTTCTCTTCTACTTTTTCTTCCTTTTTGGGTTCTTCCTCTGGTTTCTTTTCCTTGGTTTTCCTTTTTTTCTTCTCAACTATCTTTTCCTTCCAGATTCTTGCCTTAACTTTCGATTTTGTCAATCCGGCTTCAGAAAAAATGTAAACAATCTCAACTTTTTCTGGAACTGATTTGAATTGCTTGGCAATTTCCTTATCCAAATCCTCTCTTTTAGGAGTAGCCTGACCCTTATGGTCAACCATTAACATTAAATCAGTTCTTTTCAGGAAAGGATTTTCCCTTTTCTCAATGATATCTATTTTCATCTTATCCCACGAACAAAGCATACTTTCCAGGAGTTTCTATACCCAAATCTCTTGCAATTTCACTATCATTGGGATCATTTATGATGACAAGACCCTTCCAGCTAGCCGACAAATCAGAGGATTTACATGCGGAGCATTCTTTCTCTGTCGTAAACCTTCTACAATTCCTACACACGTATCGTCTTTTAACCATTCAATCACTTCTTTTTTTCCTTAACAGCTTTCCTGGCTCTCCTTTTCTCTTCTTCTATCCAAGTCAACGCCCCAAGATTGGGTTGTCTCATCGTCAAGCCTATTTTATTCTCTTTACCAGGAGCCATACTTATTGATATCACTCTCACTCTAACAGGATCACCTTCCTTTAAAGTCTTCTTTGTTTCCTTTCCCATAAAAATCGAATTCTTCTCATCATAGCTCACATAATCATTCAAGAGTTGAGATACATGCACTAATCCATCCATCGGTCCCAATCTAACAAAAGCACCAAATTCTGTGTTATCGATCACATCACCGACCAGAGCTTCGTGTAATTCTGGTTTAAAAACTAACAGATCGAAAGTAACTGGATAATGTATGCTTGAATCGCTAGGGTAAATCTTTCCCTCACCTATTTCATTAACTTTCACAACGCACAAACCCATGCCAAAATTCTTGTCTAACCTATTCTCATAAATTTCAGCAACACTCTCTTTTATTGCCTGATTCAAAGGCATACCGAACTTTGTCGGAGGGACATTTATCTTGGTTTTAATCGTTAGTATTCGATACATAGTTATCTATATTGGTTATTCACATTTAAAACTTAAACTATTGCAACTAAACAAATAAAGCGTACATCACGATGAATGGAGCGAATACTGATGCCGTCAGTGACATCACGACTAGTAGGGTGTTAAGAGATGGTCCAGCCGTATCCTTGAATGGATCACCAACAGTATCCCCTATTACTGCAGCCTTATGGGCATCAGAGCCCTTGCCCCCAAATTTTCCATCTTCTATGTACTTTTTAGCATTATCCCAAAGACCACCTGCATTTGCCATCAGCAAAGCAAAAATTAGACCTGAGAATATACTTCCTGCCAAAAAACCACCCAATGCATACTTACCGAGAACAAGACCAACTACTATTGGAACTAAAATCGATAAGATGCTGGGAAGTATCAATTCTTTCAATGCTCCTTTAGTTGCTATATCCACGCATCTGGCATAATCTGGTTTTGCTTTTCCCTTGATTATGTTTGGGTTTTGTTTCAATTGTCTTCTGATTTCTTTAATCATCCTGAACGCATTCTTTCCAACACCCAGTATCAGCAGAGCAGAAAGTACTGGCGGCATCGATATACCTATGAAACAACCTATCAACACATACGGGTTCATCAAATCTATTGTCTCAATTCCAACTATTTCTCCGTATGTAGCAAGCAATGCAATGACGGTCAAACCAGCCGCTCCGATAGCAAAACCCTTTGTTATAGCTTTAGCGGTATTACCAGCCGCATCCAACCTATCGGCAATCTTGATAACCCCTTTTCCCAATTTAGATTGTTCAGCGATTCCTTTCGCATTATCGACTATAGGACCGTAAGCATCAGAAGAAACTATCATTCCAGTTATAGATAACATCCCAACAGCAGACATGGCAATACCATACAACCCAGCAAAATGCCAAGATAATAGAGTTGCAATACCTATACCGATGAGAGGTGGGAATATGCTAATAGAACCATAAGAGAAACCTGTCAGTATATTTATGGCTGCTCCTGTTTGAGATGATTCGGCAGTTTTCTTAGTAGGTCCTCTATCTATCGATGTGAAGTAATCGGATGTTATACCGATTATTATTCCTGCTATTAATCCAACTATCGTCGAGAAGAAGATACCAACATCAAGATTAAGGAAATAAATAAAAAGATACGTGAGTATAGCAAAAACTATACAAGTTGAAAATGTCCCTCTGTTCAATGCAGCACCAGGATTATTTCCGCTCACTTTGACAAAGAGCATCCCAATTATAGATGCGAAGATACCTGCAGCAGAAAGTAATAGCGGGAGAATTGCACCTATCATCTGATAAGCCGCCGCACCTATAACCATCGCTGCAACTATGCTTGCAACATAAGAATCGAATAAATCAGCACCCATACCAGCAACATCACCGACATTATCACCAACATTATCTGCGATAACAGCCGGGTTTCTAGGATCATCTTCGGGTATTTCGAGTTCTACCTTACCGACAAGATCAGCACTTATATCAGCAGTCTT
>Ga0209635_10001172_pt1 | contig 19376 bp, 17 predicted proteins | sample DeeMarSWOR230_32_FD_187463 | JGI IMG/M metagenome (GOLD analysis project Ga0209635, IMG submission 187463) | Marine sediment microbial communities from White Oak River estuary, North Carolina - WOR-2-30_32 (SPAdes) (version 2) | ecosystem: Environmental > Aquatic > Marine > Intertidal zone >...
AATAAATAATTTTTATTTTCACATTTTCTAATAAAAATATTACTGTTTACAAAAAAAATAAAACTTTATCATCATTTTTGTGTTTACAATGAGCCTTTCTGGAAAAAAAGTTTGGATTGACATTGAGCAACCTAAAACAGCAATAATGTTTAATTCACTCTATAAAATGTTTAAAGATGAAGATGCTGAGTTATTAATTACTGCTCGAGATTATGATTCAACTTATCGGATTCTAGATGATTTTGATGTAAGTTATAAAAAGATTGGAAGGCATGGTGGTGAAAAGTTGGAAGGTAAGTTAGAAACATATATAGATCGTTTGAAACAACTTTTACCGATAATAAAAAAATTTTCACCGGATTATTTTGTTACCTTTTTATCTGTAGAAGGTACGAGAATTGCTTATGGATTAAAAATACCTTCTATAGGAATGAATGATGAACCACGAAATGAACCGGTATGTAAATTAATCCATCCATTTATTGGAAATATTATCACTCCAGAATGCATACCTAAAGATTTATATATAAAACTTTATGCTGATCCTGAAAAAATTATAAGGTATAATGGACTTGATGAAATTGCTTGGATTTCAGAATATAATCCTAATCCGGATATTCCCCAAATTTTTGATCTAGAAAAAGGAAAATATGTGATAATAAGAACTGAACCGACTCATGCTTCATATCTAATTCATAAAATTAAACCTGAAGAAACTCAGATCAAAAAGTTTTTTCCCCCCATTTTCAAAGAATTTCCAAATAACAAATATTTCCTTTTAGTTCGCTCAAAAAAACAAGAAGAGTTTCTCATTAAAGGCCTGAAAAATCTTATTAAAGAAAATAATGTTATCATAACGCGGTATTTGCCAAATCTTATAGATTTATGTTTCTATAGTGCATTAGTAATTAGTGGAGGGGGGACAATTGTGAGGGAATCAAGTTTATTGAACGTACCCAGTATAGAATTTTTCCCTGGAGAGTCTGCTCCACAGGATAAGTTCTTAATAAAAAATGATTTTCCTTTAGAACACTTACGAGATTCAAATCAAATTATTAGAAGAACTATTGATATCCTTAATCAAGGTTCTAGTCCAGAGAGATTTAAGATAAGTTCATTTAAAGAAAAAATTAAACAATTTGATAATCCCAATGAAGTGTGTTTTAAATACGTAAAAAGTAGGCTCTCAGTTAAATAAACAATTTTTTTTAACGGTTATTTACTATTGATGAATTGTTGATAGATTGCTTCAAGTTTTTTCCCAACTTCATCCCATTTATACCTTTTTATGAATTCTTGAGCATTTTCAATTAACAATTTTCTTTTAGAGTCATCATTCAACAATTTAACTATTTCTTTTGCTAATTGATGTGGATTTTTAGGAGGTACAAAAATAGCATTTTTTTGTAAGATTTCTTTATATGCACCAATCGAAGAACAAATAACGGGAGTTCCGCAAGCAATTGCTTCAATGGGTGTCAATCCAAAGCCTTCAGAAGCAAAAGAGTATGTTATGAAAATATCGCCCATAGAATAATAAAAAGGTAATTCTTTTTCTTCGATAAATCCAATAAAATGAATATCTTTGTATTTAATTTTCCATTCATCATAAATTTTTTTTGTCTGAAAATCTGGTTTGCCACCAATAACTAAGTTTAGATCAGGAATCTTTTCTTTTGCGATTCTATATGCCGCAATAATATCATTAACACCTTTATAGAACGCAATTCTTCCAATATATATAAGTACTGGTCCATTAATCCCTAATTGCTCTTTTAATAACTCTGCTTCTTCTGGGTATGGTACAAATTTTTCATCTATACCATTATAATGAACATGTATCTTATTTGCATCTACCTTTGGGATAAAATATTTAATCTCTTTTTTAATAAAATCGGAGACTGTGGTAATCACTTTTGCTTTTCGGACAATATACTTAATCAAATATTTTTCAAGAGGAATTTTGGTAAATCTCGTTTCAAATGGCCCCAAATCATGAATTGTAGTTATAAATTTTTTTTTTCTGGCTAAAATAATAGGAAGTGTTCCTTTAGGCGCATTTCCTTGAAAAATATCAAAATCATGGTGTTTGATATATTTAAATGCTTTCATTAAAAATTGAGGTGCCCAAAGAAAACGTTTTGGTATTAATTTAAATTGTATAATATCAGGTTCATTAAGATCGATATTCCATTTACCTGTTATAAGTTTAACATTATGACCTTGTCTTTTTAAGTAATCAAAAATTCCTCTAAGACTAGTCCCTGCTCCATCTTGACTATCTGGAGCAATTGTTAAAGAAACAAGGCATATATTCAATTTTTCCATAATCTAAACTAATTCTTACATTTTCAATGAAATAATTTAATCTAGGTTAATTGTTCGAATCCATCTTCAGTTATTAAGATAGATTCTTCAATTTGAGCCACATTTACACCTTTTTTTTCAGCTAATACATAATGAGCTTGCAATTTCCCTTGCTGTATTAACTCTTGAAGACCAAAAGCAACCCCCAATCTAAATTCTTTTGATAACCATCTCTCTGCAAAAGGTAAAGTTTTATAATTTTTATTAATATAACCAAGAAGTTGTTTGGAAGTTTTTCTACGTAATGGTACTCTACCAGCATAAGGATTAATTTCATAGATATATGAATATTGGGTGGTATGAACTGAACCATCACCAGTACTAGCAAATATTTCAATAGAAAAAACCTCACCGGTTTCCATTATATCACCCCCCTGTGATCCTAATTCGGGTAATTTTTTTTTTCCATGAACAGTCCATCTTTCAATTTGATGACCACCGAGTTCTTTAATAGGGTTATATTTAAAGCCTTTAACAATTTCCTCAATTTTTTTACCAATATCTCGAGTGTTGGTTTTTGGTTTAGCCATCATCTTCGCTGCATTAAGAGCAACTTCAGTTGCTTGTATGATATTTTCAAGTGATTCATCTTCACTAAGATTTACAGAAAAGGCTGTATCTACGATATATCCCTCTATATGAACACCTAGATCAATCTTAACCAAATCTCCTTCAATAATTTCTAAACCATCATCTTTAATGGGAGAAGTATAATGCGCTGCAATATTGTTTATACATAAATTTACTGGAAAAGCACATAATCCCCCTAATTCCTCAATTTTCGCTTCAGTATCAGATATTAAATCAAACACTTTTGCTCCTGCTTTAATTTTTGGCTTAATGTACTTTTTAACTTCTTGAGCAATTTTTCCGGCTTTTTGAAGAGATTCTTTTTCAAGTTTCTCTTCTTTTTCTTTATCTAACTCTTCCTTACTTTTTGCTTCTTCAGTCTCTTTTTTTAAATTTTCTTTCTCAGTCATTATAATACCTAATGTGGATTTTGATAAAAATATTTTTTAAATAAGTATTAACTTTATTAATAAAGTTTATAATAAAATTAGATTAAAATTAAAAATAAAAATAATATTATTATATTATTATCTTATTAGATCAATAACCTACTATTTGTTCAAGTTGATAAATTTTTGAGCGAAAACATCAGCGAACTCATCGACCTTTTGAGACGAATGGAAGCGGTCAACTCAGATATTCAAGGCAGCGCTATCGTTAGTGTACAAGGTTTACCCATCTGTTCTGTTCTTGCTAGAGATGTTAACGATGGGATCGTAAGTGCAATGAGTGCTGCTATACTAAGTGTTTCAGAACGCGCCGTAGAAGAACTTGTTCGAGGGGATCTAAAGAGAATTCTAATAGAAGGTGTTGATGGTATAATTATTTTATCAAAGGCAGGAGAAAATGCTATATTATGTACTCTTGCAAAAAGTGATGCTTCGCTTGGGATGGTTTTCTTAAATATCCAGAGCGTTTCTAGAAAAATTGCTGAATTATTAGATTAAAATAATTCAACAATATTTTCTTATACAAAATTTTATTTTCTTTGATATCCTATGACTTGATAGTAATATTATGAGAACAGATCAGCTTTTTATCGAGTTCAAAACTGAATTATTAAAGATAAAAGATAAAAAGAAATTTGAAAAAACTTATTACGAGAAGCTTAGGAAATGTCTTAAAGGGGGACAATTCAAAGCTTTTGAATTATTATTTAATGCATCGGTTGATTTCAATCTTTTTATTGATATTAAAAAAATTCCTGATCGCTTTAATATTATTTCAAAATTGCTTTTAAATTGCACAGATAAAGTATCAACGGGATATCAAACTTCAGCACTTGGAGAGATAATTGATATTTTAAGATTTTGTAAGAAATATAATTTATTAGAGAAACAATTAAGTGTATTAGATAAACAAGTTCTTAGGAATCTCAAAAAAGACACTTTATTTTTAGCAAATTTAAATGATTTATTCGGAAAAGTATCGAATTCATTTATATGGTATATTTATAATGTAATTCCCCAAGATCTGTATAATTATTTTATTAATAGTCCCATTTCTTTTTTTCCTGATCGAGATGAGCTAGTGCATTATATCAAAAATATTTTTTTTGACCAATATGCGATTTATGGTCTTAGTGTTAGAAATCTAAGTTCTATTGACGATTTTATTAAAGTCTTTAAGGAGAATTATCCTTATGATGAATATCAGTCAAAAAAGCAAGAAGAACTGTTAATTGATGGAGGTAAAGAACTTATCGAATTTAACGTTACTTATAAATATAGAATGTTTTATTATGATACAGAAGAAGAACATGAACATCAAGAGATAAAAAGACATCTTGTTTCTCCTAGTAACATTATGAAAAACTTAAATAAAATCTTAATGAAGAATAATTATAATTTTTATAGCTTATCAATGGTTCTTCTTGGAGGTTTGGGACCACAGGGATTAGGGTTCACATATTCTACTCCTAAAGGAGAAGTTATTGAAATATGTTCAGATCAAAAGGAATCTGAAGCAATTATCATTAAATATAAAGAATATTTAAAGAGAAGATTTATATTAAAATTAGAGAAAGAATTAGTGAATTTAAGGATTGATGATAAAGTTATTTATAAAATAATGAAATTCCTATCAGATATTCTTAATCAAAAAGAATTAATTAATTATTACACAAAAGATCCATTAATAAAGAAGATAAAAACATTTCTAGAACAACTAGAAGAATTTCAAGAGGGTAATATAATTGATCTTCAAGAATTATTAAATAAGATTTCAAAAGCAATCTCAATTATCCTTAGAAGGATTAAGCTAAGAGATCAATTCATCACCCGTATGGATTTAATAACAAAGGATAAAATTAAATCTGAAGATATTGCAAAATTAACAAGTTTAAAGGGGAAATCACATTATGATGTATTACGTGAACGATTTTTCTTTCAGAATATAATAAATTGGTTTTATGAAATCTACAAGAATAATAAATTAAGATAAGAAAATGAAAATCAAGTATAATAGTTAGGAGAAATAAAAAGAAAATTTTAACATTACTTTCTTATTTCTTGAATTTGGTCAAAGATGTGATCAAAACGTTCTCTTATAGAACCATATAGACCTTCCTCTTCAGAAACTACTGAATTAATTGCTGTTTTTAATCCATAATGACTTTCTGAAATTAAGATCCTTATTGGTAATGTAAGTATTTCATTGATTACCATTAGACCTTCTTGGATAATATTAATGATTTGTGGCATTTTCTCGCGTGATCTATCAATCACAGAAGGCTCTGATGATATTAAGCCATTCTCACGTTCTTGTTTTAATTCTTCCCAAACATTATCTTTTAATTCAGAAAAATCAATACCTAAATTTTCTAGAGCCATTTGAGCACCATCAAAAAGATAGTTGATCGTATCTTTACCAGTAAAGAGTTTCACATTTTCTACCATTTCTGGAGGTGCTAAACCTTCTAAAAAACTTACAAGTAATGAATTATAATCACGTATTACATCCAAAGGAACAAATAATAATGTCATTTCTTTTAATTGTTTAAAAACATATCCAAGAATTTTCGCAAACCACTCATTCTGGAGAGATTTTTCTAATAGTCCACCATATTCATTTAAGATATGAACTCCGAGGTAGCCTATGATACGGATCATATCATCCTCGTAATTGCGGAAATAGTCAAAAAAATGTGTAGGTTCCATATTCAGTTTGTCTCTAATTATATCAGAAACTCTTTCCTTTATTCCTTCTAATGGTTCATCAAGATATTCCTCTAATTTGTCAATTGAGATAACATCTTGTAACTTGTCAATAATATCAAGTTTTGTTTCTTGAACAATTTCTTCTTCAAGAGACTCTGCAAAAAATTTACCTAATATATTTCTTTCTTGAATTCTTGAATCCATAAGTTCTTGCCATTCTTTTAAATCATAGATTTTGCAGGTAAACTGTAGGCAATCGCCTCCTTTAGTAATACATGCTTGTTCTTCTATTTGAATCCTATAGTCATTTCTTTTTATTTTTAATATAAAATTTGCCACTGTTTCCAGCATTCCGCAAAGTCCACAGGCTAAACCTTCAGTTTTCTTATCTTTTAGTTCTTCAAAAGCAAAAGTATCTTCTTTATCTTGACCATAATCAGCACAAATTGGACATTGGTTTATTTTCAAAACATAATCATTATATTTTGAACCCTCTTTATATATTTCTTCATAGGAATAATCTTCTAGTTCTGTTCCAAATACAACAACCCATAGAATCTCGAAATAATCTAGAACTTTCTTAGGAGATCCTGGCATAAATTTAAAAATACTTGAATGACGCTCACAAGATTCATTAGCAGCTCTTTTTCCTATTTCTCTTAGGATAATAAGGCTATCTTCTTCATTTTTAGTTATCTCATTAATCTCTTTAAGAATCTCTCTGTAAAGTAGGGTATAAAACAATGCATTTGTAGTTCGGCCAAATACTTTTGTAATTTTCTTCATTAACCATTGAAATGCTCCCATTTTTAGGAAATCCTCCCACTTTTATATTTATACAATTGGATACACATTTTATTTCCAAAAGCTCGAGACTCTTTTATTTCATAAGGTTCTAAAAATAGAGAAGAGGGATCTTTAGATTCTTTATTGATAAGAGAAATGATTTCAGAGACCATTCCTAATATGATTTCACAACCAGCTATTTCTATATAATCATAGTGATATTTACATAATGCACATCTATAATCTTGAACTCTAATTAAATTCTCTACATCATTAATTTCAATTGAAATAGTACTGTTTAATACTTTTTGATAGATAGTTGTAATAACATCTTTTATATTCGAAATAGTAACTTGATTTGTTGGTTTCCAGTATCGAACATATGTTTTTGCTATGTTTTGTCCCATTTTTCTTAATTTATCTTTCAAATTAGGAACACCGTTTTTTTCCATGAAGTTTGCTAGAATATAAATGCTGTTACGCATTTGATTCATAGTTGCATCGGTTTGAATTAAATCTTTCCTCGAATAATTCATAGTTCAGGTATGATATCTTTTTTTAAATTAAATATTGGAAAAATACATTAAATAAAAAATTTTTAGTCCTATTCATTTATTATTTGTATGATTTTTATTATTTTTTTTTGAAATAGAGAAGAATGTATTAGAATTTCTAAATTAAACCTAAATAAACCTAGAAAGAAGATATGTAAAAAGAGGAATTTGAATTTTACGTTGGAAATGATTTGATTACATTTTATCAACAATTTCTCTCATTATTTGTTCTCCAGCAGCACCCACCATGATACCGTTTCGAACAAGCAACTGACCTTGAACCTCTATTGGATGATTTAAAAGTTCACCATTATTAAAAAACAGAAGTGTAGGTATTGCTGTAATACCAAATCTTTCACCAAGAGGTCTATTTTGATCAAGATCTTCTTTCAATAATTTAATTAATCCTTCCTCTTTTAACTTTTCCAATAAAGGGCTTACAAATCGACAGGGACCACACCATGTAGTATATATATCCACAATAACCTTCCCTTGTTTCATATCTTCCGTAACATCAAGACCAAATTTTTTTAGTTCTTCGATATTAGTCATGCCATCTCAATTTTTTAATTATGTGGTTTTTAGTTTGTTTTGTAATATAATTGTGGAAATAAATATTTAATCACTTTTATTAATTTCATTTGCAATTCAAAGACAATTTATCTTAAAAAACGATCAAACAAAAGTAGCTTAACATTTTAACCATTAATTTAAAAATATAATATTAAAAGAATTAATTTTAAAATCAACAATAAGTTATACTATATAATATTAATACAAACTGATCACTTCAAATGGCAACTATAGATTTTAATTTTAGAAATCAAATCCTTGGTAATGATATTGGTAATACACTTGCGTATTGTTATCAATGCGCTACTTGTAGTGGTGCTTGCCCTGTAGCACAAGTTACTGAAGGTAGATATAATCCAAGACGCTTAATTTTAGATGCTTTATTAGGTCTTAAAGAGAAAATCTTTGGACCAGATAATTCTTTTAACATTTGGGGTTGTACAATGTGCGATACTTGTGACGAAGTTTGCCCTCAAAAAGTTGAACTTACAGAGATCTTTATAATTCTAAAAAATATGAGTGTGGAGAGAGGAGAAGCCCCAAATCATTATACTGGTCAAGCATCAACTGTTTTGGAACATGGTAAGGCAATTCCTATGCAACCAGCCATAGAGAGACGCCGTACACAATTAGGATTACCTGCTATCATGAATCCCGACGTAAATGAAGTAAAAAAATTGTTAGAAATAACAAAATTATCTGAAAAACTTCCTAAAACAGATTGATTTTTTCTTATTTCTTTTTACTGGAAAATTTTCTTTAATTTTTCGTTAGAATTTTATAGCCTCATTCTATTTTTGAATTATAGCGCAATTTTAATGATTTTAAAATTATAACATTTCAGAGGTACAGAAATTGAGAAAACCAATAATTGGTGGAAATTGGAAAATGAATAGAGGTACCCCAATTGAAACTACAGAAATGCTAGAAAGTTTAATTCCCCAGGTAGAAGGAATTGATAACGTTGATATAGTAATAGCCGCTCCTTTTACTGCGTTAACTAGGGCAAGTGAGATTTTAAGAGGCACAAATATCAAGTTAGGTGCTCAAAATATGTATTTTGAGGATAAGGGTGCTTTTACTGGTGAAATTTCACCTCTATTTTTAAAAGATATTGGAGTAGAATATGTTATTCTTGGCCATAGTGAAAGAAGAGATATTTTTAAAGAATCAGATACCTTAATTAATAAAAAACTTAAAAAAGCTTTATCCATAAATTTAAAACCAATTGTATGTATTGGAGAACATTTAGAAGAAAGAGAAGCAGGAAAAACAATGGATAAAATAGAATATCAGATTAAAGAAACATTTAAAGCCCTTACTAAAGAAGAATTATTACAAATTACTATAGCATATGAACCAATTTGGGCCATAGGGACAGGAAAAACTGCTACACCAGAACAAGCAGAAGAGATTCATATTTTCATTCGAAATATTTTGAGCCATAAATTTGATAAGGAGACTGCGGACTTTGTAAGAATACAATATGGGGGCTCAATTAAACCTAGTAATGCTGAAGATTTATTTAATAAAAAAAATATTGATGGAGGTTTAGTTGGGGGTGCTTCACTAGAATCAGATTCATTTTTTCAGATAATTAAAGCTGCTGTAAAATCAGTTAAATAAAAATTTTTAAATCTAATATTTATTTATTTTATTTTCTTTACACTATTCTTGAATTTTTTAGATTATGGTTCCTTCAACCAAGAATGCTATTAAAAGCAGATGTAAGTTTTGCTGGGAACTCACCAAAATAACTCTGGGGATCTGCAAAAAGTAAATAAAAGAAAGGTTCAAATAAAATATTCTCAACTGTAGTTCCAACATCTGATTTGATAATGCATACTTGAATTTGCTCTTCAGAAAAAAATGACTGTCTATAAATCCAATCCAATGGAACTATCTCAGGTATATATCCAATGTGTCTTAAAATTTCATATACATCTTCTAATGAGTATTTTTTCCCAAAAGTAACGATTGGAGAAAGATCAAAAGAAGTGATACTAATACCCCATAAACCGTAATCTTTCATTTCGTTTAAAAAATCATTTGCTCTGCGTTTTATATCATTTTGAGATTTTTTTATTTTTTGTCTTGCTTTTGAATCAGTTAAAATATCTATTATTTTTTTTTCTTCATTTTGATAAACATTATCGGCTGAATCAAGAGGAATTTTAGAATTTATAAAATTAGTGTAAATAAGCTTTATTTTTTCTTTAACCGATCTGTGTAATAGAAAGGATTCTGTCTGTGCTGTGATTAAAACATCTCCTTGATATTTCTCTTTGTTGATCTCATTTTTAAGCATAACCTTTTCCTTTTTAGGCTTAAACTCAAGTACTTCTATTTTTTTATCAATATTTCGAGCAAATTCAAAAAGTGCTGATATTAAACCAGCAGTAAGATCGAATTTTGAATTCAAATCTAATTGATCTTCAACTAAAGGCTTACTTTCAGAAAAATCAAAAAATCTAAGGAATAATTTTACTCCTTCTGGTATAGGATTAACTATTGTATTGAAATAAGGAAATCCGGTTGTAGAAATAATACTCAGTTCGTATATTGTCATTTATCTTAAAAATAATATTCTTAAATTATTAATTAATTCACTGCTTTTTTAACAAATTTTAATATATTTAAATTTATAATAATTTATTTAATCTGAAGTTAATAAAATTGTACAGAAATTTAGTTAATTACATAATTTGATTTTATCACTTCAATAAAAAAGATTAAAAAACAACGATGGCTGGTTTACCAGGAAGCGCGTTAGCTGCTTTTTGTTCATTTGAGTTTTTTTCAAAAATGATTTCTACTTCAGAATGGAATTTCTTTTCTAACAGTGGTTTTATTTCATTAAAAAATTGAAATTCTTCATTTGAAGGTAGAGTAAATTTTGAATATTTTCCTATATTTTTTAGTATCTTACTAACATTTTGGCTAATTAATTTCCCATGTTTTTTTAATTCACTTTCCTGCATTAAAATTTTCATAATTTCTGCTTGATTCTTACTCTCTTCTAAAATAACCATGAATTTGGTATAAAAATGTAATTTCCACTGGTCTGCTATAATTATGGAAATTTTTTCTAAAGATTCTTTTTTCATAGCAATTTTTATTTTGCTAATATCATCCAATATATTATTCATCAGGTTCCATTTATAATTAGACTCCTGGGTTAGTAGTTTATTATCATAAAAAGGCCATGAAGTTAAACTTACATAACCCTTTTTACCAATCATTTCCCATATTTCTTCGGTTACATGAGGTGCTATAGGGTGAAGTAATAGGATTAATTTTTCCCTACAATCTTCGAAAGTCTCCTCAATAATCTCTTCATCCTTATATTTGCCAAGTTCTGATGTAAATTGTATTAGAATATTTACAGCATTTCTTATTGAGAGATTTTTCATATTTTCTGTGAATTCTTTAATTGTTTTATTTAAATAATATTGGATTAAAGTATCTCTTATAGTTAGATTCTTGTGCTTTTTTTTCGGAGGTTCAGTTAACAATATAAAGGTATTTCTAATAAATCTGTATGCATAATCAACACCTTCTTCAGACCATTCTAATCCTGATGATGGGCTTGCTCCAAATAATATAAAGAACCTAGCAGCATCGGCTCCGTATTTCTCAATAATCTCCTCTGGATTTACAGTATTTCCATAGCTTTTACTCATTTTTACGGATTTTTGAATAAGATCTTTATTTCCACATATTCTACACATCATTTGCTCTAAATCAGCTTTCATAAGGAAGGCATTACAGTTAGTACAGAAGGGTTGAGCTTTATTAATCATTCCTTGAGTGAGTAATGATTGAAACGGCTCATCAAATTTGTGAAGTCCTAGATCACGAGCTACTTTTGTGAAAAATCTAGCATATATTAAGTGCATAACGGCATGCTCTATACCCCCTATATACTGGTCAACATTACCCCAATAATTTACTTTAGTTTTAGTATAGGGTATATTTGATTTTATAGATGGAGGATCACAATAAGCAAAGAAATACCAAGAACTATCAATAAAAGTATCCATTGTATCAGTTTCACGTTTTGCATTATTTCCACAGTTAGGACATTTTGTATTAACAAAACTTTCACTGCTTTCTAATGGATTACCTGCTCCTGTAAAGCTCACATCTATTGGTAAATAAACAGGTAAATCTTCATATGGTACAGGGATCATTCCACACTTATTACAATATATTATTGGTATTGGGCAGCCCCAATAACGTTGACGTGAAATTCCCCAATCTCTTAATTTATAATTTATAGTAGGATATCCCATATTAAGTTTCTTTAATTTTTCAGTTATTTTATTAGTAGCAAATTTATTCTCCATATCATTAAACTCATCTGAGTTTACTAGGACTCCATCGCTCTCATAAGCACGAGTCATTTTAGCTACATTTAATTTGTAGGTATGTGGTTGGATTACTATTTTAATCGGAATATTATATTCTTTAGCGAATTCAAAATCTCTCTGATCATGCGCGGGTACCGCCATTACTGCACCTGCACCGTATTCATAAATTACAAAGTTACCAATGTAAATAGGAATTTTTTCATTGTTAATTGGATTTATGGCACTTCTGCCAATGAACATACCCTTTTTCTCTATTTCAATATCAGTTCTTTCAAACTTATCTTGATGCATTACTTCATTATATAATTCATTGAATTCATTCTCATATTCAGTTCCAATTACCCATTCGCGAACCCAAGGATGTTCGGGAGCGAAAACCATAAATGTTACACCATATAATGTATCAGGTCTAGTTGTAAATATATCTATAGTTCTATCTTCTTCGACAATTGGGAATTTTATTATTGTACCCTCTGATCTTCCAATCCAATTTTGTTGCATCATCTTAACTTTTTCAGGCCAATTAACGAGATTTAACCCCTCGAGTAATTGCTCGGCATAATTTCTTATCTTAAGGAACCATTGTGTTAGAAACTTTTGATCAACAATTGAGTTACATCTCCAGCATTTTCCTCCTTGAGCTTGTTCATTTGCTAGGACGGTAGTGCATTTAGGACACCAATTAACATAACTTTCTTGTTTATATGCTAAGTCTTTTTCTAGCATCTTTAAGAAAAACCATTGATCCCATTTATAAAAGTTAGGATTATGACTATATATTTCTCTTTTCCAATCATATGAAAGTCCAATCCTTTTTTGTTGGTTTTTCATTGTGTTTATATTTTTATTAGTCCATTCTTCTGGGTTAGCACCATGATCTATTGCAGCATTTTCTGCCGGCATTCCAAAGGAATCATAGCCCATTGGATAAAGAACATTGAAACCATTCATTCTCTTAAATCTGGCATAGCAATCTCCGATAGTATAGTTCCTAAGGTGGCCCATATGAAGTTTACCTGAAGGGTAAGGATACATTTCTAATACATAATATTTTTTTTTCTTTGTATCCACTTTTACTTCAAAAATGTTATCTTTTTCCCACTTTTCTTGCCATTTCTTTTCAATTTTTTCAGGGTTATACTCAACCATATATACATAACACTTTTCAAAAATTAGGGGATATAAACAAGATTTAATATTTTAATAATTGATTTAATAAATTTTTTATGTACTAATCTAGATTTAGTAAATCTTGATATTTCTTAAGATTACATTAATTATGATTTTTAAATCAATTTTATAGTGAAGCAATAAAACTTAATTTTTCCAATATACTAAGGAGATTAGTGACAATAGAAAAAATAAGAATTTCTGTTGGAAGCGCTTCTGTTTTAGGCTTAGGGACATTACCCCAATTTAAAAATCCCCCCACTACATGCTATATCATGACATTCAATGAAGGTCATTGTATAGCGAATTGTGGCTTTTGTCCTCAAGCGCGATCATCAAAAAGTTCTGTTGAGAAACTTTCTCGCGTTAACTGGCCAATTTTTTCCTTTAAAGATTTTCTAACAAAACTAAAATATATGCCATTTTCAAAAAAATTTAAAAGGATTTGCATTCAAACACTCAATTACCCAGAAAATTTTAATGATTTGATAGAAATTGTTACCCAAATTAAAATATATACTGATATCCCAATGTCTGTTGCAATTCCACCATTATCAAAAGAAAAACTAAGAGAATTAAAAATTAAAGGGGTTCAAAGAGTAGGGATTGCATTAGATGGGGCTTCACCCGAAGTTTTTGATAAGATTAAGGGTAAGGGTATTGGAGGTCCTTACACCTGGGAAGAACATTTTCAAAATTTAAAAGAAGCATTAGAAATCTTTTCTCCTGGATTTGTTAGTACCCATATCATAATCGGATTAAAAGAAACAGAAAAACAAGTAATTGAGCTTATTGAAGAATTGTACAATTTAGGGATTATTGTTTCCTTGTTTGCTTTTACCCCAATCAAGGGTACTAAATTTGAAAATATACAGCAACCTTCTATTAAAAGTTTTAGAAAATTACAGTTAGGAAGATTTCTAATATATAATACTAAGAAAAATTCAAATGATTTTACTTTTAATATGAAAGGAGAAATAATAAATATCAATATTAATAAAAAAGAACTGAAAATAATCATTAATGAAACAGATTCTTTTTTAACTTCTGGATGTCCTGGGTGTAATCGTCCTTTTTATACTTCAAAACCATCTGGTCCTATTTACAATTTCCCTAGGCTATTAACAGAGAAAGAAAAAGTGGAAATATATGAAATATTAATCAAATTCGTAAAATAATTATATAATAAAAAAAATGAATGTTTGGAGATTTTTACCCTTAGAGGTAAGAAATGGCTTTTGGAATATGGCTTTAGATGAAGCTATTTTAAAGATGGCGATAGAAGGGAATTCTCCAAATACATTAAGATTTTATAAGTGGAAACCTTCAACTGCAAGTATTGGTAGAAATCAGAGTTTATCGAATGAAATTGATTTTCAATTCGTTGAAGAACAAGGTTTTAATATTGTAAGACGTATAACTGGTGGAGGTGCTGTTTTTCATGATGAATTTAGAGAAATTACATATTCTATTATATGTCCTAATAAACTTCTTGAAAATTTAGGTGCTTTTAAGGTATTAGAACAGTTTGAGATCATTACTCAAGGAATTATTATAGGATTAACAATTTTTGGATTAAAACCAGAAAAGGATATTATCCACTGTCCTGCAATTCTTTTAGATGGAAAAAAATTTTCTGGTAATGCACAAGTTAGAAAAAAGGGATATATTCTTCAACATGGTACTATTTTATTGGATATCGATCCAGAATTGATGTACTCGGTATTACGAGCACCCGAAAATGTTGGGAAATCTCGGATGGTTAGATCTGTTCGTGCTAAATGTATTGGAATTAAAAATTATATAAATAATTTTAAAGAGAATAATTTGATTAATGCTTTGAAGAATGGTTTTCAAAATGTTTTAGGAATAAAATTAGAAAATGGAACTTTTACGACGGAAGAGTTAAACCTAGCTAAAAAATTGGTAAATGAAAAATATTCAAATATAGATTGGTTAGAGAAATATGAATAGGGTTCAAGAGCTACTAAATAATATAGAATCTGGGAATGCTTCATGGTCAGACTTTGCAGACTTTCTGAATTTAGAATCAATAGATTTAGAGCCATTTTTTAATCTGGCTCAAAATATCACGAAAAGGAATTTTGGGAATATTTTAAAAATATATAATCCTACAAAGAAATTTCCTGCAATTAGTATAACTGGGAGTAATTGTGCCTTAAATTGTGAACATTGCAATAAAAAGTATTTGAAAGGGATGAAACCTATATTGGAAAGTAAAGACTTAGAAGATTATTTGTTAGATCTCTCAGATAAAAAGGGCATAGGTGCTTTAATTTCCGGTGGGAGTAGGGAAGATGGATCAGTACCATTGTTAAGTTTCTTAAATGCGATTAGAAGGGTGAAACAAGAGACAAATTTAATAATAAATACTCATACTGGATTTTTAGATGAAGAAACTGCCAAAAAGTTAAATGAAGCGAATGTGGATATAATTTCTTTTGATATTAATATGGATCAAGAGGTCATAAGAGACATCTATCATTTAAATATTGAACTAAAAGAATATAAAAGAGCTATTGAGCTTCTAAATAGGTATAATTTGAATATTGTACCCCATATATGTGTTGGGTTATATTATGGTAGACTCCATAAAGAATTAGATACTTTAAAATTCATTAAAGAAGCATTGGTAAATCCCACATTAATAGTTGTTATTGTTTTAATCCCTCCAAAAAATTCTCGATTAAAATTTGAGACTCCACAGCCAGAATTTATAGCCAAAATTATCACTTTAATTAGATTTATCTTTCCAGAGACAGAAATTTCATTAGGATGCATGAGACCTCGGGGTAAAATCAAAATAGAGGTTGAAGAATATGCATTAAAAGGAGGCATAACAAGAATAGAAATTCCCTCTAGAGAAACCTTAAAATGGTTAAAAAGGAAGAATTCTAAAATTCAATTTAAATTTTTCTCTGCATGTTGTGCAATACCGAAAAAATATGAGAAATTTGCGGAAAGCAAAAAATCTGATATTAAAAGATACCTAAATATTTAAAATTGATTGATTATGAATTATAAAAACGGAATTGAAATTTTTGGATTAAAGGATATTCCACTCGTAAAAGAGGGTGACAATATACCTGAAATTATTTTAGAATCTTTGAAGTATAGTGGATTATTCTTACAAGATGGAGATGTACTTGTTATTGCTCAATCATTAATTTCCAAAAGTATTGGACGAACCAGAAATCTAAACGATATTACACCAAGTAAAAAAGCTCTTGAGTTATTTGAAATATTAGATCCGAAAGCGAGAAAACAAGGACTTCCTAAAAAAGATCCAAAACTTATTCAATTAATTTTAGAAGAGTCAAGGAACCTTGTAAAAGTCAAGCATGTATTAATAACCGAGACGAAACATGGATTTATTTGCGCAGATGCTGGAATAGATAAATCTAATATCGAAGGTGATGGAATTGTTACATTATTACCATTAAATCCAGATTTTCAGGCTGAAAAAATTAGAACCTACTTACTTAATAAAACTAATAAAAAAATAGCGATAATTATTTCAGATTCGTTTGGAAGGCCATTTCGGGTTGGTGCTGTTGGTGTAGCAATTGGAGTTTCAGGAATAAATCCAATTTTAGATATGCGAGGTAAAAAAGATTTATTTGGATACGAACTTCAGACTACTATTATTGGACAAGCAGACAGTATTGCTTCTGCCGCACAATTATTAATGGGTGAAGCTGATGAGGGAATTCCAATTGTTTTAGTAAGAGGCTATAATTTTGAATATAATGAGAATGCTAGGATCAATCCTATATTAAGAGAGAGAGAATCTGATATATTTAGAGAAACGCAAAGTAAAGAATTGACAGATATTCTAAAAAGTAGAAGAAGCTATAAGAAGGAATTTGAAAAAAAAAAAATAGAGAGAAGAATTATTGAAGAATGTATAGAAATCGCTAGATGGGCACCAAGTGCTCATAATGGACAATTCTGGCGTTATATTATTTTAGAAAACCAAGAACTTCGCAAAAAACTGATAAATAAGATGAATGAAAAGCTAAGACATGATTTAAAAAAAGATGGTAAGTCTGAGGAATTCATATATCACAAAATAAAAAAAACTAAAAGTAATTTCGTAAAAGCACCAGTATTGATTTTGTTATGTTTAGATGGTTTAGAACTAGAAAAATATCCTGATGAAGAACGAAAACAAAATGAATTCCTTTTAGGTGTACAAAGTATAAGCAGTTCTGCAACATATTTGCTCCTTGCTTTTGAAATTAAAAAATTGGCTGCATGCTGGTATTGTGCACCATTATTCACAAAAGATATAATAAAAGAGACTCTTTTACTCCCTAAATCTTACACACCCATGGCATTTTTTACAGTAGGATACCCATTAAAAGAAGTTCATGCACCATCAAGAAAAAATCTTCAAGATATTATTTATGAACTAAATTGTTAAGGTTATCTTAGAATTATGAGTGAAAATTACTATTTAGTATTAGCGGGAGGTGTAGGTGCTGCTAAATTAATTGAAGGGTTAGCTGCTATTGTAAATCCAGAATTACTTAAAATTATCATAAACACAGGTGATGATATCGAATTGTTTGGTCTAAATATTTGCCCTGACTTGGATATTATAACTTATACACTAGCAAATCTTGTTGATAAAGAAAAAGGGTGGGGAATCATGAATGATACATTTAATTGTTTAAGCATCTTGAAGGAATTTTTTGAAACAGGATGGTTTAATGCTGGTGATAAAGATTTAGCTACTCATATTTATCGAACAAATTTATTTAGAAGAGGTTTTAATAAAACTCAAATAACTCAGAAGATATGCAAGAAATTAGGAGTAAAATCCCATCTCATTCCTATGTGTAATGAACCTGTTGAAACATATATACAAACACCAACTGAATTAATGCATTTCGAAGAATTTTTCATCAAGTATAACTGCGAACCAGAAGTTCTGGATGTTAAATTTAAAGGAATTGATAAAGCAACTCCAATAAAAGAAATTTTTGAATATATAGAAAAAGCTAGAAAAATAATTATCTGTCCCTCTAATCCAATTGTATCAATTGGTACAATATTACAAGTAAAAGGTATTAGAGAATCTCTTTCAAAAGTGAAAAATAAAGTGTATGCAATAAGTCCAATCATCGAAGGAGCAACAGTAAAAGGTCCTGCTGATAAATTAATGAAATGTATTGGTTTAGAAGTATCATGTATAGGAGTTGCAAAATTTTATCAGGATTTTTTAGGATATTTCATTATTGATAGCAAAGACTGTTTTTTGAAACCTGAAATTGAAAGACTAGGAATAAAAACTCATTGCTATGACACTCTAATGATAAATTTAGAAAAAAAAAAAGAATTAGCTGAGTTTATTATAAAATTATAATTAAAAAGAAATTAAATATTTAAGTTGTCTCTGTAGCAATTCCCTCAGCTGTTTCTTCCAAAGGAACTTCAATTTCTTCTTTTCTAACATAATCTCCTACAGAAGTAAGAAGTTCCTTTATACGTCCTTCTTGTTGTAGTCTAATTATTAAATTTCTATGTTTTATAAAAGAAATTAACTTAGCAATTACAGGAAAGATTACCATGATTGGCAGTAATATAACTATAATAACTTCAGGCGAAAATATCACTACACTTTCAGTAACAGCATCTGGTAATTGTAGTACCGTGACTAAAAACCAATATGGATGTATTATAACATAACTTATTATTAAAAGTAAACTTACACGATAAAGAAAGTTAAGTAATGTGGATGTTGCCAAATTTCGAGCTCGTGGGGCCGATGAACTTGCAGTTAATGTATCTCTGGCTTC
>Ga0209635_10001173_pt1 | contig 19368 bp, 20 predicted proteins | sample DeeMarSWOR230_32_FD_187463 | JGI IMG/M metagenome (GOLD analysis project Ga0209635, IMG submission 187463) | Marine sediment microbial communities from White Oak River estuary, North Carolina - WOR-2-30_32 (SPAdes) (version 2) | ecosystem: Environmental > Aquatic > Marine > Intertidal zone >...
GTGCATTTAGTGATAGGCTTACCGGAAAGACTCCTTATATCATGATTTGGGCCGAAGACGTCCTCGGGCCCAAAACGTTTCACGACGGTTATCTTGACCTTCGTCATTTTTACATCCCCATTGTCCGTGTCCTAGTTTTCTACTCTCTCTAGCTTGAAGACGACGGGGCGGATGCCGTCGGGGCAGCAGACATAGTCGACGCCTCTACCGGCCCAGTCATCGAACTCGCCGCCGTAACGGGTGAATGTGACCTTTGGGTACATGCCGAACCAGGCGTGGTGACAGAAACCGTCAGGCATGTTACCATCAGTAACGAGGAAGGTGTCGCCTTCGTCGAGGTCACATTTGACGATTTCCTTTCCGGAGGGTCGATGAAATTTCTCGCCGAAAACGTCTTCAGGGCTGAAGTTTTTCACGACAGTGATCTTAACATTATATTCAGGCATACAATATCACCAAGTTTTCCCAATAAAACATGATCTAACCTTTTTTCTTTGAGTAGAACTCATAGAAGTGTCGTTGCGTCCTGGTGTCCCTCGACTCTGGCATCTTCTCATAGATCATGGGGATCTCTATCTTGGCTGGGCCCGCGTTCACCTCAATAGCCTTGAGGGTGTTCATACGTAACTCCTTCAAGAAGCGGAGCTGCCTCCTGACCTCCTCCTTGCCGCACAGCGGGCCATGACCCGGGACGACATGGTCGAAGTCGAGCCTCAGGACTTTCTCGAAGAAGGCGATCCACTGATCGGGGTCGCAGCTAGGGTCGCCGGCCCAAGGGAACTCGTCCGCGAAGAGCGTGTCGCCTAGGAAGATGACCTTCTCTTCTGGGAAGTAGGCGATGGCTGAGCAGACGGTGTGGCCGCCGGCGTAATGTAGCTCCACCCGGTGGCCGCCGTCTTCGATGATAAGCTTGTCGGTGAACATCAGCTCGGGTGGGAAAGGTTTGCCGTCTCTCGTCATCTGATCGTGGAGCTGTCTCGAGCCTACCACGACGACGTCTCGGAATGCCCCTATCCCATGGGTATGGTCGCCGTGGTAGTGTGTGACTAGCAGGTATCTCGTCGGCAGCTTGAAGTGTTCCTCTATGCCTCCTCGAAAGATTGGGGCCGAGTCAGCCGTTGAGGAGGGGTCAACGGCCACTATGAACTCGTCCAGTGCTATGGCTCCGGCGTTGGAGTCACTTTCTCCGTTTATGATGGTCTTCCCGATGACTGTTTTTCGTGTTATCGCCTCTACTTTACATTCTACAGACATCTTCACCGCTCCTTCATCACTTACTTCGAAGGATATTTTAATCCTCTTAAGCGCACGCGTTTGTGTTCACATGCATCACACTTTTAACGTTCAACTTTACCTGAAAAAATACGAATATTTTTGTGACCCAACGATGTCCTAAACAGTTTTTCGCACTAGATATGATGATTATGTGATTATCTTGTTCTCCGTTCCCTCGTCTATTATTGTCTCGGCGTCACCGACCTCGATAACGTTATTCGCGGTGTTCTTATCCAACCAGAAATGAGACGTATCAGATCTTTCACCACCATCGAAAAACAAATTTCCATCCGCGTATAAGTCACTGTACTGGTCTGGCTTCTTGACTCTAAGACCTTTTAGATGGGTGCCCTTTACACAGTTATTCAGTCCTCTCGCGTCCATCTCGTCCGTCTGACGCCGCCCTGAGATCTTGACCCCATAATACGACGCGCCTCTTATCTCGTTGTTCTCGACCTCGAACTCGTGTGATTTCCTCAGATGTACCCCGATGTACCCGTCATCAAGCTCAATGGAGTTATCAATCACCTTGCCGCCCCTGAAAACATCGGAGTCGCCGCGGCTCATTATGGGACCAAAAACGCATATTCCTGAGTAGTTCAGCTTTTCGCACTTGATACTGTTGTCTCGTATCTCTAGGTAGTAGTTGGGTGTGGGTGCAGACCACGCCGTCTGAGCGCATATCCCTATACCAGCATCGTTCCCGAAGTAGGCATACGCGCCGTACACTTTTGACTCGATGATGTTTTCCTTAACAATGGTTTCAGCCGTCGAGGCGTTTCCAAACGTATAGATGCCTCTCGAGTTCATGTTTTTAATGACGTTTTTCTCTATCAGCACTTCTCCGGCGGCAAAGTTCACTATGATTCCTTCGCTTATAAAGTGTTTATGGTCAAAAAGATCAGGCCTGTATTGAGGGTCTGTCTCCACTCCTCCCCTGGAAATGTATCCTCCGCGAACATAGTTGGTGGCAAAGTCTAGGTAATTCCCTGATATTTGGATTCCCTTGGGGAAGCTGTAGATCAATCCGTGCATGTCGCTGGTCAATGAACTGGCAAAGATCCCCATGACTATGTCTCCATAAGGACCATACGTCATACCTCGGGCCAACCCGTCTCCAAGCGTGATCCTGTTATCCTTAACGACCAGCTTCGATCCGTTCTCCGCGTAGATGGCTATGCAATTAAAGTCAGTGATGTGGATGTTCTCGATCGTCACCTCTACGCCGTCTCCCTGAACGTAGAAGACTTGATCATAGTCCCTGAAGGGGAAGACCCAGTTCTTCTTGTAGACCTTCGTTGAGGGGACATTGTTTTCTCTTCCCTCTCCCCTCAAGACGACGCTTCTCGAGATGGTCACCGACTTTGGGCCGAAGTTGAAGACGCCGCTCAACACAACCTCGTTGTAGTGATCCACAGCGTCTTGGACAGAGAAAGGATCGATCGAAGGGTCTTCTCTCCCGACGACCATTATGACGCCTTTATCTCCCTCTGTTACGGTGGCTCGTCTTCCCTGGGCCGTTTTTTCGATGGATCTACGCTGTCCAGCGTTTTCCCAGAAGCCTATGAAATATTCTTTACACCAAGAGTATGACTCTTTGTCTTGAGTCTCCAGACCTGTGAAATCGAAGTCGCCTGTTTCGTTGGGAAAAGCGATGATCCCTCTCCTTTCCGATAATAGCTGATAGACTCCATTCTTCTTAACCACCCTCTCCTGAACCAAGGGGGTGGTCAGGACTCTTTTTAACGGCTCAGTCATTAACTCAAAGTTTACTATTGGGCCTGCTTTCTCTTCGATTAATATGTTTAGAGTTATACCGCGATTTAGTGCGTCGATGAACGTGTTCAACAGAATCATTGGGAAGTCGTCTGCTTGAAGCCACACGAACTCTTCGGCTTCTTCTATAATTTTTTCGATTACATGGAGGAACTCCATCATGTTGTCGTACAGTTTTGTATCACATAGTTTCCCGATGGTTTTAAGATGTTTGAGGTCTAGGTGGCTTGTCTGGTGATCAGCCAGATATTTGGTGTACTTGGAAGTGAACCTGATCTCTTCGAGTAAAAGTAGAACCGTGTCGCCGAGAGGGGTCAGGCGGTAGGTTCCGTCAACGTTCTTCAGTATGAGTCGTGTGTTGGAAAGCCTGCTGAGGTGCCTGCTGACTTCTTGTGTGGTTAGGTTCATCGTCTTCGAGAGTTCTGTGATCCGCTTCGGCTCCTCCTTTAGATTCAACATGATTTGGTGCCTGTACTCGTTGGAAACCTCGAACAACAGGTCATAGAACCTCTCGGGGTAGACCATGATGAGAATTAGTGCTGTTTTGATAATATCAATATTATTCTGGTAACAAGAGAACGAGACAGGTATTTTCTGGTCACTTAATTTCCTCTAACCGGTGCCTTGCCATGAATAAAGGGTTCTCTGTGGAGCTCGTGGAGAAACGGTTCCTCAAACATGTCTCCATCTCGAATGATTCCCGTGACAGGGTTCTCATAGAGGGTGACCTCGGCCAAGTTAAGACGATCGCGCTAGTCGAGGACTCTGTCTTGGAGATATTCGCTACACATGGGAATCTGAGGGTCGATGTGGATTTCGAGATGCTTCTCGGCTCCTTTTCGAAGCTTCATGGAAGGCACAAAAAACTAGAGAGTGGAAAAGATGAATAAAGGGATATACAATCGGATAATGAAAAGACGCGTATTGAGAACACTTGTGTTCTTATGGATGCTGGTTCTCGGCTCAATCCATTGCACCGGATTCGCCGAGACAGGGTATAGCTCCACATATACGATAGTAAACCCAGAGGACGACTCGAACATCCGGTTTGGATGTACGATGGCAGTAAACGACGAATACATATTCGTTGGCTCTGAGTACGCCGAAAGGGATGGCTTGATGCGGGTAGGAAAAGTATACCAGTTCGACCATGAAGGCAATCCTGTTCAATCGCTGGAGTCCACGGACTGGGGGAAAGAAGAACGGTTCGGAAGCAGAGTCATAGCGAACGAGGAAAGAGTGCTCGTCACAGAGAGCGAGCTCGGATACGCGGGTAAAAGCACCGGCCAAGTCTACCTCTTCGATTCTAACGGTGGGTTCCTAACTAAGATCGACTCGCCGGAGGTCGATGAGTGGGCCGAGTTCGGTACAGCGACATGGCTTCTGTCAGACAAGATGCTTATAAGCGAGCCCAAAGCGGACACCGAGTATGGCACCCAGACGGGGAGAGTCCACGTCTTCGATTACTCGGGAAACTACGTCGAGACACACCACTCGCCTGAGCCCAAGATCAACTCGGGCTTCGGTTTCTGTATAGCGGCAAACGAAGACATCATCGTAGTATCTGAGATTCAAGGGGTTTTATCGGAGCAGGTCTACGTGAACGGCTTGGTTCACGTCTTCGACCACGACTGGAATCATTTGAACACCTTGACGTACAGCGACCCCGAGGTGAAAAACGTGTTTGGCTGGTCTCTGGCAGTGACCGACGACCACATAGTCATCGGTAACATCTACGCCCAGGTCGATGACCTTGAAAACGTGGGCGAGGTCTACATCTACAGCGTTAGCGGCGAACACGTCAACACGATACAACCACCGTCATCGGCCGCAGGCACATACTTCGGAGAATGCCTCTTGGTTCACGAGGATGCCTTGGTTGTTGGTACACCGAAAGACGACTCTCACTCGTTCGACTCAGGAAAAGTGTACATATACTCGATGGAGGGAACGCTGCTAACCGAGCTTGAGTCACCAGATGTGAACGCAAAAGGGTTTTTCGGAGACTCCATAGCCGCAGTAGACGACAAAATAATCGTAGGAGCGTCAGGTGAAAACAAGGTATACGTTTTCTCGAAGGGCGCATCGAGTTCCGAGACAACGACAACCGAAGAAACCGTTATAGAGGAAGCGGCCTCAGAGGAGGAGCAGACACAAGGAATTCCCGGGTTCCCGGTAGTCGCTGTGTCAACGGGGATGATGATAATAATACTTTGGTTTAGAAAGTCCTCTGGAAACTCGCTTTCTCGAGTCAACTCTATGCAAGTAAGAACACAAGTAAACTTTTTTTAACTCATTTTTTAGGACATGCCCCCCTAGGTTTCCCGTTACTGTTTGGTGTTAACTCAACTTTATGGATTCAGTTTTGAAAACGATCTCTGGGCAGTCATATCCAAGCGAGCCACACATGATTTTCTAGTTATTTGATGCCGAAGGTGGTGAACTACCACCGCCAGTGGAGATGACGCTTCCCTTTTTCTAATCACATATACAGTTTCAAGCGTTCTAAGTATAAACGCGCGCAAACTGTGTGTTGTGTATAATAATTAAGAAATGAGGTCCGATAGTTGAACTATTTTTTCCAAGTTCTCCAATCTATCAATAATATGAACAGCTTTTTCTATGTTTTCCTCAGATAGTTGCGAAGACGCTAACGCGGCAAATTTTTCTTTAATGAAGCTGTTGGGGATGGGTGGCTTATCTTCCTCAAACATGGAATATTGGTTATCCTTGGTTATGATATCCAGTTTTGTACCGATCTGCGTTGGAAACACTCTGTTTATCTCTGAGTCGCTGTAGACCTCGCATTTCTGGCCAAGCTCGATCACCTTGGGATCGTCGTAGCACTCGAAGAACTCCTTCATGAACACCTGACCCTGAACGAGGGCGATGGCGACAGCAACCGCTGCATGGTTCTGGGCGTGTAGTGGGGTCTCCGCCACCTTCAACTGGTTTTCAGCCGTGATGTGGTTTAGACCGATTCGTATCTTCTCGACGTCCTCAGGTCTTATTCCATGCTCCTTCTGGGCTTGGAGCGCCATTCGGATGGGTGGACATAGCTCGTGGCAGCACGCGTAGGGTTTGAACTTGCATCCCAGCATCTTGAACTCTGTTCCCAGCCCCTCCGTCAAACGTGAGAGATCGTAGCTCTCTGCATGAGTCGCGAGTAGGCCATATTTTCCCTCGAAGACGGTTGATGGTCCGGTGTAGCCCTCTCGTGCCAGTAGCGCCGAGAGAACGCCGTTCATGGCGGCCTTGCCTGCGTGTAATCTCTTACTCATGTCGCCCGTGGTTAACCATTCATCGAGGCCGGACGCCTGGGTACCGGCGAGGCCGAAGGCGTTCATCATCTGCTCCTCATTTAAAACCAATATCTTTCCGGCTGATGCAGCCGCACCAATGGTTCCGACTACTCCTGTCGCGTGGAACCCTCGGTCTCTAAGGCCGGGGTACACAGAGGAGTCTACACGGCAGTTAACCTCGTATCCAGCCAGTATCGCGGTGATTAACTCCTTCCCAGTGACATGTTCAGCCTCCGCTACGGCGTAGGCTGCTGGGATGATACATGATCCGGGGTGCGCCCAACTCGGTCTGGCTCCTGAATCATCCGCATCTATGCCGTGAGCCATGGTACCGTTTGCCAGGGCAGCTATCATCATGGGATACTTTTCTTTGACGCCCATCACCGTGGACTGAGGCGCTCCTCTCATCTGCCTTACTACCTCGACTACCATCTGGGACCAAGGCATCTCAATGGCTCCAAAAATGTTACCGAGAGAGTCGAGGAAATGCATCTTCGTTTTCTCGATGGCATTGGGTTTCAGGTCTTCATACTGGAGATCGACCACAAATTTTGCGAGGAGCCGAGAATATTTTTCCATGCATATTACCTGTTGCGTCTAGTGCTCGGGAACTAATAATTCATTGCCGCGCACATGGTATTTTTGTGTGGGAGGTGAGAGGGTTCGAACCCCGCTCGGTGGAGACATCTCCCGAACACTTTCCTCTTTTATATAAAAAATTAATGCGCGCGTGAGAAGCTTGAGTCTTAATCAAGGGCATAAAACTCTGGTTTTACTCTTCAATTGCTATTACACTGATTGGAAAAGCATCCAAACCCTCAACAGGAATCGGTGGTGCATCACCTTGACCCTCGACATTGATAAATTACACAAGTTAGCCAAACGCTCTATCAAGGGAATACCTGCTCTAAACAAAGCCAAATGGTTAACATTTGCATGACTCACAGAATGAGGTATCTCCAACCGTACGGATGCCGTGACAAGTTTAATTATTCTCTCCCTTGATCTAACTCCATGAGGTGATCTAGTTGGGTATGAGGTCGGCTAAGAAGAAGCCTTTAACTAAAAAAGAGAGAGAGGAGAAAAGAAGAAAGCATAAAGAGAAGAGAATGAAGGCTTGAAGTGCTTTCTGAAACTATTTTCTCCAAATGAACGCATCCTCCATGTAATTACATAAATTAAATAACGAAAGATTAGTTTGTTAATCAGAATGCAGGTCCCGTCGCTTGAAGAAGTGTTGAGGTCGTCGGAGAGTATCCTTAGCGACTCTCTCTGCGGAACAGTAAAAATCTCGACACATGGAGACGTCGACGAGGAGCTACTCGACGAGGTATACGAGATAGATCACGACAGGTTTCGGCGGGAGCTCTGGTACGACCGCGAGGAGCTGAGAGAGAAATTTGGTAGAGCAGGCTTCTTCTGTCTGCTCGTCTCCCTGAACGATGAGTTCATCGCCTACGACTTCGGCTACGATGACGCGGAGAAGGGAGTCTACTTTTCCGACAGCTCCGCGACCATGATAGAGAGAAAGGGAGTGGGCACAGTGCTCGCGGTTCTGGAGCTGGTCTACCTGTATGAGCGCGGGTACAGCGCCGTGAAGTTCACCACGGAGGAGCTGGATCAAGCTGGGAGGCCTCTCAGACTTATCTGGGAGAAAAGGGGCTACAGGACGGTGTCCTCTGATCCCTTGACGGGTGTAACCATGATGCTGGAGATCACCGCCGACGTGGTGAATGAAAGAATCGAGAAATACATCGACGGGAAGCTGGCGTGACGCGGACCTGGATTCTTGAAAGCTAGGTCCTCTAGCTCTTTCTTCATCTTGGCGTAGAGCTCCAGAAACCTATCTTTTATGGTCAGCTTCCTCAGATCGCACATCTCGGCGAAGGTGTACCCCTTAGGGGCCACCGTCCCTGATCACGTCATCCTCGTATCTCCGGGCGATTCGTATGACCAGCTCGTTGCCGTCTTCTCGCTTGATGCAGGCCGTGGCGAGCCTCCTTGCCATCCTTAGTTTGGCGTCTTTGATAGCTTCGGCGGCTTATAGGATCAGGTCTCTAGCACCTTTTCCAGCAGGTGCTCGGCTCGGGTGGTATTGAAGACGGCGCACTCACAGCACCTCCCCATGATCTCTGCGGCCTCCCTCGGCGTCAGCCTCCTCATCTTGACCTGCTCCATCATCTTCCGGATGAGGCTGAACGACACCATGCCGTGGCCGCACAGAGTGTTTATCTCCAGAACCTCCCTCTCAGGCAGCCGGTCCCGGGACCCCCAGAAGCCGAGGGAGTGCTCGACGCTGTGCCGCTCGATGCCGTTTGCGTGGCAGCACTCCTGCACGCCTTCGAGGAGCCCGCTAACGTTAATCGATATTCCCAGATCCGCCTCAATGAGCTCCGCCAAAACCTTCTGTAGTGTGTTCAGGTCTGTGAAGACGGCGGCGGAGGTAGACCCGTCCTTCAGGTTGGTGACGAGGTCCTGGAAGCCCACGTCGTCTTGGAGGACGGTTCCCAGCTTGCTGCTCCCTATGTTTATGGGGTTGTACTTCTGGCAGATCCGGAGGAACTCGTGGATCTTGGGCGCCGAGCCCTCCCGGTTGATGCCCCTCGCCATGGTGACGAAGATGACGTAGTCTTCTTTGAGGTCCTCGGCGACGCCCTGCCTGTGCAGAGTGTTGGTCATCAGTCCACCTCCTGAAACAGCGGCCGCCCCAGCCCGAGGTTCGTCTTGCCGTTGGGCGACAGCGTGTACCCGGCCTCCCTCACCCACCTCTCGTGGGGGATGGAGCCGTCAGGGAGGCACTTGGACGCTACGCCCACGCTGAACACGGCGTCCGTCTCCCCCTGTATGGCCCGCAGCGTCTCCAGGTACTCCGGTATCTTCTCCAGCCGGGTCTTCACCTCTATGATGGCTGAGAGCACCTTCTCATCTAGGACCTCGTCTCTCATCTTCCCGGTCTCCGTGTCCGTCATCAGCTGGGTCACGGGGTTGAAAGGCTCGAACTGGGGCTTCAGAGGCGCCAGCGCCATTGCCACCTTCTCGACGTCGCGGAAACTGGCGCCCGTCCCGGGTCGGCCCAGCTCCACGACTATGCCGGCGTCTCCCTCCCGCAGCCTACCCGTGACGTCGTTGGTCTTGATCTCCTCGGTGCCCCTGCCGCCTACGCCGGTGCCGGCGTGGACGACGGTGGGGTCGCTGAAAGCCGCCCTTAGGCTCCGGGGGTACTCAAGGTCGGGCGGGGTCAGGGCGCCCGTTGGGCAGACGTCCACCGCCGCCAAGTACTGCAGGTGCAGGAACGATAGGACGCTCCTCACGGCCCTCACGAAGGGGGGCCAGTACCCCTCGTCTCTCAGCACCCGGTAGCAGGTGCTGCACTCCACGCACTCGTCCTGGTTGACCACGGACTTCCCGTCCGTGTCCAGAGAGATGGCCCCCATGGGGCAGATGGCGTGGCAGTTGCCGCACCCGACGCACTTCGACTTATCTATCTCCAAGATGATCCGCTCCAAACATTACTTTCATGAACGGGACGCCTTTCTCTAGCAGAGAGGCTCAGGGGAAATAAGATTTTTCTCGAGCCTGAAGCGCGTATAATCCAATCAACAAGACAGAGACCTTTGGACGGGTATGCGCTGATTGGAAACTGATTTCATATACAACCACTATAAACCTTTTCAACAGTACCAGAGCCGTGGTAAGAACGATACAACTCACCGTACAAAGAAGACGAGTCCTGCTGATACTCGCACTACTGGTGGCAGGCTCGATCCTGGCCTACGTAGCCACCAGATACTCTGAGCCTGAACCCCAGATAATACACCACGTGACCATGGGAAAGGCAGGCCCAAAATCTGACGGCACGGTATGGGTGACAGAGTACTACCATGGTCACCAGGTCTTCAACTACACCCTTCCGGCTGGGGCCGTCTACAGCTGGTTCGTGTCCTACGCCGACACCTTCACCGTCGCGGTGCCGTCCTACACACAGAACTTCACGCTGGAACGCACCGAGACCGGCAGCTACAGCGTCTACGTTCCAGAGACCGGCGCCGCCGTGCCCATCGCCCATCTAGGCGAATACCTGCAAGACCCGACTATACTGGACCATGCGTACCCGATGCTACGCTACGCCATAAAAGACGTGAGGGTACTGTCAAAGATCCACGACCAGCCTTTCGGGATCAACGGGGTGATCACCACCATACTTGACCGAGACATGTCAACCGTGATCCGTGGATTCACTATGACGGTCGAAGACAAGCTCTGGGCAGTTGTGCTCGACGAAGACGGGAGAGTGATACTCGTCGAGGAAATAATCATTAGTACCAACTGAAGGAAGAATAAGGCGTTGGAGAGGCAGAGTCCGTGAGAAGGGTAGCTAAAAGAGGGTGGACGCTCATAGCCGCCGGCGTATTCATGGCGTCCATCTTCGTGGTAGCCCTCAAACTCATGAACCCCACCGAGATCCACATCTACCTCGAAGGCCAGGAGACGGTGCTCAGCCAAGTCCTCAGGGACTACACGGTGTACGACGTGGCCATGGTCATCGTGGCGGCCTTCCTCTCGGGCCTGAGCGCGATGTACCTTCTGCTCCACGACGGCACAGGATCAGTCGAGCCGCCCTATAAACAGAAGATAGCGAGGTACGAGGCCATCCTCCCCACGTTGAAGGAGGATGAACAGAAGGTGTTCAGGGCGGTTCTCGAGTCAGACGGGATGGTCCCGCAGAGCGAGCTCAGCGAGATGACGGGGGTATCCAAATCCAACGTCAGCAGAGCGTTAGACCTGCTGGAAAGCAGGGGCTACGTCGAGCGCCGCAGACGTGGTATGGGTAACATAATATTCCTCAAGTAAACATTTGGAAACTGGTTTCAGATACACCACCTATAAACCCTACATCCAAACCTCACTCATGAAGAAAAACGACCTCACCATCATCGCGCTAATCATAATCATAACATCCATCACCGCATGGAACAGCAGATATGTACTCATCCCTACACCTGAAGGGTACTCATGGTATTCAAAACACGATATAGCCATCCTACTACCAGATGACCTATACATATGGGAGCTACCCGTAAACACAGACGGCGACATCATACTAGACGGCTCCACATCAATATCCGAGGAAACCGGAATCGTAGGATGGAACGAAAGAAACAGCAACAACCCAAGGCCACGACCCACAGGAAACTGGCAAGAAAGCAGCGTAATATGGCTCAAAACAGACCCCCCAGAAGACCCCAAGCCCCACCTATACTACAATCAACTACACACTTACGCCATACGAAACCAAATGGAACTAAACCTCACAAAAGGAGAAACCCACACATTCACTCACAGGGACCACCAAGGCAAACTCCAGTACTGCAACTACACCCTACAAGCCACAGATACCGGCGAGAGGCTCCAAAACTATGGAATAGTAACCTGCTACTACTGCGAAAAAACACAGCGAACAATAGAACTATTCTACATAGACATCTACAACTCAGACCCAATATACAATCAGGATCAACTCTATAACGGCTTAAAATTCATCCTTGACAGTCTACACTGCCACTAACCCAATTTGGCAACTGGTTTCACATATATCACACATAAGCCCTACAGCTAAAACCCACCCATGAATAAAAACGACCTCACCATCATCGCGCTAATCATACTCATAGCATCCATCACCGCATGGAACTCCAGGTACTCGCTGATCCCCGCCCCGACTGGATACACATGGTTCACAAAACACGGGGTATCCTTCCTCTACCCAGACTACCTCGACCCTTGGGAGGTCGCCATCAACGACGACGGCACCACCACACAGGGCGGCTCAAGGATGATCTCTTTTGACTGGGGGTACGCCGGGTGGAACTCGGGGAACACGGACGTCGAGAGGCCGGAGCGCGAGGGCTACTTCTGGGAATCCAGCCTGCTCTGGCTCTCCACGGACCCCCCGACAGGGGACGGCGCGACGCCGCACATGTTCTACGCCGCCATGGAGGCCAACGCGGTGGCACGTAACAGGGAACAGAACATGACCCTGGGCGAGACCGGGGTCACCACCCACAGGGGCCACGATGTCAGGTACCAGTACCACAACTGCTCCATACGAGACTACGGGGCGGAACACAGCCACGTAGTGTATGGCATCGTGGGCGCATTCTACTGTCCCCAATCCGGGAGGACCATGGAGCTGTATTACCTGGACATATACGACTTCGATCCCGTGTACGACAGGGAGTCGCTGTTCGACTCGTTCAGGTTCTACCTGGACTCCGTCCACTGCCACTAGAGATGTCTGAATATACAAAAAGGCCACGATACCCAACAACTGTTATTGCGACCCAAACATTCAACGTTACGAGGCTTTATCAACACAACCATAAAACAATCAGCCAAGAAAAATGTCCAAAAAGACCCTGCTCCTAATCATAATACTCGTAACCTCGCCCACGCTGGCGTCAGCCGCACCCGAAAACAGGATCGGGCCCAGAATGATTTACGACCCCGTAGATCAGCGAATAATCCTCTACGGCGGCGCCCACTGGGAAGGCGGATACAACTTCTACGGAGAACTATGGAGCTACAGACCCGAGACCGACACATGGACCCAGCTGGAGATACACAACGACCCACCGCCAAGGTTCAACACCATGCTAGCCTACATACCCGTAAGACACCAGCTCTTCCTATTCGGGGGCTGGTCGACCAACGACAGGATCGACGACACATGGATATTCGACTTCGAGACAAGCACGTGGACCCAGCTACACCCAGCCGACCACCCAAGCCGTAGAAGCGACTCCAGCGTAGCCTACGACCCGGAGAACGACGTCGTGGTGCTCTACTCGGGATACCTCCAGAACGACACCCACCTACAGGACACGTGGATATACAGCTTCCGAGAGGAAAACTGGATCAGGCAGCACCCGGACGACCCTCCCCTCGGACAGTACGGCCACTACATGGTCTACGCGGAGTCAACTGGCCGGCTCTTGATGTACCCGGGGCACTGGAGCATCTACTCGAACGGCGTCATGACCAGCCACGGATACGGGGGAGACATATGGGAGTACGACGTAGCCGACGAGTCTTGGACCGAGCACCGCTCAACCCCTAAACCGCCGGGAAGATACTGGGGCCACATCGTCTATGACTCGACGGAGAACAGGATAATCCTGTTCGGGGGACATGGGGCCGTGGACTACGACGATACATGGGTCTACGGCGTAGAGGAGGGGACATGGGAGAGAGCAGAGCAAACCGTCAAGCCATCCAAGAGGGGCAGCGTAGGCATGGCGTACGATCCCGTCAACCACGTTGCAGTGCTCTTCGGGGGTTTCAGCGAGAATAGGCAGAGCCTCGGGGATACCTGGATACTTGACTGCGAGACGCTGACATGGCATCAGCCAGGCACAGACACCCAGACCACCCCTCCAAGCGAAACCGATGAACCCCCCACGGAAGACAATCAAGAAACCCGTATACCAGGCTTCCCGGCGTTGTCTATACTGCTCTCGATGGCAATAACCTATCTCATCACTAGACGCTCCCCGGACTGATCCATAACCGGTAAACGCCCCACCCCCCAGGGACGAACCCCTCGGAGCACGGTTGGAAAACAGTTTCACATACACCAGTAATATGCTCTACACCAAAAACAACCCATACGGACGTGAGATGCCATGCAGAGCGCACTGAAACCATCATCCAGCAGACTCCACTTCATCGATTTCACGAGGGGGCTGGTCATGATACTCATGGCGTGGGACCACGTCACCCTGTTCTGGATGGAGATCCATGGAGGAGGCGAGAGCCCCTACATGTACCCATCTAGAAACCCTGGTCTAACACCAACCCTGTTCCTCAGCAGATTCATCACCCACTGGTGCGCCCCCACCTTCGTCTTCCTCAGCGGCGTCTCCCTCGCCCTCTCGGTAAGCAACAGGCTCAGACGAGGGGACAACCAGACAGAGATCACCCTCCACATCATCAAACGAGGACTCCTACTTCTCGTCATCGAGGCGCTGCTCATATCCCCCGCCTACGACTTTCCTCGACTCTACTTCGGGGTACTAGCCACAATAGGCGCCAGCCTCGTCATCCTAAGCGTAGCCCGGAGACTACCAGTCTCCGTCATACTCGCAGCCTCACTGATCATCATACTGAACCACGAGTTCCTCAACCTAGACCTGATACCGATGGACGTGGCCTGGGGCCACTACCTCAGAAGAATCATCTACGAACCGGGCTTAACATGGTACCCCTACTTCAGCCTCTACCCGGTGATACCGTGGGTCGGCATCATGGGGCTAGGCTGGGTGTTCGGCACTCAGCTAAACGGAACCGAGACCCAGGGACTCAGGGTGCCCCTCATGGTTGCCGGGGCGTCATCCATCATACTGTTCTTCACCGTGCGATACCTCAACGGCTACGGGAACCTCATACCCAGATGGAGCGACAACATACTCGACTGGCTCTACGTCTCCAAGTACCCGCCGAGCATCGCCTTTCTCCTCTGGACGCTGGGAGGAACCTGCATCTTCATGGCGGTGGGCATCCTGATATCGAACCGTGACTGGACCGACAGGAACATTCTGGGCGCCATCCACACCTTCGGCAGGGTCCCGCTGTTCTTCTATATCATCCATCTATGGATCTACAAGCTGAGGCTGCCCCATGTAGAGCCGCCTTTCCACCTCGATCTCGCCCAGACCTTTGGGCTATACCTCGTGGGGTTGGTGGTTCTCTGGCTATTCTCAACGCGGTACGAGGGTCTTAAGAAGACTCACCCGAGGTTCCTGCAGTATATTTAGGTGAATAAAATGAATGAGGACTTGATTCACGGAAACGCGTCCGGGCTGGGTGTAAGACAGATTATCCTGGTCTTACTGGTGGTAGGAGCAGTGACAAGCGCAAACCTGTGGCTGCACAGGAGCGACCTACCCCTCGGACAGGTAAGATACTCTAACTATGGCTTCTCCATCGATTACCCCCGGCTGTACGAGTATCATAACTGGGGACGACCAGACTCCAGCACAGGTCCCAACGAGTTCGGAGGCGGAGTTCAGTTCAAGAAATACTGGGAAGGCACTTGGAATAATGTAATGATCATGTGGAACCTAGAAACATCCACACCAGACCTAGAAGCTAAACTCGACGAGTTCTACATATCAATGGATAACTCGGGCTGCCACATCGATGAAAAATACGAGCAAGCCGTCTCAGAGAAAGACGGCTACGAGATGCTCCGCCAGACCTACACATTCACAGAAGAATCCTTCCGCCCCGGTGGAGCCCAGTTCATAGCGACCACCGGGGTATGGTGCGAGCCATGGCCATCCCTACGCTCCAACAGAGTATACGTGTTCACGTACATAGCCTTCCTAGAGAACACATCATATCAACAGGTCAATGATAACTTCCAGCACTACATTGACTCGTTCAACGGCCATTACGCACAAACGGGTTAACCGGTTGAAGAGGTGTGCCGGGACGAATAATGAAGAAACGGCGCCCAACAAGAGAAGACAGCTCTTGGCGTTAACCCTGATCATAGCAACAGCCATAGTGATAGTCGGCTACCGGGAACCCTCCGATGAAGACCAACCGGCAGGCTTCGCCGTCACGGTGTACCCCACGCATCCGTCCCAGCTAACCACGGAGCATTACATGGAGGACTACCAGCACCTCTACAGCATCATTGAAACCAACTACCCCTACCTTGCGCTCAAGGAGAGAACCCACGGAGCCAACTGGCTCGACAGAAAGGAAGCCGCCACAGAGAAGATCCGGGCCTGCAAAGATAACCAAGAGTTCCTTGAGATAATCGCCGGAGAGGTATCCGCACTACAGAATAGGCACACAGGACTGTTGCACCCCAACGAGGTGCGTGAATACTGTACGAGGTATCAAAACGTGTCCTTCATGGCCGAGATCTTCAATGATCAGGTCGCAGAGGCTAACGTGTACTGGAGTCACCATTTCTCCTCCCCCGACAGACGGTACCCGGTTGAGATCCTCTACGACAGAGGGAGGTACATCGTCGTCAACAGGCAGGGGGGCACCGCAACCCGATACGGCGTAAACCTCACAGTCACCGAGATAGACGGTGCGCCCATACACGACGCCATAAAGAACGCTGAAACCTATATCGACTACGACCACATCCGAGGCCGACTCTACGCGTGGGCGATAACACCAGAATGTTTTCCACCCGACGCGGTCTTCAACGTGGCCCACCCGAACGGAACAATGAAGCATCGCGTCTTCCCCACCGTCTACGGCTCGCCCAGAACCAACTTCTACCCCGCACCGGATCTCATCACCAGGAAACACCGGGACCAAAGCGCGGCGTACATGTACGTGAAGACGTTCGACCCAGAGACCGTCCAGCGGATCACGCCGGCCATTCACGGCTTCCTCAACGAAACCAGAGACTACAGGTACCTCATCATCGACATCAGGGGAAACACGGGGGGAGCGTTCCACTCGTGGCTCACAGCCATCGTGGAGCCCCTGCTTAAGGCCCCGGTCCTCCACGAGTACTACCTGGCGTACCGCAACGATCCTTACATCATGGGCTTCCACGGCCAATGGCTTGGAGACAAGGAACCCGTACCCAAGAACCATTTCACGGAGCTACCCCCAGAGGTAGACACCCCACAATACTCTGTATACAACGGCAGCGACACGTACCAACCCGCGAACACGATCAACCACACCGCCAAACGAATACTCCTCACAGACAGAACCGTCTACTCTGCAGCGGAGGGCTTCACCAACTTCTGCAAACAAACCGGCTTCGCGACCATCATCGGCACCCACAGCGGAGGCGACGGGTTCTTCATCTGGCCCAACTACGTGGTGCTGCCGCACAGCAAGCTCGTCGTCACCATGACCTCGTCCATGAGCCTGGACCGCCAGGGCAGAGCCAACGAGGAGGCGAGGACCACGCCTGACATCGTCCACGAGACTAGCATCACAGACCATGAACTGCTCATAGAATACACGCTGAAGCTCATCGAGCAAGAAGGCATACCCTAATTAGTCTAAAAGTGGCTAGCTGGCTCCGCTCGTTTTCCCGCTATCAATTTTTTTCTCCACCAAGGTGAACAGGTAGTGCCTATGAACGGGGTCACCCCTATTCAAAGGAGGTGTTTCAACCTGTCTCTATTATTAATGAGAGAATATAATCGCACAGATACATGCAATTAACTCTGTACATGGTGGGTTGAAGTGAACAAGAAAATCGTCCTCGGAGTCGGGTTGGTTGCCGTGCTCTTAATCCGTGGATATGTATGGGTTCGAGACGATGACGCAGGAACCCGGCTCCTTTCACCCTCTGCCGAGATTCTTTTCACGTCCAACAAAGACACGGGGGGAAGAAGAGAAGAGATCTACGCCATGAACGGAGACGGAGGCGACGTGAACCGCGTCACCTTCACGGAGTATCACCACTTCATAGCCGGTATAGACAGCTCGGGGAGATACCTAGCCGTCACCCGCGCCGACAGGGACACGAAGTCGCCATCGGGAATCGGCGGCGAAGACGGGAAGAGCCTCTGGGTCATCGACCTTGAGACCGGGGGCGAGACGAGGCTGACGGGGGAGCGCGATGAAGCAGAAGGCGACAGCTTCTCCCCCGACGGCGAGTGGCTGGTCTTCTGGATGATCCCGGAGGGCGAGGCGACCTCAGACATCTACAAGATCAGGAAGGACGGCTCAGGCCTCACCCGGCTCACCGACACCCCTGACGTGAACGAGTTCGATCCCCAGTGGTCGAACACCGGAGACGAGATCGTGTTCATAGCCTACAGCGCGGACGCCCCCAGATTCGTCTTGAGGCTCATGGACTCGGAAGGCGGCGACCCCAGAACAATCTACGATGGAGAAGACACCGTCTCCACCCCTTACTTCCCGCCAGGCGTCTTCGACCCCTCCTGGAGCCCGGATGACCAGTGGATAGTATTCGAGAAGCCCACACGGTATGATGGGGAGAACGGCGGCGCCGGAGTGTGGCACATCTTCAAGATCAGGAGGGACGGGACCGGGCTTGTGGACCTCAGCGAGGCGGGGGGACACGGGGACTGGGCGGAGTACCTTCCCTCCTATTCGAGCGACGGAGGGTACATCGTCTTCACCGCCAGGTACGGTCCATCCGATCCCTCAGACACCGACATCGACGTCTTCAGGATGGACGAGGACGGAGGCTCGCTGCTGAAACTGACCGAGAACCCAGCCTACAACGAGGCCGCGGTCTGGGTTCGATGAACCAGTAGACTTGTGAAATAGAACTTTGAAAGGTTTCTGGCGTAGCTACGTCTGATCATCCTGGAACAGCTCGATTAGCTCTCCGTCTGGCCCCTTGAAGAACGCGATCCGCAGCTTCAGCGGCGGCTCGCTGGACAACGTGACGTCCCTTGGCTCCACGGTGACCTCGGCCCCGGCGGCCCGCGCGGCCTCGACGGCGGCATCACAGTCATCGACCCTCAGGGCAAGGTGACGGAAGACGCCGTCCCCGTAATCCTGGTCGGGTTCGCCCTGGGAGACCTCGAAGTAGTTCCCGTCGCCAGTGTCTAGGAGTACGGTCCTCTTGGGGTGCTGGCCCCAAGAATATCGTTCGACGAAGCCGAGCCCCTCGGAGTAGAACCTGATGGTCTTATCCAAGTCTCTTACCTTCATGGAGACGTGGTGGAAGCCGCATCCCTTGATCTTCTTGTTTTTACCCGTCACTCTCTATCTCCCTAGGCGTAATGATGGAGAATGATTAAGGTTTGCGTGTACGTGAGAGGCTTTAGATTAATAACGGGTTTCCGTGGGAAGGTCAACTAGGCTAGATGGGGTAGACCTTCTCTGTGACTTCTTCTTCGTCCCGCTCCATCACCAGCCTCTCCCTCTTCGTCGGGTAGATGCATCCCTTCCCGATGCAAACACATCCTTGCCAAGGGCCTGAGTGTAGGAATTCCATTTAACTAATGAAAAGTATACTTTAGAAATACTCGGATGGAACAGACAA
>Ga0209635_10001178_pt1 | contig 19318 bp, 21 predicted proteins | sample DeeMarSWOR230_32_FD_187463 | JGI IMG/M metagenome (GOLD analysis project Ga0209635, IMG submission 187463) | Marine sediment microbial communities from White Oak River estuary, North Carolina - WOR-2-30_32 (SPAdes) (version 2) | ecosystem: Environmental > Aquatic > Marine > Intertidal zone >...
ATATTGCGATGCAAAGGGAAAATGTTTGACAGCTAAACGTCTCAAAGAACGTAAGAAAAGTGAAGCGACAGAAGCTCTGTATTTGAACCGCCATTAAAAGGAGTGAATCAAAATGGCAGATAAAGAGAAGTTGCACCCGCAATCGAAAATGAATTCTAAAGAACTTATTAAGAGTTTAATTAGACAGCTACATGAAGGAAAAAACCCCGAAGAAGTTAAAGGAAAATTTAGAAACACCCTAAGAAATGCCAGTCCGACGCAAATTGCCCAAGCAGAACAAGAACTCGTAGCCGAGGGGATGCCTCAAGAGGAAATACGCAAGCTCTGCGACGTACATCTAGCCATCTTTAAAGAGTCCTTGGACAAACAAAAGGTTCAGGTTGAAGCAGATCATCCCATTTACGTTTTTATGGAGGAACACAAAATAATTCTCCAACATCTAGAAGAACTAAAAAACATTGTCCAAAAAGTCGTCGCCGCAGGGAGCTTCAACGAAGTCAGTGAAGAAATGCACAAATTAATACACATTGCCGAGCATCTCATGGAAGTGGAAAACCACAACTTGAGAGAAGAAAACGTTCTCTTTCCCTACCTCCAAAAGCACGACGTAACTGAACCGCCTGCAATCATGTGGGCTGAACACAACGAGTTGAAGGAAAAGAAAAAGCAACTTATTGCCCTTCTAGAAAATCACGAGAAATATGTCTTCCAAGACTTCGTAAAACAATTATCGGAAACGGCGAAATTCATCTCCGCAGACCTGTCAAGCCATATCTACAAAGAAAATCACATTCTTTACCCAGCTGCAATGCAAGTGATAAAAGATGAGGAGTGGACTGAAATCAGAGAACAATGCGATGAACTTGGATACTGCTGCTTCATACCTAGCTATATGATAGCCACTGAAGAACCGAAAGAAGAAGCAGAAGCAACACTAGAGGGCACTATAGGTTTTGAAACTGGAACTTTAATGCCGGAAGAAATAGAATCCATGCTTAACAGTCTCCCCATAGATATAACTTTTGTAGACTCAGAAGACACTGTTCGGTACTTCAACAAAGGCGAAGAGCGGATTTTTCCCAGAACAAAAGCAGTAATTGGACGCAAAGTTCAACAATGCCATCCGCCCAAAAGCATTCACATAGTCAACCAAGTAATAGACGACCTAAGGAAAGGCAAACGAAAGTCAGCCGACTTCTGGATAGACATGAAGGAAAGAAAAATCCACATACGCTATTTTCCAGTACGAAACAAAGAAGGCGAATACTTAGGTGTTTTGGAAGTAACCCAAGACATCACAGATCTCCAGAAAATTAAAGGCGAAAGAAGACTGCTAAATGAAATGTAGCCCAGTGACTCTCTGTATAAGGAGTAATATGTGTAAGTTGTTCTTCTTCATGACCGTGTTGCCATTATTATGCAATAGTGCCAAGTGATTCGTATTCTCCCTTTCGTATCTTTGTATTTTTCTGAAAGCCTCTTGACGAGTGTTCTATCTTCGTTTCTGTTAAAATCCTTGACTAATGGCACCATCTCAATAAGATCCATTAATTCATCCTCGCTCTCGTAAAAATCATTCTCTTTATAGTCTTGTATATCCACGATGATGAATCCACTTTTTTCGATGGGTTCCGTTGCTTCTTGTTTCCACTTTTTCAAGTCTTTTGGAAAGAAGAAGTTCTCCGTCTCGATTCTTTCTGAGAAAAATTCTGAAATTTCTTTATCGGCCTCTGGGCCTAAGCCATATTCCAAGAAAATGCCTTCTTTTTTTAAGACTCGAAAGGCTTCTTGTGGCGAATATTCAGCAAGTCTTGTTATTATGATGTCGAAAGCGTGGTCAGCAAAGGGCAGTTTTAGCCCGTCTCCCATAATTAGTCTAACATTGTTGAATCTTCTACAGTTTTCCTTTGACACCTTTTGCATTGCTTTTGAGACGTCAAGTCCAATGAGTTCTGAGGTTCTTCGATTTGCAGCTAATTCCTGAATTATGTGAGCGGTCCCACAACCAATGTCAAGGAGATTCATCTCTGGCTTGAAAACCGAGAGTATTCTCGAAACATATTTGCTTCTCCTGATTCTGCTTTTCTTGATCAGATTATATCTTAGAGCTGCCTGCTTTTCCGTGTCTCCCTTTGACATCATTATATCTCAATCCTCTTTTGCCAGTTGCTTTTTATGCTATCGACAGCTACAATATTAAAAGTGTGGGATTTGCTTAACAACGGAAACAGACTCGAAACACACCTATTTTTCGTTCTTCACAGGCTGTAACAATGCACAGCAGAAGATTACGGAAAAGTACAATTTCCCACGAGATGGAGACATCTCTCACATTTCCCCATTTTCCTAAAACAATTTATTAAGTCTATAACTGAATACTCTAACGCATGTAGAATTGCAACTATCCTTCACAATCTTGCTAGTGGGCTTGGTGTTGTTCCTTTTTATCATTATGGAAAGACCAAAACGCAGAAATGCTGGGGACATGCCTTATTTCATTCCAGCGATTTCTGTTGCTGCACTGTCTATTATAAGCATATTTCCTTTTTTTTTTGGGAATGTTCACAGATTTTCGTCGGTATATTTAGTGAGGACACGATAAGCTCGTAGAACATATAACGCTTATGTTCTATGTCTATATTCTATTATGTTCTATTTAGTTGGGATTGAAGATTATGAGTGAAGAATCGACAACTATTTCTTGGCAGAGTTTTGAGGAGAAAGAGGAAGCAATAAGTTTCATTCTACAATATCAGTACCGCATTTTGGGCAGAATTTAGAATACGTCGGTATCTTCCTTTTACATCGAGGACACATTAGAGTCGGCGTAATCTCTGGTATTATAGGTTTTTTGTTGTGACTCTTGTCATGTTGACCTTTGAGGAGCATATGGAGTCCGACTGTGTTTCCAGTAAAACCCAAAATCGAGCCTGCTATGAGCAGAGATAGGGTTATTGACTCGTATTTTCCTCCTATTCTGAAATCATATTCTCGCACAATAGTATCCCCAAAGAGACTGTAATCCACGTATTGGTTTGTCACGACACCACCAAGTCCAGCTACGAAACCTATAAAGCTGCATCCTATAATGCCAAATGCGATTAGAAGAATAGGTGAAGCCGATTGCAAAGAGACTACCCTACCCTAACTATGAAAATGAGTGAAAAAAGGATTATGAATTCAGAATCCAATCTATCGCGCGCATAGGTTTCTAGAGGATTTCTGTCAAAGCCTGAGTGACAATAGGTATTCACACATCACATAGCCCTGAGCGCGCGGTTTATAGCTGGAACTTCTTGTGATAACTCCCTAAGAAGTTTGAAACATAAGAGTAACAAGTAACATTGCCATGAGAGTGTGGTTAATGTTTGAATATGTTTGCGACATCTAAGACTATAAGCTGTTTAGGAAGCAAAAGTAAACGGGAAAATTCAAAAAACACGGAAAAGTATATTTGTGGCTGTCGTGTTTGAAACGTAAAACAATGTAGGAGTCACTGCTATTGCCCGTCACAGATTTGCAGAAGAAAGCCATCGCCCAGCGTCATAGGCTCTACATGAAGATTTGCCGCGAATGCGGTGTTCGGAATGCGTCTTCAGCTGTTAAATGTAGAAAATGTAGAAGCAAGAATTTGCGCTGGAAGAAGCGAGAACTGGTTCGCTAAGCTTCAATCACACTCTCTTCTTCGCCTTCGAAGGCAACAAAATCTTTCCATCCTCTTAAAATACTGCCGACTCTACTTAGATTTGTTTTAATAATGTCAAATCTGAAGGGGCTTTTCATGGTTAGCGCCAACTGAGTCAGAAGAAAGTTTGGGCGTCGTATGAAGAATTTGCGGTAATAGTGGCGAACTAGGTCTTTTATTTCTTCGTAGGGCACAGTGTTTGGATAAATTTTGGCGACAGCAACACCCATCTCCCAGTATTGCTCTTCCAATTCATTGGTAAGGAAACCTTCTGCTATAGCTTCGTCCCAAATAGCCATGCCAGGGAATATGCCCAAAATGTTGTATTGAGGGATGTCGAGGGGAATTTCCTGCGCAAATTTAAGAGTATTTTTTATCTCCTGTCTTGTTTCAGTGGGAGCACCTACGATGAAGGAGCCGACGATAATGTCCATTCCTGCCTTTCTAGCTGCTTTCACAGCTGCTTTGGATTGTTCAGGGGTTATTTGTTTACGATAGTAGTCTAAGATTCTTTGGTTCGCACTCTCAACACCGAAGTAGATTATTCTGCAGCCCGCTTTCACCATTGACCTCATGAGCTCGTAGGAAGCATGGTTTACTCTGCCTTCACACATCCATTCAATGTCCAACTTTTCCTTAACGATTTTTTTGCTTAGCTTGATGATTCTCTTTTGGTTAATGGTGAAGCTATCGTCCACGAAAAGAAACTGTCGGTATCCATCACTTGCCAGCAACTGAAGCTCTTCAAAGGTTTTTTCAACTGAGCGGGGACGCCACGTGCCATGGACGATGTTTTGGCATCCGCAGAATCTGCAGCGGTAGGGGCAGCCTCGAGAGGAGAGGAGTGTAGTAAATTTCTTAGGAGCGCCGATGGCGCCTACAAGGGTTGAGTGGTATTCCACGTCTAGTAGTGTACGGTCTGGAATTGGTATTGCGTCGATATTTTTAATCAGGGGTCTGTCGGGTGTGGCAATGATTTTATTTCTTTCTCTGAATGTTATTCCTTTCACTTTTTTCAGAGTGTGTTTTTTCTCTAGCATTTCTATGAGTTCTTTGATTGTTTCTTCGCCTTCGCCGCGGACGATGATGTCTACTTGGGGGTAGGTTTTGAGGACGCGTTTGTCGTTGAAGGTGGCGTAGTAGTTTCCGAAAACGGTTGTGATGTTTGGGTTGTTTTGTTTTACTTTTTGGGCGATTCTTGCAGCGGTTTTGCCTGAGCTTGCTAGAGCGGAGAAGCCTAGTATGTCTGGGTCTTGTTTTTCAACCCATTTTGCTGTCTTTTTTATGGAGTAGCCCTCTGCTGCTTGGTCAAGAATTGTGACTTCTATTCCTTCCTGTCTTAGGAGAGTGGCGATGTAAAGTATACCTAAGGGTGGCCAAGCGCCTATGACTTTGCTTTTTTCGGTTAGGGAAAGTTCTTCGTTTGCTCCTGGGCTTATGAAGGCGACTTTCATTATCTACTTATTTCCTGTTGTTTAGGTGTTAGGGGTTGGGTTTATGAAGTTTTTGTGGGTATGTTTTCGGGCAGTGTTTGTTCTCTTCCTTCATCTACTACACCATGTTTACGTAGTCTTTCTAAGAGTGATCATATTTCCAACTGGAAGAACACTCGTCTATTTTTGTATTACAATTTTTGAGGAATTAGTTCACTGTGAGCTTTGCGCTTTGAAGTCCTCTGTTTTTTAATTGCTCTTTCTCGTTTCACGATTTGTCTTGCTGCTATGACACCTGAAACTGATGCTTGAACTAGCCCCCTTGTCAACCCTGCTCCATCACCAATTGTAAAAAGATTCTTAATCGGCGTTTCCAGACATTCATTCAATGCTAGTCTTGAGGAATAAAACTTCACTTCAACTCCATACAACAACGTGTCCCTTGAAGCCACTCCAGGCGCAATTTTATCCAAAGCCTCTAACATCTCCCGAATGTCCGCCAAATACCTATACGGTAAAACAAAACTCAAGTCTCCAGGTGTCGCGCTCTTCAACGTCGGCTCCACCGTACTCCGCGCAATCCTTTCCTCAGTCGACCGCCGACCAGCCTCCAAATCCCCAAACCGCTGAACAATAACTCCTCCACTCAGCAAATTCGTCAACCGCGCAATATACTTACCATACGCAATCGGTTCCCTAAACGGCTCAGTAAAAGACGTAGTCACCAAAATAGCAAAATTAGTATTATCCGTCTTACGCTCTGCATAACTCTGCCCATTCACCGTCAAAACACCATCATAAGACTCTGTAATAACCTCCCCATACGGAGCAACACAAAACGTCCGCACTACATCATCAAAAAACCTCGAATAATAAACCAATTTTGGCTCATACAAAACACTCGTCAATTCCTCCAAAACCGGAGCTTGAATCTCAACCCGAACACCTACATCTACAGGATTATTCAACGTCTTCAAACCTAAAGCCTGAGCCTCAACCTTCAACCACTCAGCACCACTACGCCCAGGCGCCACAATCACATACTTCCCGAAAAACCGGTCACCATTCACTGTCTCCACCCCCTCAACTTTTCCACCCCTAACAATCAAACCCTTCACCTCAGCCCTAGTCCGCACCTCAACCTTACCATTCAAAAACCTCTGCATCTTCCGCAAAGTCTCCGCACACTTCTCAGTCCCCATATGCCGCACCTTCTGTTGAACCAATTTCAAACCAGCAAGCGAAGCCCTATGCTCAATCTCTTCCACCCGGTCCACATCCCCTCCATAAAGATTATCCGGGGCACCGAATCTGCGATAAATCCCGTCAACATACTGAATCAACTTCTGAAGCTTCTCCTCACCAACGTATTCACCGAGCCAACCACCCACTTCCGTAGACAACGTCAACTTCCCATCACTGAAAGCGCCTGCGCCGCCCCAACCATGTAAAACATTACAGGGATCACAATTAAGACAGCCCAACCCGCGACTTGCGGGGCACTTTCGTTTATCAATATCCACCCCCTTATCTAAAATCAAAATATTCAATGACGTGTTTTCCACAAGCTCAATAGCCGAGAAAATACCAGCGGGTCCTGCACCTACGATTACTACGTCGTATTTCAAGAGCCCATCCACCGAAGACCTTACAGAGAATAGCCTAACTCTAATATATCTTTAACGCAGCACAAATTCATCAATGATGCAGTTTATCCACTGACAAAATGCTGCAAGCACAGCTTTTTTCAGGCACAGGCTCTCATGAATTTCGCATTCCACTAATCCTTAATGGCTTCTAAGAGACTGATTACGTTCCAAAGCTTCACTCGGGTATAAGGGGGCATATTTGGATCTTGAAGAATGTCGTCTAAGATGGAAATGGCGTTTGAAGCTTTCACCGCATCAGTGACACCTTCGGTTTGAAGCATATCAATAGACTCTTTTGCAGCCCGTCTAATATTTCGCGGAGTCGTTGTGTCCTCAGAAATTTGCCCAAGTACTCCCATGGCCTGACCTATCCTTTCTTCATACTCTTGCTTCAACTTCTTTTTACTCACCACAAGACATGCCTCCACTCTTAAAATTGAGAGCAAGCCTCAAATTATCCTAGGCAATAATATAAAGTCTTTGAGGTTTTAAACTTGCCTCCTGAAAAATCCAAAGATATCAAGCACATGGTAGACATGCTGAAACAGGGTGCCACGCTTACAGAGCTTGCCTGCCCCGCATGCGCATCTCCTCTTTTCAGGTTCAAAGATGAGACTTTGTGGTGTGGCAAATGTGAAAAACGTGTCATTGTGGTGAAAGAAGGCGAAGATACAGAAAAAGCAATGAGTCAAGCGCGGTTGATGGCGCTTGAGAATACGATACTTGCTAAGATAAAGACAGTTGAGGAAAAGATTAGAAAGGAAGAAAATGTGGAGGAACTGCAGAAACTTAACACGGTTTTAACTTCTCTTTTAGAGAACCTTGAAAAGTTGAAGAAAATGAAAGGCTAGTGTAGGCGCAAAATTTGCTGGGGCTTTATGAAAACTTTCCAAAGATCATACATGGTGTGGCTCGTTTTACTTACAAAACTTCGACAAAGAACATTCAGCAAGCGATAGTGGCAACCTTGTATCGACTTAATCAAGAGAAGTGTAGGCTTGAAGAAATAGCCTATCCATCTAAACAATATTGCGAAGTAAATTTTGAGTTTGGCGTCGGAGAAGATGTTACTTTTACTTTTCTTGATAAAAATGCACTGGATAGACTGGAAACCGAAATAATGAAAAAATCGTTAATGTTTTTGGATTTTTTGTGTGTTCTTCAATATCACGTTGTTGATAAGTTGAAGGGACGTTCTCCTTTGAAGTTTGATTATTATTTTTTGCGGTTTGCTTTTAGTAGGAATCTTATGGAGTTTTTGCTCTCGCATGAGCGTGGACCGCAGCGAGTTCATGTAGAAGACTTGATTGGCTTCCTGATGAAGCAAGTAACGAAGGAACTGGCTGACCAATATTCTAGTGCCCTCAAACTTGAAAGCAAACGGACAGTTTAGTGACTCTTTAAGAATTCCAAAACCATGTTTTCAACAACCTCAGCAACTTCTTTTATTGGAGCGTTTCCATCAACCATTTTAAGCTGTTTTTTCTTCACCAGTTTCAAATATAGTTTCCTAACTTTCTTCTGGGTCTGCAGTGTCTCCATAACTGTTTTTCTTCGTTTGATGCGATTGATTACGATTTTTGGAGGTACGTCGATGTATATGGCGAGGTCTGGTTTGATAGCGTGTTTGTTGATTTCTATTATCCATTCAGGATTAATGTCTGACGCCCCTTGGTATGCGATGGAGGAGTAAACGTAGCGATCGCAGACGACGATTTTTCCAGCTTTGAGGAGCGGTTTGATTTCGTTTTCAACATGATCTATACGGTCGGCGGCGAAGAGCACGGATTCCACAACTGTCGGAACACGGTTGCTTCCTTGAAGTATGTGTTCTCTTATTATTTTGCCATAGATTCCTTTGCTGGGTTCAGTCGTATAGATGGTGTCGTATCCCTTCTTTGTTAGGGTTTTTACTAGGCGGCGTGCTTGGGTGGTTTTTCCACTGCCATCAATACCTTCTATGCAAATAAACACACTTTGGTTAGTCTTTTCCACTTGCATTAGCCCTCTTTCGTCTAGCGTTTTTTTCTTAAAACTGACTGCTTAAATAGTAATAACTAAGATAAAAATTGGAGCATTGATGGTAATGACTCAACGCTGGGGCGAAATAAAAGACCCTGTTTATGGCTATGTTTACATAACGGAATCAGAGAAAAATATCGTTGACTCTTTTCCTATGCAGCGTCTCCACAGGCTTCGCCAATTGGCAGGCGCAGAATACGTTTACCCTGGCGCCAACCACACCCGTTTTGAACATTCAATTGGCACCATGTATCTAGCTCAGCGAGTAACAGAGAACTCCAACCTCTCTAAATACCTATCAAAGGAAGAAGCTCAGATGATTCGCTTCGCCGCCTTGCTTCACGATGTAGGACATGGTCCCTTTTCGCATGTCTTTGAACATTTGCTTGAGAAATTCCTTGGCAAAACCCATGAAGAAATGACCGTCTGGGTGATAGAAAAGTCCGAACTAAGGGGCATCTTAAGGGAATCAGGGTACAACGCAGATGCAGTAGCAAGACTCGCAACGGGTTCATTACAGCGAAAAGGAAAAATGTTCATTGACCAAATCATTCAAAGCGCCGTTGATGTAGACAAGCTTGACTTCATTGTCAGAGACACTTATCACACTGGTGCGGAATATGGAAACGTTGATGTTTTCCGCTTAATCCACATGATTGATGTTTTAGATGGCAATTTGGCAGTTGACTCTGGCGCTTTGTCTGCCCTGGAGTCCTTCATTCTAGCCCGCATAGAGTCCTTCAAAAGCATCTACTTCCATCGCGTAAGTCGAGCCGCTCAAATAATGCTTGCAATGGCTATGGAAAAAGCAAAAGATGACTTGGGGCTGGTCAGTTTTAAGACGCCTGAAGAATACCTTTCTTTGAACGATTTCACCGTCTGGACAATGTTGAAACTCTGCGAAAAATCTCGCAAAATCATGGAAAATCTCGAAAATAGGCGGTTACTCAAATGCGCCTACGACCAAACCTTTCACGTAAAGGACAAGACAGTCTCAAGACTCTTCAGCACTGAAGAAATTCGAAATGAAATGCGAGATAGAATCGCCGAGAATGCAGGTGTGAAACCGCAATTTGTGGTCATAGACGTGCCCACGTTGCCTTCCGTGCCCTACCATCATTCAGCCCTCTTAGAACCCATGGAAATTCCCATCTTCTACGAAACAAGAGATGGCAAAAGGATTCCTCAACGCCTTAGCGAAGTTTCCAAAATCTTCGAAGCATTGAAAGGATTCATAAACGTGGTACGCGTCTACACCGAAGAAACATACCGAACAAGGGTCAGTGAAGCCGCTGCAAAAGTGTTAGGCGAGCTTCCCTACTCTGCAAGAATATCTTATTAACGAGGCGAAGAATCCTTGAAGACACTTACTTTAAAGGGAAGACCCATCGTCTCAGGACATTGCAAAGGAACTGCGTTAGTGACTAAAAAGCCCATAAGCTTCTTAGGAGGAGTAGACCCAAACACCGGAACAATCATAGAAAAAAGCCATGACTTAGAAGGGAAACAACTGAAAAATTATGTTTTATGTTTTCCCCATGGACACGGCTCAACAGTTGGTAGCTACGTACTCTACGCATTAGCAAAAAAGAATTTAGCACCAAAGGCAATAGTTAACCAGACAGCAGACCCAGTTGTAGCAGTAGGCGCCATAATCGCAGAAATTCCCATGATAGACCAAATAGACATCAACCAAATTAGCACAGGCGACAAAGTTGAGGTAAACGGCGAAAAAGGAACCATAACAATCTCGGAGACAAAGCCATGCACCTAACAACCAAAGAAGAAAAAATGTACGATGGCGAATACGGCTGGGCACCCCAAATCTGTATGAGAATTCTTACACGTTTAGGTGACATGTTCGACGCTACGAAACTCATACCTATAGAATCAGCCCACCTCTCCGGAGTATCCTACAAAACCATAGGCGACGCCCCAATTGAATTTCTAGACGAACTTGCAAAAACTGGAAAGGCCAAAGTGGAGACCACTCTTAACCCTTCGAGCCTCGACCCACAAATGATAAGGTTTTCCGAAAAACGTCATGAAAAACAACAACATATTATCGATTTATACAAGAAAATAGGTGCAACTCTCACTCTAACCTGCACACCATACTATCTTAAGCAGCCTCAACAAGGCTCACATCTTGCATGGGCAGAATCCTCAGCAGTAATATACACAAACTCAGTCTTAGGCGCCTACACAAACCGAGAAGGAAGCCCGAGTGCTCTTGCCGCCGCCATAATTGGGAAAACTCCAAACTATGGCATACATAAACCGGAAAACCGTGAACCAACGGTCCTAGTTAACGTCGATGCCAAGCTTAAAGATGAAGCCGAGTTTGGAGCCCTAGGCATATATTTGGGAAAACTACTCAACGACAAAATCCCTTTTCTAGGCGGTTTATCAAAATATACCAACGACGGCTTTAAACAACTCGGTGCCGCTATGGCTACAGCTGGAATGACACCAATATTCAAAACAAGGAAACCACCTAAGAAAACGTGGCAAGAAACTATGACTGTGAAGAGAAAAGAAATCGAAAGCACCATGGAGCGCTTAACTACCACAGCTAAACAGCCTGACTTAATTTTTCTCGGCTGCCCACACTGCTCCCTAGAAGAATTAAAGAAAGTGGCAATTTTTCTCAGAGGAAAAAAAATCAGAAATAATTTGCGTTTGTGGGTTTGCACTTCCAGATGGCTTAAGGAAGGAGCAAAAAACTATGTTAACGTTATTGAAGAAGCTGGTGGACATGTGGTGTGTGACACCTGTGCCATAGTGACGTGGCTAAAAGACCTAGGGATAGATTCCATCATGACAAACTCGGCTAAAACAGCCTACTACGCCCCCACAATGAATAAAGTTGGCACGCTATTCGCTCCATTAAAAGAATGCTTGAAAACAGCTTGCCTATAAAGGAGGTGAAATAAAAAAGATGGGAGTCAACAAAGTTGGAGAAAAATACCGTTGCAACATTTGCGGCAACGAAGTAGAAGTGACAAAAGCCGGCGGCGGTGTTTTAGTCTGCTGCGGTCAACCTATGGAACTGATAGAATAACAATGCTTCAAAAATTGTCAGAAAGAGTTATTTGAGCTTGCAGGCGTCAGCCATAATCTTCTTCAACCTCTTGTAGCTTTCAACCAAATAAAGCCCAGTCTCTGTCAGCTGCGTTTTACCTCCATGCCTTCCACCTCTATGAGTTTTTACAATGGGCTCTCCAAGATGCTCCTCTACATTTTTGATGAGCCCCCATGCATAACGGTAAGACATGCCTAAAGTCTTAACGGCAGCGCTGAGGGAATTTTCTTCGTTAACTTTTTCAAGAAGCTTGCATGTTCCTTCTCCAAATATGTATTTTCCGTTGACTTCGAACCACAATTTGAAAGCTGATTTGATTTTTGGTTTGCTTGTGGATGTGTGCAACTAAGTCATCTTCTCATATATTGGATAGTTGAGCTATTGAGTTTTTTCAAAAATCATATTCCTCTTCTTGTGAAAGCGGAAAAAATCTTGGTTTATAAACCAGAGTTGTCAATAATGAACACATTCGATTAGTCTACTAGAATTCTCTGATAGAGGCATGCAAAATGGAGAGTAAAGCAAAAGTTAGACAAAAGGCACCGGATTTCACGTTACCCGACACCAATCTGAAGCCAAGAAGCCTGAGAGATTTTCTAGACAGAAACGTCGTGTTGGCCTTTTATCCCGGTGCTTTCACTGCTGTTTGCACGAAAGAAATGTGTGTCTTCAGAGACTCTTTGGCAAAGCTGAACAATTTGAAAGCTCAAGTCATTGGAATAAGTGTCAATGACCCCTTTTCAAACAGGGCTTTCGCAGAGGCAAATAACCTCAATTTTCTTTTGTTAAGCGACTATAATCGCGATGTGATAAAGTTATATGGCGTTGCTGCAGCGGACTTTGCGGGGCTTAAAGGTTACACAGCTGCTAAACGTTCCATCTTTATTGTAGATAAGAAAGGTGTTGTTCGTTACGTTTGGGTGTCAGAAGACCCTCGAGTGGAGCCGAACTATAAGGAAATAGAAGAAACACTTGGAGAAATCGGCTAAGCTATATAGTTTTACACGTCAAATATTGTTTCGTTTCTTATTTTTTCAAGGAAATTCAAGATAACCGATTCAATGTCCTTTAGGGTAGAAAGAATAGTTATGCCTTTCATATGTCTTAGTTTGTTAGCGTTTTTCAAATCAATGTCACGCATACTTAAAGTGAGTTTTTTACCACCGGGTAATACTGTCACTATATCTCCTGGCTTCTGGTCCACTGGAAAAATGTAGATGGGAATTCTGGCCTTCATAGCTTGTGCTACACAATTTGTTAACAGCGAGTCTGCTATTCCGTGGGCTATTTTGGCTGTCGTATTTGCAGTAGCAGGACATAACAGGAGGAAATCATATTTCCCTAGTTGAAGGGGTCCAACAAGAAAAGGGGTGTTGGCGTCTTTCTCAATAAATATTTTGTCAAAATTCTGCTTTACTGCATCCCACAGTCTATAGCGGTTGACTACTGTTTCTCCAGCTTTGGAAAATGCAACTTCTATGTTTAAGCTGTATTTTTTCTGAAGTGCAATCATAGTTTCTATTGTTGCTTCTAAGTAGTCACCGCAGCCAGTTATTCCCCACGCAATTCTCAAACTCATGCTGCCCATATTCCCTTTAGTTTTGTTGCCAACTCCATTAATCTGTTAACTGTTTTGTAAACTGTTTTAAGTCCTTCTTTGTCTTTCTGCGCGCCTTTTCTTCCTGAGTCATGTGACCACACTGTGCCTCCTAGGTTGGCTCCGAAGGCTCCGCCGCTTGTAGGTATCATTTTGTTGGCTAAGTAAAAGGAGTGAATTGTCAGTAATGCCAGTTCTTGACCGCCTAGACGGTCTCCTCCAACTGCCACCCCAGCTCCAGCTTTATTCTTTAAGGCATCGGGGTTCTTGGCAACTAGTGCTCGGCATCGGTCGAAAAATGTTTTCAATTGCCCACTTACCGAGCCATTGTAGACCGGAGTGCCTATGATGAAGGCGTTGGCTTTTTCCATCTTTTCATAAGCTTCCAGCATGTCATCTTTGTGGATACATCCTTTCTTCTCTCTTAAACAGTAGTCACAGTGAATACAGAAGCTGATGTTTTTGTTTTGTAGAGAAAAATAGTCAGTTTGTGCGTTGAATTTTTTTGCGGCGTAGTTCAATGCTTCTCTCACCACAAAATCTGTTGACGCTTTGCGCGGACTGCCAGAAATGCCCAAAAGACGTATCACACTGTTCTCCATACTGTCATCCTTACTCATTTCTTTTAGATGTAGATATTTACGTATTACTAAATTAGGCAAAGTCAAGATTTGTCAAGCATATGTGGGAAGGAAAATTTACGAACTGCCAACACGTTTTTTGGCACACAACTTATTAATAGATAGGTTTATTCAAGAGAACCATAAATGTGGATAATGCTCTGGAAAAAATGGGCTCCGGTAGAAGCTTATTGTCTGCCGAATATAGCCCGGTTAAGTATTCCGGCCTTTCGAGCCGGAGACCCGGGTTCGAATCCCGGCCGGAGCACCAATGTAAATTTTGTCGCGTACAAGTAGACGTTTAGCTCTCTGAGAGAGAACATGAGCCACGTCATCATTGACTTTTCAGTTGGTCTTAGTTTGGTTGAATTAGAGTCAAGTCTCCATCAATGTTGAAATACGTTGTCTTCTTAGTGGTGTCAATTTTATTATTGCCAGAAAAAACTAGATTTGCAAGGTAGTGAGAGAGTTCTGCGTCACAAAATACTAAAGTAATAAGCTCTGCATTTGTTTGTTCTCGATTAAGAAAAGATCGAGTGCTGGAGGTAAGAATTCAAGGTTATTCGTATCTTTTTAGGTATAATGGTTTGCTGGCTTCTTGCATTCTCCATTCTTGAGTCGTATCTTTGAGGCTGATCTTTACTGTCAACTTCTCAAAATCTGTGCAACTCTTTTCAGCCTGAAGTTTCTGTTCAATCTCTTTAAACATGTTCAGACCCGTTTTCTTTCCTCTCAACTGGAATTCCCTCGAAGAAATAAACTGGTTATTTCAAATATTCGTGGTTTGAAGATGTAAAACATTTTGTGTGTCTTAAACAAGACCGACTCCACTTTTGAACAGGCAAAGTAACTAATTTTCTTCTTCAAATTCACTGGCAGGTCTTGAAAGCAAAGGTCCAACTTCACTTGCTTCTTCGACTACGGGTAGAATGTCTTTAAGTCTTTGTAGATACTTCTGAGCCTGTAGCGTTTTGAACACTGCTAATCCTCGCTCAGTAATAGCATAGACAACTTTTCCATTGTTCAAAGATCGTTCTTCAACAAGTTTTTGTGAGACCAAAGAGTCCAAGCAGCGCTTTAGCATGTTACATTCCATGTTAGCTTTGTAGGAAATTTTCTCGAATTTTAGAGGTCTAGGAACCAAGACTTCAAGGATGCTTAGGTATTTTTCTAGCTTTGAACGGGGCATAGGATTACCTCCCTTCTAATGATTTATTGCTGCAAATAAATCTCTTAGGAAACCAAACTAATTATTTGAAATCATGTTTCTAACATCAGTAATTTTCCGGTATCCTTTATCCGACGTACCAACTAATGACTTGCTCAGCTAAAATAGTCTAAACTGCTTATCACACTTTTTCAACGATGGCAGTAATACGCCTTAACAAAATTTCCTTTGTTACTGTCTATCCTTACGAAACCAAAGCGCTCAAACTGTACAATAGTGTTAGCTTGCAGCTCTTCACAACTCTCCTCAGCTATACCCTTAACTACCGATGCATCGGGCATCGTTACTTGACATCTTACACCAGCGTCATCTGGAATCCAATGAATTAACGGTGCCTTAATTTTTCTAGCTTCTTCATACACTTGGCTATGAAATGCTGCTTCCACAGAATCTTTTCCAGCTTTTTTTATCTTTACGTTGAACAGTTCCATGAATCGGATTATTTGGCTCTTCTTCATATTCTCAACGTCGTTGTTTGATATCCAGAATTTGGCGATGCCATCTTTTGGTTTGACATTAAATTGTCTAGTGCCTCTTTCAGGATAGTCAGGGTGTAAGGGAATTTCTACTGTAAATGAAGTAGGGATGTCTTTCACGACCACTTTTACAGGTTTATGGACAAAGAAGTAGCGGTTTGCTTTAGGTTCAATGATTCTTCGGTTGTGCGCATAAAGATTCTCCCAGCTTAGCGTAACATCTTGGGTTTTAGGTCCAACGTCGATTATCAACTGCCTTATAGCGTCGGGCTGTATTCCTCTGCGTCTTAGAGCGGCAAAGGTTGCCAGCCTTGGGTCGTCCCAGCTTTTGTAGATTCCTTCGCGCATTTCTTGCACAATCTTTGATTTGCTTAATGATGTGCCGGTAATTTTTAGGCGTCCGTAATGTATGGCTTCTGGGTATGTCCATCCGAGATGGCGATACATGTACTCTTGTCGAACTTGGTTGGTTAGGTGTTCTTTTCCGCGTATTATGTGGGTTATGCCCAGTAGGTGGTCATCTATGCCACATGCAAAGTTGTATAGGGGCCACACACGGTATTTGCTGCCGACACAGGGATGGGGATACTTTTTGATGTCGATAATGCGGAGTGCTGGCCAGTCTCGAACGGCTGGGTTTGAATGTGCAAGGTCTGTTTTGATGCGAACAACGGCTTCTCCTTCTTTGTAAGTGCCATCGAGCATATTCCGCCAACGTTTTAACTGCTCTTCGGAGGAAAGGTTGTGGCATGGGCAGGGTTTTTTGGCTAAAATCAGTTTTTTGAAAGTTTGGGATTTGCAAGTGCAGACATAAGCGTGGCCTTCCTTCAGCAACCGCTTTGCATACTCGTAATAGATGGGTAAACGGTCACTTTGAATGAAATATCTATCAGGTTCACAGTTTAACCATTTCAAGTCTTTTTTTATGAAGTCGTAAAACTCCAATTGCGGTCGTTTCAGCTTTGGGTCGGTGTCTTCAAAGCGTACAAGAAACTTTCCGCCATACATTTTTGCATATTCGTGACACAGAAAAATTGCTCTTGCAGAACCTAGATGTATAGGCGCGTCGGGATTAGGAGAGAATCGTGTCACAACTGCTTTGTACTTATCCACATTGGGTAAAGGAGGAAGCTTCTTCTCCTCTTCCACTTTCTCTCGAACAAGAGCTTCAGGCCAATTTTTCTCCACAATTTTCCTGTGCTCCTCGAGACTCATGCTGTTAACTTCTTCAATAATCTCCGCTACTACGGGCGCTATCTCCTTGACTTTAGCTTTCAACTGCGGCATTTCAGCCAACAATTTGCCAATAACCGGTCCCTGCTGCGCTTTTCCCTTATGGCTGACCGCGTTCAAAAGTGCAATTTTCCTTGTTTTTTCCTCAAGTTCAGCGTTAAAAGACAAAGCAGTCACTCAAATTTCTCTCTCAATGAGGTAGGTGGCGAAGGCTCTTAATTTTTCCTTTGCAGTCGAGGATTGTAGCAACTTATCAACATAATTCCAGCTTTCTCGCACAATTTTACGCGTATATTCCTTTGCATATTCGATGGCTTTATACTTCTCTATGATGGCTATGGCTTCGTCACGTAAGTTCTGCTTGTTTGTATGCATCTTCAGAATCTGTTGAAGTCTCTTCTTATCTGTAGGCTCTGCTGTCTGCAAAGTGTGAATAACCATTAGTGTTCGTTTGCCTTCAGAAATGTCCATTCCCTGTGCGCCTTTCTTTTCAACAAACTCTTCTCCAGTCAAGTCTAAAATGTCATCTTGTATCTGGAAAGCAACACCAATAGACTCTGCAAAACATCCCAGTCTCTCAGTCAACTCGTCATCAGCCTCTGATAAAACCGCAGCTAGTTTTGCCGCTATTCTGGCTAAAGTTCCGGTCTTGTAGGCGCACATCTGCAAATAGCTTTGTTCATCTATTTTGTCTGCGTCCGCCAGGCCCTTGTGCCATGCGATGTCCATGGCCTGGCCGAAGCTGAGATTAATCATTTCCTGAACGTAAATCTCGTAAACCTTGTTCAAAACATATGGTGGGATTTTGTTTCGATTTTTGACCAGAGGAAGGAGGGGGAGGTAGTACATTGCGTTTCCTGTGTTTATGGCTAAGTCTAAGCCAAACAGTTTGTAGGTGCATGGTTTGCCTCGGCGCAGTTCCGACTGGTCTTCAATGTCGTCTACCATCAAAGTCCCATTATGTATTACTTCAGGTATTATGGCGTATTCTATGAAATCTTTAGGATTCTTTCCCACCGCTTCACAGACAAGGAGAAATAGGCTAGGTCTCCAACGTTTTCCACCTCTGTCAAGAAATTCCCAGATGGGTTCTGCGATTGCTTTGTTTAAAGCCTCGAGGTTGTAGGCATATCTTGGCACGCTGAGCTCAAAGACAACTGCGTTTTTCATAAACTGTCTTGGAATGTACTTTTCAATCATCTCATCAATGACCGAAACATGTTTTTTTAGGAACTTCTCAATTTCCATGGTTATCGCCTTGCATATACTTCGGGTCTAAACCCTCGCCTTTCCAGCCACTCTGCAGTCGTTCCCAAAATCACTAAAGGCGCCTCCTTTAATTTTTCCACAGATTCTGCGCCGACAAGAAACATTGTGTTTTTCAACTCTTCGATGAAGAAATTCAAGGTCTTCTTCACTTCTCTGGCGTTTTTGGTGGCGGGACTTAGTATAGGGGTTGACATGCTGGCTAGGTCTGCACCTAGCGCCAAGGCTTTTGCTACATGTGTGCCTGTTCGAACTCCTCCAGAAGCTATGGTTGTAAGTTTTGTAGATTGACTGACTTCTACGATGCTGGTTACTGTGGGTATTCCCCAGTCCCAAAAACTCTCACCTAATTGCTGGTGAAATACATCATTAACGGTTTTGGCTCGATAATATTCTACAGCTGCCCAGCTTGTTCCGCCAGCCCCTGAAACATCCACGCCTTTGACTCCTATCCGTTCAAGCCTTTTTGCGACTTCGGCAGACATTCCTGCTCCTGTTTCCTTTACAATTAAGGGCACTTGCAGCGTCTCTGTTAACTTCTCTATTTTCTGAAAACATCCTTCATAATTTGCTTCGCCTTCTGGTTGAATTGCCTCCTGCAATGGATTTAGGTGAATAGCTAAAGCGTCGGCTTCAATCATCTCAATTGCCTTTACAGCCTCTTCCATACCATATCCTTTTACAAGTTGAGGTGCTCCAAGGTTGGCAACCAGGAAAGCGTTGGGGGCATTTTTCCGAACAATTTTGTAGGTTGATTCCAGCTTAGGCTCCTCCAAAGCGGCTCTTTGACTTCCAACACCCATCCCCAAGCCAAGCTCCTCAACTGCTTCAGCAATGGAACTGTTGATTTTCGCAGCTTTTGGCGTTCCCCCAGTCATGCCACCAACAAAAATAGGAGCAGAAAACTCGTAGCCAAAAACATTAGTGGAAAGATGAATTTTGTCACGGTTAATTTCGGGTAATGCTTGATGTACAAAGTATATGTCTTCAAAACCTGTGGTAATCTGTCGAGCCTGAACATCTT
>Ga0209635_10001179_pt1 | contig 19304 bp, 16 predicted proteins | sample DeeMarSWOR230_32_FD_187463 | JGI IMG/M metagenome (GOLD analysis project Ga0209635, IMG submission 187463) | Marine sediment microbial communities from White Oak River estuary, North Carolina - WOR-2-30_32 (SPAdes) (version 2) | ecosystem: Environmental > Aquatic > Marine > Intertidal zone >...
CGATGTGGTATTTCTCCGGCTTACCTCCAGAAATATGGTTATCAATAATGTTCATTTACCCAATAGAAAGAATTGTTGCGATGATAATCACCTCGATAATCGCTATACCTGTTTTCTACAGTTTGAAAAAGTCTGGACTTACTGATTTTATTCCAGAGCACATATAGGTTTAATTTCTTCATATAGTTTCTAACAAGTATAATGAAAGCTAGAGAAGGCGACTTAATACAAACTCAAGACAAGGCAATCTTCGATGTCAAAGGGCTAGTTCACCCTCCGAATAGAATAGTTGCTTTTCCCAGGTTCATTCCAAACCCTCATGGAAACCGCAAGGGAAAAGACACAGTTTACAGAAAAATCTATGTTCTGTCAGAGCGCTACAGTCTTCTCGAAAAATGGTTTCCCCAATATTTAGTTTTTGACCCTGTTTTTGGTGAACGACTATGCGAAGTTCCAAAAAAAGACATACGACATTATTACGATCCAGTTAAACGTCTGCAAGAACTTCGCAGCTGTAGTCAGTTTGATGAGTTAGAAGCGAATGCGTTGCATCTTGCGGAACTTATGCAAAACAACTCAGGTGTCCCTTGGAGTAAACTTGGTATTTCCGGCTCATTATTAGTCCAATTGCATACTCCTAAATCAGACGTGGATCCTATAGTTTACGGAGAAAAGGCTTGTCGTAAAGTCTACGAAGCACTAAAATCGGTGATGAAAAATGAAAAAAATGAAGTCAGGTCGTACACGCTTGAAGAGTTAGGACTTCTGTACGATTTCCGTTCACAGGACACGAAAATACCCTTCGACGATTTTGTTGCCACAGAACGTAGAAAGGTCTTGCAAGGCAAATACAAGCACTGCGACTTCTATATACGGTGTGTAAAGGATTGGAACGAGAATGAAGAACGATACGGTGATATTCTTTACAAATCCGTCGGATATGCGAAGATAAAAGCGAAAATTACGGATGATTCAGAAGCGATATTCACGCCTTGCCGCTACCTTGTTGGCAATGTACAAGTGCTTAATGGAAAATGTGGAGAGGTTGTGACACAAATCGCGTCTTTTCGAGGGAGATTTTGTGAGCAGGCGCGGAAGGGGGAAATTGTGGTTGCGCAGGGGAAAGTTGAAAAAGTGCAGAAGAAAACTGGAGATACGTTTTTTAGGCTTCTTTTGGGAAGCAAGCCTTCAGACTATATGGTACTGGAAAGGTGAATTGTTTGGAAGAGCGGGGGTTTAGAGACCGTGACTTTATAAGTACAGAAGGTTTCTTGTTTTGTGTGGTAGGTCCATATCATCCTGCTGATAGGGTGATTAGTTATCTAAAATATTTGCCGGATCCAGCGGGTAAATGGCGAAAGGGAAAAGACCGATTTAAACGTGTGATGAGGACCTATACAATTCCCAGTTTATTAGAAACCTTTGAGCTTTTAAAAAACGCGCATCCCCAATACTTGTTTTTCTCTCCAATCTATAACATTACTATGACGGCGGTTCCACGAGAAAATATCGTTAATCACTTTGAACCAGAAAAAAAGCTAGCTAAGCTTTTCAAAAAGTCGCGCCTAGATTCTTTGCAAAGAAAAGTTGTGCGCTTCGTGTCTCTGCTGTCTAAATTAAGTGCTGTTTCAGTTTCTGATTTCGGTATCACAGGTTCGATACTGTTGAACATACACAATCCATCCTTTTCAGACATGGATGTCACTGTATATGGTTCAGAGAATAGCTACGCGGTGAGAAAAGCTTTAACAGAACTTCCTTTGACATCGAATTTTAATGTTAAACGTTTCAATGAAGCGAAACTTGCAAAATGGGTTGTTCAAAAGACCCAGAATCATCCTCTTAATCATACCGAAGCTGAGCGAATCTACGAACGAAAGTGGAACATAGGCATATTCGACCACACCTTATTTTCGGTGCATCCGGTGAAGCTGGAAAAGGAGTTGATAGAAAAATATGGAGACAAAATATACCACCCGAGTGGAATGGTGACTGTAAGAGCAGTCGTGGATGATAGTGGAGACAGCATATTTCTACCAGCCACCTACAAGGTTAGAGAAGTCAAAATTGAGGAAAATATAGAAGCAAACGTTGAAGAAATGGTTACTTATGAAGGGCTTTATGACAGCCTTGCAGAAAAAGGAGAAAGGATAGAGGTAAAAGGAAAGCTCGAACATGTCGTCGACAAAAGAACTAATGCAAAGTATGATCGAGTTTTAGTAGGTTCGCCGGAAGGAAAAGGCGTAGAATACGTGAAACTTTTGGATTAGCGGAGTGAAAATTTAGGACACAACTTAGTCCTGATTTCTTGCAAATTACGACAGTCTAGCTTAGTCCCAGCACATCTCTAAGATAAGCGTGATAAGGACCAAGTTCTCCACCGTAATTCCCAGCAGAAATCCTAACTACTCCAGTTACTTTTGCAGCTGCCTTTATTCCTTCAGCTATTGCTTTCTTCACGGCATCCAAGTTTAGACCGTTGATAACAATTTCGTAAACGCTTTTAACACTATCAGGTACATAGGAATCTGCCACTAGTCCTTTTAGTTTTGGACAGAAAGGATGGTTAGTGGAGGCTTTAAGCTTATACTTAAGTGAGCCTGCTTTGGAACCTGATCTGCAGATGCCGCCTGGAAAAGGCATGATCACACCGTGTGCATTTTTTCTGATTGCTTCTGCAGCCTTTTCTGATGCCCCTAAAGCTGCTGGGAGATTTTGAGCCATTATGATGAGGTTTCCTCCAGCAATTGCTTTTGCAGCGCCGAAACTGTCTTCTACTGTGAATTCGCCTTCCATCACTGGAATTCGCCACACTTTTCTATTAGCTAAAACGTCTTTTTTCTGAAATCCGTCTCCGAAAAGACGAAGGCTCCGCCCTACTTTTAATCTTCTTTTCACTTTTGGCAACGCATCAAAAGCTGCTGTGGTGGGACAGGTCATTATGCACTGGCCAATTCTGAGAACCATTTGATTCTTCAAATCAAATCGGGTTCTGTGGTAAATTTGAATCAACACCCCTGTTCGTCCGTCTGGAGTGTTCTTTGAGTCCACGGTTCTCTCCATTCCAGCTTCTGCGGGAGACATTATAATGGAAGAAGCAAATCCTGTTGTGGTTCTGGCTGCGGTGGTTGCCCATTTCTCGTTTTCTGCAGTGATTAAAACTCGCCCCACCCACATGCCGAACATTTCGGCAAATGTATCCTCTATTTCCAAACCATTTTCTAGAATATATCCCATCGATCCGTCTGACAATTTTCCTTTCTTCACAACCTTCAGGTCGCCTAAAGTACCTAGCTTGGTCGCCATATCTTCTCTCTCCTAAACAGTTTGCACGTTGTTGAACCTGTTTTCATATCGGGTACGTATTCAAATCCCTACTCTATTAATGCTTTTGCTTCTCCAAGAGGTGTGGCAACCTAAGAGATGCACCCCTTCTTGTCTGTTGTTGAGTTATATGAGCGTAAAAAGCATCGTCAAAGCAATGCTCTTATGGACCTAGTTTCTTCTAGACCAGCATTATGCTCTAATGTCGGAGCGTGGGGAGATGGTTCGTCAGCTTATGCGCTATTCTGGTTCTCTAAGACAAAGTGTTCACGCAATTCAGTGGGACTAAACTGCCGAATTGAGACCTACCCCCTCCCCCCTAGGGGGGTAGGCGCGCGGGCTTTTAGACTTTCAATTCCCTCTTAATGGGATTTCTCTTTGAACCTTATTATTTTTTTTGCGATAAATTACAGATTTCGGGGAAAAATTGTAATGTTCTACAAAAAATTTATAATATGCTAGTGTAGAGCGCCGTTGAAGTTTTGCTCTATGGCTTAGTTTCTTCATGGTTTGCATGGTGTATTCAATGTTATGGTAAACCATGGTTGTGCTCTGGTGTCCGAGCGTGTGGAGGGTTACGTGGTTGACATAGGTTAGGAGACAGTTGAACCGCCTTATCGGAACCTACTCCCTTACCCCCTAGGTTTTTCATGGACACCATTTTGACAATATGTATGTGAACAAGAAACACGTTAATAGCCAATTGGCCTAACTGTCATTGCGGAGATAAGTATTTGGACACAGCACAGATCGTTAAAGAAGTAGAAATTGAGAGAATCTACGAGCATGTGTTGAAAATCGAAGGACCTAGGCATCCAATTGACGCTCTTGAGAAACTTAACGATGCAGCAGATTATATCTGTTCAGAATTTAGCGAATACGGACTTTCGGTGAACGAACAAAAGTTCAAAGTTGAAGACTTCGATGCAACGTTCAGAAATATCGAAGGCACCACAGGAGACGGAGAGGACCCTGAGTTTTTAATTGTGTCTCACTATGATACAGTAGGTGATTCACCGGGGGCAAACGATAATGGATCTGGAGTAGCGGTCATGCTAGAAAGCGCCAGAGTTTTAGCACAGAAGAAAGGTATTTGCAACCTGCGATTTGTCAGTTTCACCTTGGAAGAAAGAAATCCTACCTACGAGTTAAAAATCAGAAAGGCTGCTCAGAACTTGGGGTTGACAGATGAGCAAAATCGCTACACTTCACCGCAAACTCACAAGTTGATGAAGCAACTTATGGGACTCCAAACAGAGGCGCTTACGGCTGGAAAGAATCCTGCTGAAGCATTTGGAGAAGCCAGAAGTAAACTTAAGGGTCAGATGGGCGAGGCTGAGGTTGAATATGCGAAGCAGGTTGAGGAATTGTATAGCGGGATAACTGTGACTTCTTGGCCTGGCAAAACTGCGCTATTAGGAAGCGATTTTTGGGTCGAGGAAGCAGTTCGACTCGATAAAGACGTGCTGGGCGTCTTAAACTTGGAAACGCTGGGCTATACGTCTGACAGGAAAAACTCTCAGATTCTTCCAGAAGGTATGGAACCAGCGATGTTTCAAACACACAAAGTTCAAGACGTCACTGTCGGTAATTTCATAGCAGTCATCAGCGATACGAATTCTGATAAACTAGCCCAATCATTCTGCAACCAGTGCAAGCTTGACTCAGTTGACCTCCCTTACGCTTGTCTTCAAGTTCCTCTACGTTTCGAGGACATTGCTCAATTCGGCCTGTTTGACATACTACGATCTGATCACGCACCTTTTTGGAGAGAGGGAATTCCAAGCTTGATGTTGACAGATACAGCGAATTTTCGATATCCCTTCTATCACACGCAAGCCGATACTATCGACAAACTGGACTTCGACTTTATTGCAAGAATATGTAAAGCCACAATTGCTACGGCGATTGACTACGCGCACAAATAGCAAGTTCAATTTTCAAGGCGTTGTTGTTGACTAGGATCGTATGGAAACAACAGGGATATGTAATCTATTTCTTTTTCAAAAGTCGTCCTTCGCGGTCAATTTCCAGACGGCGAATTCTGGTGGTAGAGATGGGCTTACAGTTTTGTGCCATCACCATGCCTATGACAATAATGTTCAAAGGTTGAAGACCCTTTGCCTTGCGTTTTCGGTTTATTTCATAAGCTCTTGCTTCGGTCTCTTGACTTACCACAATAGCTTCCAAACGTTCACTAGTCAACGCAGGTCCATATGCATCATATAAAGGCACGATTTTTGCGCGGCCAAGCCAGCCATGCTTCATAAGAAAGCCTTTCAGTTCCTCCAGCCTCACGGCAAAGGGTGCAATTTCGTGAGGTTTTTTCATTCTTTCCACAAAGTCATCGGTACATAAACCTACTAAGACGTTTTCGCTGATTTCAAAGGCTCTTTCCAGCAATGCTCGGTGACCTTTATGAAACTCGTCGAAGGTACCCCCAACAGCCACGGTCTTGAACTTTTTCTGCATTGGCTCTCACGTCTAACCCGTATTAATAGTCTGTAAGACTATTTTGGTTTGATTTTTTCATATACTACATCAAGAATTTTCCTTGCAACTTCCTGTTTATGGGCCAACGGAACATGGACTACTTTCTTCTTCCTATCCACGACGAAAACTTCGTTTGTTTCAGTTCCAAATCCCACACCTTTCTTACCCACATCATTCACGACAATCAAATCTGCATTAACTTCCAGCAGCCTCTTATACGCGCTTTCAATCAAATCTGTCTTATGTAACTTGTACTCTGCACGAAAAGCCACAAGAAAAGTTTTAGGACTAGCCTCCTTCACATAATCAATAATCTTTCTAGTAGGCTTCAGTTTCAAATCAAGCGAATCAACCTTGCGCGTTGAAACCTTGTATGAATATGGTTTTTCAACAGTCCAGTCAGCGGCTGCAGCTACAGCTATCATCACATCATATTTCTTTGATTTCAGCTCAGAAACAACCGCTTTACGCATTTGCTCTGTTGTTTCAACAGAAATCACACGGGCTCTTTGAGGAGGAGTTGCCATTCCCAACCCGTAAACCAATGTTACCTCAGAACCGCGGTCTAAAGCCTCTTCTGAGATTGCAGCACCCATTTTTCCAGAACTTCTATTTGTGACAACACGAAGGGGGTCTATGTGCTCAACGGTGGGTCCCGCAGTAACCAACACCCTCAACTTAGAGAAATCCTGTTTTACTGAAAGCTTGCGAATAACTGCGTCAACAATGTCTTTTGTTTCAGCAATTTTTGCCTTCCTCTCCTCAATTCTTGGACCAACAAATCCGATGCCCAAAGCCTTCAACTGTTTAATATTTTCAGTTAATATTGGATGGTTATACATGGACTCGTGCATCGCTGGAACAATAAGTATGGAGGTGTTTGAGCCAAAAGCTGTTGAAACAACGGACGTCACCGTTGTATCGTCTATTCCGCAAGCTATTTTGCTTATCGTGTTCGCTGTAGCTGGAGCAACAAGCACTAAATCAGCCTTCTTAGAGTGTTCTCCAACTAAAGCAACGTGTTCAATTTTCCCTGTTAACTCTGTTACGACAGGGTTTCCAGTTGCCCACTCCATAAGGTAGGGGTGGATTATTTTCTGCGCCATCGGTGAGATCACAGCTAAAACTTCTGCTCCATGTCGCATGAGGGTTCTAGCGATTTCTGGGCATTGAACGGCTGCCACGCTACCAGTTATACATAAAACTATGCGTTTGCCCTTCAGCTTCCTTCCTTTCGTTCCCACGATGTCCTTAGACGGATGAATTGACATGTTTTTAACCTCCCCACTTATCGACAATATCTTTCAAATCTTCTAAGAATTTTTCAATATGCTCTTTTTGAACATGGGGCATGACGACTATTCGAATATGGTTCGGGAAGAGGGAAACCGCCCACTTCTTAAGTCTTAGTTCTTTCTCTATTCTGCGAATGTCGAATACTTTGGATTTTATTCCCACGATGTTCATGGTTGGTTCTATGGCAATATCCAAGCCGTCGGTATTTTGGATTTCCCTCGCAAGTTCCCGTGTCAGACGCATACAGCTTTCAACGATTTTTTTGTAGCCTTCTTTCCCTAAATGCTTCAGCAAAGCCCAAACACTAATAACCGAAGCTCCCGAACGTGTCCCTACAAAAGTGGCTTGTTCAGTTTCTCCTCCAGCCAGATAAGAAACATTCCAAGCTATAGCCTTTCTCAGTTTTTCATTTCGAAACAATATTCCCCCAGATGGAATAGGAGCTAAACCCATTTTATGTGGATCAATGGTAATGGAGCAAACTCCTGGCAATGAGAAATCGAAATCTGGGACATTAAATCCTAATTCCTTTAGAAATGGAAGAACAAATCCTCCGAAGGCTGCATCCACATGAAGATATAAATCTTTCTCCACGGCTACATCAGAGAGTTCTGATATTGGGTCAACCACACCTAACCCAGTTGTTCCAGCTATGCCAACAATTGCTACAGTGTTTGAATTTATCGCTTTTTCAACGGCTTCTACATCAACTTGAAATCTGTTGTTCAACCTAGCCCTAACAATTTTCAAGCCTAACAAGTCTGCAGCTTTGTCAAAAGAGTAATGTGAGGATGCAGGCACTATAACTTCACAATTTTTCTTTTTTGCAAGCTTTCTTGCAGTCCACAAAGCCAGAGTGTTGGCCTCTGTTCCTCCTGTTAATATGTGACCTGAAGCCCTTGGATTTGAAAGCAACGTACCGAGCATGTGTATTGCTTCCTTTTCCAGCTTAACCACTGCTGGAAAAAGTCCTGAATCGCCTACGTTTCTATCTAGAAAACGTGTGTGTGCTTTTTTAGCTAAAGTATGTGGACAAGTACACATCGACCCGATGATTCTTCCAGAACCGTACGTAAAGTCATTTCTGAGTTTTGACTCAAGCTCCTTGAGAACTAGGTTTTCTGGTGAGCCTTTGTTTTGCATTTTCATTACTATCCTAGTCTAATGATATGTGTGTTCCTTGTCAGGATAATTGCCAGCGGAAACTTCTTCCGTGAACTTGGCTACGGCATCCCTTATTGCTTTGTTCAGATTAGCGTATCTCTTCACATATTTGGGTTTAAAACTTTCATCAAACCCCAGCATGTCGTTTATTACCAAAACTTGTCCATCACAGTATTTTCCAGCCCCTATGCCAATTGTTGGAGTCGTCACATTCTCAGTTATTTTTTTCGCTAGGCTTTCGGGTATGCATTCTAACACTATGGAAAACACGCTCAACTTGTCTAAGTCTAAGGCGTCTCGAAAGATTTTTTCAGCTTCTTCAGGCTTTTTCCCTTTCACACGGTAAGTTTCAGCCATTTGAGGAAGCATTCCAACGTGACCCATCACCTGAATTCCCTCCTCTATCAAAGTCCTTACAACTTGTGACCTATTTCCTTCAATTTTGACTCCATGTGCTCCAGCTTCTAGAAACTGCCTAGCATTTCTCAAGCTGTCTTCCACAGTGTTGCAGCTGTTTATAGGCATATCTCCTATGATAGGTGTGTTCTTAGCTCCCCTTGCCACAGCCTTTACGTGATAAATCATATCCCTTAGCGTAACGCTTTTGGTATTGCTGTGACCTTGCACAACCATTCCTAGACTATCGCCGACAAGAATTAAGTCAATGTCTGTTTCGTCAAGTATTTTTGCTATTTGATAGTCGTAAGCCGTTAACATTATGATTTTTTCTTTGCCTTTTTTTTGCTTAATTTTTTCTTGAAATCTCATTTTTCTCCTCCATGAATTTTATCAAACACACAAGCGTCTCATTCACTGGTGTCGGAATGCGATGTTTTTTTCCTAACTCGACTACTTTTCCATTTAGAAAATCGATTTCAGTTTTTTTACCCTTTATTATATCTTGGTACATGGATGAAAAATTTGTGTATTTTGAGATTTTCTCGCCAATCTTCTTCTCTAAATCCTTATGGAAAGTTGTTCCCTCAGCCTTTCCAACTTCAACACATTCCTTAACAATTTCATACCGAATAGTTTTCAACGAATCAGCAACGATTTCGCAATTTCTAACATGAAAAAGTGCAGACAACGGATTCACTACACAGTTCACAACTAGCTTGTTCCAAACTTCTCTATTAATGTCATCGGAAAGCCTTGTCTTCAACATACACCCGCTAAAAATTCCAGCGACTTTTTCTGTAACTTCGTTCTGCCCAATAATTGTCTCTCCGTTCCAAAATCTTACTCTTCCATATTCAAAGAATTCAGCCGCCATCGTTGTTATAGCTCTTAAAATTCTGGCTTTGCCACCAGTTGTACGCTTAACGGTTTCTTCGTTTCCAAGGCCATTCTGCAAAATCAGAATGACAGTATCCTTCTTTAGAAACTTCTTGGTTTTTTCGATGGCTTTTGCCGAGTCATATGCCTTTGTGGTTAAAATGATTAGCGTTTTTTCAGGTAGTTCGCGGATTTCTGTGTCAGCTTTCAGATGGAAAGTCTCGTTTATGTCTCCGGAAATTGTCAAGCCCTCTGAACTCACAGCGTCCATATGGGCTTTATTTCCAATCAATGTTATATCATTCCCCTTGGAGAGGAAGGCTCCATAGATGCTTCCGATGGCGCCTGCACCTAAAACGAAAATCTTGTTAAAACTCGTGTTTCTCATCCTCCAAAGTGACGTATTCGCCTTTTTCTGCAAGGTTTGAAAGTCTCTGTTTGATTAGGGTTATGGATTCAGCTAGGTTTTTCTTGTTATCAAAGCTAAACAGAATTTCATGGCACTTCTTTATGTCTTGCTTTAATTTTCCTGCTATTTCAGCAAGCTTCGGTACTGCTCTCAAAACATTGTCGACTATTGTGATTGATGCTTTTTGCGCTGTTCGTGAAAGAGGGTTCAGGTCTATTGCTATCACTCGTCTACCCATTTTAACAAGAGCTTCTGTTCTATCTCCATCCTCCAACGGCACTAAAACCACGTCAGCCACAAGTATACCCCGAGGGTCTACACGTCTCCTCTGACTTCCTAGCTCTGGAATCTTTGCAGAAGCATCTTCGCCTACTCCTAACACCTCATGTGCACCAGCTTTTTCCAGCAATTCTTTGATTGCCAGCTCCCTTTCAGTTGATCTATAAAAAAGGTTAGCCTCAATTTTCGCGTTTGTGATCTGAGCTAGCCTCACTACTTCCTCGCCCACCAAGGCAGCCGTGTTTCCATTAACGGAGATTACTGCTTTTTCAGCTGTTAGGAGTGCTGATGCAGCTGCTCTTATCGCGTTTAAAGCTGGTTTGGTTGTTTTTTCGCCTAACAGGTAGTCGAAGGCTTCTCCTCGACCGTGTGCTATCAAGCCAGCATTTGCCACTACTCCTTTGTTAAAGTGTTCAATTAGTTTTTCTCGCACCTGAAGGGATTCTGCTCTGGGATGTTCCGGCGAGATCCTGATTCTCGTCACTTTAGCGATCGCGCTCCTCTAAAGTCGATCTTGCTGACAGTGATTCTTCCATCTGAACTGTTTCTACGGAAAATGTTGAGAAATTCTTCTAAGGATTCTTGTTTGATTAGAGTAAATATGGATTCTCCGAACATTGGCATGCTGCAAATGAAGTTAGCATTATCAGCCGCATGTAGAATTCTCCTTACTTTCTCAGTTATTAAGCCTACATGCTCGGCGAATTGACGGGAGAAATTCATGAAGTTGGTGATATTTGGCTCTTCGACCAGTTTGTCAACGAGCTTTCCGCCAAACACGTTTATACGTTTACGCATCTTCTCATTAGTTAGAAACTTTTTTGTGGACAACGAATCAAAAGTTAGGCAAGCAACCGCATAGTCCTTGGGGACTGGCACATGCTTTATTTCTCCGATTCCTGGTGCTCCTGGCTTAATCCTTATTTCCAAACCACCAAAGGTTTCAGCAATTACCGTGCCAAGTCCTGTTTTACATTTAACTTCAGCAACATGTGCGATTTGGGCAGCCTCTACTTTGGACATACCCAAACCGAAAACATTGTTTAAGGCTAGGGCTAGGCTTAACGCTGCAGCTCCACTGGTGCCGAATCCAGCTCCTATTGGAACCTCAAGATAGTGATCAACGGTGATCTCGAAGTTTTCTATTTCTTTGAAGCATGAAAGAAACATGGATACAACATTTTTGGAGATTTCTGCAGAATTTGAAGCAGAACCGTTAATCCTAACTTGTAGGGAGTTTTTCAAGGCGTTTTTGGCCTTTACGACGGTTGTAATACCTTGGCTTAATGAGACGCCTGCTCCTTTAGAGCCAGCATATAAAGAGTCTGTTGACTGATCTAGTATTTGGAAGAAGCCAGTAATGTGGCATGGTGAGAATGCTCTAGCCTCTTTCATGTTTGACGCCTTGGACGATAAGGTTCGAGGAGAAGCCTTAGATAAGAATTCTGTATGGATTCTTCAAACATGTTTGAAGATACGTATGTTTTCGAAGCGTAAAGTTTAAGGGCAGTCTACGTGATGTCTTTCAGTATCCAGTTAACCTGAGGTCTTTATTTGAGTGACGAAGTCGAAACAACCTTAGAAGAGAAAAAAGCCGAGGTTCTCATAAAACTTAGAGGCTATAAAAAGCTCTCTAAAAAGAAGATAGAGTATAAAAACGCATTTGGCTTCTCAGTGAAAACGCCGAAGGGTAAATCAGTAATTTATTGTATTCCCTCTCACGGTACTGTAGGAGTTCAATACGTCAACCAACTCGCAAAAATATTGGAAGACGAAAAACTGGAAAGAGCAATAGTGGTGACAAGTGGACGTTATACTCAAGCTGCTCAAAAAAAGGCAAGAAAAAAAGGAATAGAACTGATTCCCCGAATCTTCCCAATTTTCGACCTTTTTGATCACGAGCTTGTGCCAAAACATGAAATTCTGCTTCCAGAAGAGCGAGAGCAATTGCTAGCAGAATATCGTGTTAAACCCTATCAACTACCAAGAATAAGGACCTCTGACCCAGCTGTAAAAGCCGTTGGCGCAAAGGCAGGCGATATCGTGAAAATCATTCGAAACAGCACCACGGCCGGAAAGTACATAGCCTATCGATACGTAGTAGAAGGTTAAGCTCCAAAACCTTTGGATAGAATTTCCAAAAATTCTTCAGACCGAAACCTATATCAAACCTGCCACGCACTATCGCGCGGCTACAAACATGAGGGGCGATTTCAGGTGACTATTAAAGCCGTTGTCTTTGATCTCGATGGAACTCTTGCCGAGTTCAACCTTGACTACAAAACAGTAAGAGCCGAAGTCATGCAATTTCTCATAAATCAAAGTTTTCCAGCTTCAATATTTTCCATAAACGAAAGCATCTTTGAAATGCTGAAAAAAGCCGAGGTTTTCATGAGAAACAAAGGTAAAAAGGAAGAGTTCTCTGCGGTTCAAAAGCGTGTTCTCAACATAGTTTTTAAGCATGAAATCAAAGCCGCCCATGAGACCTCCCTCATACCAGGCGTGTTCGAAACACTGAAAATTCTGAAGAACGCAAACTTGAAACTCGCCATTTTTACAATTAGCAGCGAAAAATCGACAGACCTCATCCTCCACAACTTTCGTCTGGAGCAATTTTTCGACGCTGTAATCACGCGAGAGAATGTTTCAAGAGTCAAACCTGATCCATCACATCTCGCCGCTGCTTTGAAAGCTTTGGATGTGAACAATGAAGAAGTAATTGTGGTGGGTGATAGTGTCGTGGACATGAGAAGCGCTAAAGCCTTGAACGTGAAAGCTGCAGTAGGTATAGTGCCAGAAAGTGACGCGACTAAAAAGTTGAGTCAAGCAGGCGCTACATACACGATTAAGTCAATAACTGAGTTGCCAAATCTAATAACAGATATAGACAAAAACAAACCGTAACATTCTTTGCTTGCAGCTGGCTGAAAAATGGAAATTCACATCTTAAACAATGGCTCCTTCACTCTAGACAAAAGCTTCCTCGTCTATTCCAAATATCAAGGGACACTTTACGAAGCAGCCTTGAAGCCCACGCTTGTGCTAACAGAAAAAGAAAAAATCCTTATAGATACGTAACAATTGTGCCGACACTTGGACACTCAATAGGCCATCAATCAGTAATCATTCAAAAAGACCTAGACCGCTTTGTTTACTGCGGTGATGCTGCACCGATGATGGAAAACTTAGAAAAGCGGAACATCCCTAGGCGTACTTCACCGAGCTGACCGAGCATTAGAATCCATTGACAAACGTCGTGCTGTCAAAAATAAGAACTGCAAGGCTTGAAATAGGAAGAAGCTTTCGCTGAGCTGTCGACATGTTGACAGAAGAGCAATAAGTAAAACGTAGTTACTCAACGGCAACACTTTGGATCTGCTTAGCCCAAGGAATCAGAAATAAGTGCTCGGAAAGTTCTTTCTGGATTTCTTTTTCAATATCACAATTAGCTATATCGCTGCACTCTTCGACCAAAGAAACGACAATAATGGCTCTTTTCAATAACACCTCTCCCAAAACAAAATACATGCTGTACTACTAAAACTTTACCAAAAGCACTCCAGAACAAGTGTTGAACAAGTCATAAATAAGTAAACCACTTCTGACATTACTTAGTTTCATATGCATATCTTTATGTTATGCTAGAAAATTTTTCCATAAGGATTAAATTTTGAATGAACTATATCCTTTGCGCGAGGAATAGAATTGTGGAAGAGAACTTTTCCTGCAGTAACGATTGTTTTACTGATATTCAGCATGTTAGAATTAGCCGTTCTTTTGCAGCCAGACAAGGTATGGGCCAAAGCAGATGGCATAGTCAAGACATATCAGTCATTGACTTCCAAGCCTTCAGAAAAAGACCAATTAGATAACCCTGTATTAGATGTTTCTCAACTCACCTTGAAGAGAAATTTGAACCACGAAGCAGCGTGGAGCACTTGTACTGACCGAGATTCAATTGAATATGTGATTGGACTTGGTGATCTGAGAAAAAGCAGTTACTCTGAACTCCTGGATGCTATTATCAGCAATGGTGGCGAGCTGATAAATGAAATTGCGATGGATGGTAAGATGAAGGCTCTTGTCGTAGATGTCCCTCATGAATCAGCGTTTACTTTTGTATCCAAAAATGAGATCAAACGGTTGTCAGAGTATATAGAGCCTAATTTAAGATTTGAAATTAATTTCGTTCCAAATGATCCCAAGTGGGAAAAACAATATGGACCACATGTGATAGAAGCTGATTACGCTTGGAACACCACGAAGGGTGACCCTTCCGTTCTTGTTGCAGTTATAGACACAGGAGTTGAATGGGATCATCCTGATCTGGCTGATAACTATGTTCCTCTCGGGTATGACTGGGTGAACAATGATACTGATCCTATGGATGATAATGGACATGGGACTCACTGTGCCGGTATCATAGGGGCAGTGATCGACAATGACATCGGCATAGCAGGGTTGGCCCAAGTGGGAATCATATCTGAGAAGGTAATGGACAGGGATGGGTCAGGATATATAGACGACATAGCAAATGGAATAGTTCATGCAGTTGATCAAGGCGCTGACATTCTAAGTCTTAGTTTGGGAGGCTACGGTGAAAGCACACTATTTTATGAAGCCGTAAAATTCGCTCATGACAACGGTGTTTTAGTCATTGCCGCTGTCGGAAACGACGCTAGTGAATGCAAGCAATTACCAGCAAGTTATGAAGAAGTCATAGCTGTTACAGCGACAGATGAATTCGACAAACCCGCTGAATTCACCAATTTCGGTGACTGGATTGAATGTGCGGCACCAGGTGATAAAATTTGGTCAACCTATAGAAACGGTACCTATGCTCTTCTAAGTGGAACCTCAATGTCAACACCTCACGTGGCTGGTGTCGCAGCTCTAATTTGGAGCAAGTTTCCCAACTTGACGCGAGACCAAATACGTAGTCAGCTGCGTTTCACAGCCCAAGACTTGGGGGCACTTGGATTTGATGAATACTTTGGATATGGTAGGGTCAACGCTCGGAGGGCTGTCGAACAACCTCTTCCCAATCATGACTTGTCTCTTCTTTACTGGAAGGCACCCTATGTTCTGAAGCCCTTTGACACGGTTATAGTCAACGGTACTTTGCTAAACTTTGGAGCAAGCGACGAAAGTGACATAACCTTATGGTTGTTGATTAATGGAAGCACTGCTGAGTCTATGTTTGTCAGTCATTTGGTAAGTGGCACGTCAACTGAATTTAGTTTTGAATGGACCCCAGTTGTTGAAGGAAAATATAACGTAACGTTATATGTGGAACCTGTGCACGGTGAAGTTTCAGTTGAAAATAATGTCTTGTTTAGACAAATCACAGTTAGGCTCTTGGAAGAACTTGTTGTTCCAAATGAATTTTCCACAATACAGAAGGCTATAAACGCAGCATTGTTTGGATATACTATTAGAGTCATATCAGGCTTGTATAGTGAGCACATAATTATAGACAAATCTTTAACACTTAGTGGCGAAGATCGGGACACAACGATTATAGATGGCTATGGAACAACCTACTCCATCATTCGTATAATTGAAAACAACGCTACAGTAGCTAGATTCACGGTTCAAAATGCTTGGATTGGCATTGAAATCGTGTCGCACAATAATAGCATTAATGAAAACATTATAACATTGACTCATAGAGGCTGTTGGCTAACTACATCTGATTACAATAACATCAGCCGCAACATTATTTCAAACAACAGCTATGAAGGTATTCGGTTAGAGGAATCTGACAGAAATACAATCAGCAACAACGCACTTTCGGATAACTGGCAAGCCATCCTTGCAGGTCTATGTAATAATAATATTGTCAACAATAACACTCTCACAGGCAATAAATTTGGGATTTATGCGGTTGGATGCTTCAACAATACCATTAATAACAACCCAATAGCAGGCAACAAGATTGGCATCTGGACGTTGCGTTCAGATAACAACACTTTCTACCACAACAGCTTCATAGACAATATCCAAGAAGTATATGATTATTCAACGGACCATCCAGAGTATGCTAATTCAATAAATTTCTGGCAAAATGGTTACCCATCCGGGGGGAACTACTGGAGCGACTACACTGGCACAGACATGTATAGTGGGCCCAATCAAAATGAACCAAGCAATGATGGAATTGGAGACTCGCCTCTCTATATCGACAAGGACAATCAAGACAGATATCCACTGATGGCACCAGTTCTGCTGTACAAGCATGATCTTGCTATTTCTCTATGGACTCCAGCTTCTCTAATTACCGGCAACTCAACGATTATTGGCGTAGCTGTCTACAACTTAGGGTTGAGTGATGAAAGTAATATTAGTCTGCAGCTGATAATCGGCAGTATCACTGTGGATTTTGCTATTCCGAGATTGAATGATGGCTCTTATTTCACATTTAATTACTCATGGACTCCAATAGTTGATGGTAATTATGAAATAACAGCACGAGTGAATTCTGCTGCTCTGGAGCATATAAAAGAAAACAACATCAAATCTGTGGTTGTCGTTGTGTACAGTCCTGTTGTAGGACCTACGAAAGTAAACGTATTTCCACATGAAAACATTGTGGTAATCGATCAAAACCTTACAGTGAAAGTCACCATCGCTAATGTCACCGATTTATTAGCTTGGCAAGTCAATCTGCTGTTCAATGCTACTCAATTAGAATGCACAGAAGTTTTACTTCCTTCAGATCACATTTTCGCTGGCCTCCCTTACATTGAAGTGTCTCCAAAAATAGACGATGGGTCAATATTATTCGGTTGTGTGCTACTAGGAGTTCAACCTGGAGTAAATGGCTCAGGAGTGTTGATGGAAATCCGGTTTAAAGCTAAAGAGGCTGGTAGTTCTACACTAAGATTGAACACAACAGCGAGCGCGACGTGCATTTTGGACTCCTTCTTAAATGAAATGGAGTTTGAAACACATGATAGCTACGTCATCATAACAAAGCTGCTAGGAGACCTGAATGGTGATGGAAAAGTTGACATAAAAGACATTGCAATTGCCGCAATTGCATTCGGAAGCTATCCTAGTCATCCAAGATGGAACCCTATCGCAGACATAAACCAAGACGGCAAAGTAGACATAAAAGACTTAGCCTCAATAGCTACAAACTTTGGAAAAACATGCTTGTAAAAATCACATGCATGCACACGCAAATGTGAACTAGTTTGTCTGAATTTCCTTTCCTAATTGTATGGATCTTTACTTGTTCTAATCTTTGCATATAGGGTGTTGTTAAGTCGTAAATGAGTGAAATATTTCCATACTGTGGCACGCGTCTCCCCGAGAATAGAAAAAAGGAAAGTTTGCGGAGATTTCGCAACTTCAATGATATTTAAGCAAACACAGATCGGCTGTTGATTCGGCTTACTTTTGTCACGGTTCTTATTGTCTGATTCTTGAAACCAGAATGGATAATGCCAATGCAATCACGATTATCGCAGCGCCCATCTCAGTTGTTGTAACAACGTTTTGATTTCCACTTTGCTCCACTCCAATACCTAATAATGCCCAAATGATTACTAGCCCATAGGCAACATCTTTTCTCGTGGCAATAACAAGCAACGTGATCAGCACAGCAATAATTATGATCAAAGTAGCCCACATTTCTTGGCTTATTCCGAAACCGTCCCATCCCGCTGAGACCAATGTAACGGCCACGTTTGCAATAGAGGCGATAGTTATCCAACCCAAGTAGACGCTGAAGGGCACGTGGACAGCAAGTTTTTCGCGCAACGACACCATGGACTTGCCAATATCGAGGCGTAGATAAATCGCAATCAAGGTTGCGAGAAGCAGGAACATTAAAACAACGGATAGACTGAGATATTCAAACTGCCAAAGGAAAAGCCAAGCGATATTCAGCACACAACTTGAGACAAAAAGCCAACCGATTTTTTCTTGATAGCCTTTTCCTTTCTGACTAGGCAACGCCTGAAAGATTACGAAAATCCCGAGCAAGATGTAAATGACGCCCCAAATCGAAAAAACGTAACCTGCAGGAGTAATGAGAGTAGGGTTTGCATCAGAAATCTCAGCTGTCAACTTACCGCCAAGAATCGTGGTGCTACCTGCAAGACCGTTCACCACAACAGTCAAGGCAAAAGCCACTGTGTTAATCCATTTTAAGAGGACAGAACCAGATGCTGTCATTCGCATTCCCTAGAGTCTCCTTATTCCCGTTTGATATATAAAAACATCGAGATATGGCGTGCGCAATAGAGATACAAAAAGAAGAAGGCGTTTATGGGTCTATTTCGCCGAAGTGTAGGGCTACGGTGGCTATGTCTCTTATGTCAATTTTGCCATCGGGGAGACCTATAGTTGGACCTGTTACGTCACAGTTTGGTGGCGCAGGCGGCACATCTTCTCCGAAATACAACGCAACTAGTGCAATGTCTCTTATGTCACATTTTCCATCAGGCCAACCATCAGGACCAGTGATGTCACCAACCATCGCAACTATAACCCAACCGTCAGTATAGAGGCTATATGATGCAGCTGCGGTTATGGTATAGTTTCCTTTTGCGACACCTGTTGTGTTCCATAAAAGGGTCAATGTAGTTTGCTGGCCAGGGGCTAGCTTGACGCCCCTCTGTGTTCCGTTATGTGGTGGCAGTCCTAAATGCGTCCAGATGTCCGTACCGTAGTTATGGGCACAGATATTCAAGTCTTCAAGGTTAATTTGGAGGTCGTGTTTTAAGTCGCAGTCTGGGTTCCAGCCAGGCTCTCCAGGCTCTGACCCCCATGCATTCTCAATAAGTTCCAGGTCCTTGTCATCTATATAGCCATCTGTGTAAGTGTCTCCAAGGCTCCAGAAGTTTTCCCATTGCGGGTTAGTGGGAACGATCTCGCCTTCCTTGTAAGGGGCAGCAACACCGAACCTAGCGGGGAAAAAGCCTTGGTTTTCAACAGTAATGTTTATGAATACTGAGAAACCCTGACCAACAACTGTCTTGCTGGTCCTAACATCTTTAATCGATATGATAGCCGGCATAAAGGGCAGAAAGTTCTTTGAGTAGGGCTGATCAAC
>Ga0209635_10001181_pt1 | contig 19289 bp, 11 predicted proteins | sample DeeMarSWOR230_32_FD_187463 | JGI IMG/M metagenome (GOLD analysis project Ga0209635, IMG submission 187463) | Marine sediment microbial communities from White Oak River estuary, North Carolina - WOR-2-30_32 (SPAdes) (version 2) | ecosystem: Environmental > Aquatic > Marine > Intertidal zone >...
TGAGATCCACCAAAGAGAAATATCTCATTGTAAAATAACTGATATTGTACCTACATTATTAAAATTGTTAGGAAAAACTCCTCATAAAAGTGTTGTAGGAAAAGCTCTAATTTAAGAACTATTTTAAATTATGTATTCTAATCTAAAAGCCTAAAAAAATAAGCTAACATTGAACAACGAAATTTTAATTACTGGTACAGATGGATTTATCGGTTCATATTTAAAGAGCTATTTTTTAGATAATCAATATAGTGTATATGGAACTGTTTACAATCTGAGAGAACCTAATGATCATGAAGTAAAAATTGACTTTCGAAAAAAGCAAGATTTTGAAAAATTGCCAAATAAAACTTTTGATATTATTATACATACCGTTGGAATAGTGGATCAAACTGTTCCAAAAAAGTTAATAATGTCAGTTAATGCTAAAGGTACAAAATATATTTGTAATTGGGCTCTAAAGCATAAATGTAAACATTTTGTATTCGTTAGCTCTGTTTCTGCATATGGTTTTAAAGTGTTAGGGGAAAATCGTTCTGAAAAGAAAACAAGGAGAACCTTTGGAATTTTAAGCCTACCTTATATGAAATCCAAAGCAAAGGCAGAACGATATATTGAAAAAAGTGGGTTATATTATACTATATTAAGACTTCCTCCTGTTTTAGGTAAAGGTGATACTTATCTCTCTCCTGCAATTATTCCTAGACTCCTTCAAGGCACCTTTTTCTTTTGTGGTAAAAAGGATCGAAAATTTTCTACTCTTAATATAAAGAATCTAGGTCCAATTCTTACCAAAATAATCCAAGATGATCCTTATTTTGAGGTATTTAATTGTACTGATTTTGAAATTACTTGGAGTGAATTAATAGAAGAATATGCAAAACGGTTAGAGATTGACTTAATTAAGCAATATAAACCTTTATTGAGCTGCTTGAAAAGGTGGAGTGATAAACAATATTTACTGATATTAGGTTTTGCTCGATTTGGATGTCATTATTCAAATGATAAATTAATAAATAGATATAACTTTATCCCTATATACTCATGGAAAGATGGAATAAAAGAAGCAGTTGATGGTTATAAAACTAAAAAAGAAGATTGTAAAAAAAATTCCGTCTTATTGTAATTAACTAAAAGCTAATGATTATAAAGATATAATTATATTATTAATATTGTTTCAATAAGCTAGCTTACCTAATTAAGCTTCAATTTCTTAATAACAGGACTGATATTTTAATAATGGTTGAGTTGAATAAATTCATAGAAGAGTTAAAAAGTTTACGAAATATTGTTCGAATAACGGTAGTAGGAGATGGTGCGGTAGGGAAAACAACTTTAGTCCGAGCACTTCTTCGAAAAACTAAAAATTGTTCTGGAAATCATTCAAATATTAATTTAATAGAGGAAAAGGAAATTAAGCGTACTCCCTTCATAGAGATAGAATCTTGGACATATAAAGATTTGATAATTCAGTGTTATGATTTAGCAGGCCAAAGAATTCCAGGCGCTCATCCTTTAGATATTCTACAAAGTCAAGTTATTAGTTCAATAGATATTTTCATTTTTGTTTTCTCAGTTGATAGATATAAGTCTTTTGAAAACCTTAATAATTGGAGGATATTAATGAATTTAAATAGGATGAGAAAAAATAATAATGGATTAATACTTGTTGGAAACAAAATAGACTTAGAGAGAAATGTATCAAGAGGATTAGTACAATTAATTGCTGGGGAAGAAAAATACTTTCATTCATATGTAGAAACAAGTGCAACAAAGGAAATTGGAATTGAAGAATTATTAGATGAAATTGTTAATGTTGGAAAAAAAATCTTAACATTTTACAGTTCTTAATTGATAATTGTATGACTATTATAAATTGTAAACTCTGTAATGAAAAGATTAGTTTTGACCTTCATAATGCAGGAACTTACTTACATATAACTGAGTCAGGAAATCCTATGATTGGAAAATTATACACAGTCCGTGTAGGACATCAAACTAATTCAGGATCATTACATATAAATGTTGTTGTTATCGATCAAAGAGGTGAATATCGTGCTCATAAAGATTACTATGAAGATAAGCAACTTAAGAATAAAACAGCTGATATATGGGAAAAAATAATACATCAAATTCCAATAGAAATTCGAGCTTATTTATCCTTAGCAAATAATGAGGAAAAAAAAATTATCTCCTCCATTCCTGAACCATTTACTAAATCTGCTAATGAATGGTATGATGTTTTAATAAGATTAAAAAATGAAAATCCAAATAATCAGTTGCTCAGCCTTCTTTCTGTTAAATGGGGTTTTATTATAGGTAAAGGAAAGCAGCTTTTACAGGATACTTATAATCCTAATTCCTGGAGTTATCCTATCTATATACGCTTACAAGCAAGATTTGCTCCTAGACCAGAATTAGTTGGAATAGCAAAAAACATGAACATACCTTCTGCTCCTCTTTTAATGCAATTAGAAGAAGGGATTGCTAGAGCTGAAACTTATTTGCGCTTAAATGAATATAATCTTATAAAAGAATTATATAATGACTCTTTGAGAAAATGGGGAAATGAAACTTCTATTGAAATGAAAACTGGGTTAATGCTTATTCAAGGATATTATGGTTTTGGGTTCTACTTCCTTGGGGATATCAGTAAAGGGCTTGAATTAATAGAACCAGCTTTTAATTTCGGACAAATAATTGAAAACCGTGAAGTAATTAGTATTACTGGAAATTTTTATGCCGCAGTGCTCCAATCCAGTGGAGAATTAGAAAAAACTTTACAGACTTACAATATTGTTCTAGATGTTAGTGAAGATATGGGTGATGAAAGAACTAAAGCTGTAATCTCAACAAATATGTCCATTGTTGAGTCAAAACAAGGATTATATGATAAAGCATTAAAACGTCAAAGAGCTATTTTAGAGTCACCAGTAGTCAAAGATGAATTTTTCTTAAGAGTTTCGCTCCAAAGCATTATCGCTGAGACGCTCTTTATAGCGGAGCGTTATGATGAGTCAAAAGAGTTATGTCAAACAATACTTCTTGAGAAAAATATGCCAACTAATTACAAATTTGATACCCTTTCCACCTTAAAGAAAATTGCCGGAAAGACGGAATCACCCGAATTATTGAGGTTTGTCACCAATAATCTACCAGATGATAAAGAATTTTTAGAAACTCCTGTATATAAAATTTTTAATTATGATTTACAAGCAATTAATGCAAAGTTACACGAAAACTGGCATGAATTAATTGAGTGTTTAAAGAACGAACGAGATATTATGTTTAAGAATAAATTGATAGAAGATGCGAGTGATATTGAAATTAGACTTGCTGATGGATACTTTAAACAATATCAAAAATCTGAGAAGCTTGAATATCTCAATCATGCATATAGCCATTTAGACTTAGCTAAAATTATTGCTATAGAGCAACAAAATCATCTAGATCATTGTAGATTGGTAATGCTTAAAGCATTTCTAGCTTCAGAAAGTAAACTATCTGAACAAGCAGAAATGAATTTTAAAGAAGCTTTAAAAATTGCTCGGGTATATAAATTAGCTAATCTAGAAACTCAAATTATCCAGCAATTAGATTTACTAAAAAAAGGTAGTATTGAAAAGTCTGCGGGTTCTATTTTACGGAAATTATTCAAAAGATTAACATTCAGAAAAGTTGAAGAGTCAAAACCAAAACAAAAAAATGTAATTTATGCGGTATCCATAGGAGCCCAAGATTCCACTTGGATGATGGTTTTACAAAATGAAAAAGATGGTAATCCTGAATATACTAATTATCTTTTAGGATTCCGTGATTTATGGAATCATTTAGGAACAGATAACATTCAGCAACAACAAAATTATTTTACAGTCAGTAAGGGAGCTGTTTTAATCGAGAAGTCACTAAATTTTCAATTAATTGCTCTAAGCAATCAATTAGATTATTTAACTAGATTAACACTTCAGAATCTATTACCTAAGATAGAAAATTTCTCCTATAAAAATATTCCAGAAAAGTTAACAGAACACGTGCAAGAACTGATTAATAGCACTATAAGTAATTTTTTCAAAGTTAAGTAAAGATCGATTTTTGGTTTTGTGAAGAGTATGGAACCTAAATTTATGTTAAAAGTATTAAAAATTAAAGATAAAACCAGAGTAAAAGTTCGTTTTAATGACACAGATGCAATGGGTATCGTACATTTTAAAAATTATTTAGTATATTTTGACGATGGTTTTGTCAGTTTTATGAATAACTTACTTGCTCCTAAAAGAATAGAGGACACTGTTCATGAAGGATTTGTATTTGGTGTTAAAAAAGTTGAGATTACTTATCAAGGTTCTGTAGGATTTGGGGATTATGTAATAGTTGAGACACAAATAACAGAAATGGGGAATTCTTCGGTAACTTTTCATCATGAGATTTTTAGGGAATCCGATAATAAATTAATTGCAACAATTAATTGCGTTAGGCTAGTTATGGAGCTTCGAACTAATAAATTAGTAAAAGTTAATGATTTTTTTACTAAATATCTTTAATTTTTAATAAGATTATACATTAAAATGATCATTCTATTTGATTATATTTTATAAAGATTAAAGAAGGTTAAGAATATGGATTCTAATATTGCAGCAGCTAATGCTCTTCAATATGTTTTAGAAGCTAAACCAGGGGAAACTATACTAATAATTTCCGATGATATGAAAAAAGAAGTAGGACAAGCTTTCGCAAATGGAGCAATTGAATTAGGGCTGTGGACTCGTTTAGTTATTTTAGAAACGGAAGAAGAGTTATTTAGAACAGAAATACCTGCTAATCTCTTAGAAATGCTAAACTCACCTTATAAACCAGATATTTTCATCAACATTTTTAGAGATACTAGTAAAGAAACACCTTTTCGAATTAAGATAGTTCAATTAGAGACTCGAAAGAAGCTTTCACGAGCGGGGCACTGTCCAGGTATAACTATGGATATGTTAACAAAAGGAGCTTTATCATTAAAAAAGGAAGAATATATTATAATGCAAAATAATGCTAGAAAGTTATTGACCGTACTACAAGAGGTAGAATTAGTGAAGGTAAAATCACCAAATGGTTCCAATTTCGAGTTAAGTGTTAAAAATAGAACTTGGTTCTCAGATACATTTATTGACTGGAAATTAATGAAATGGATGAATTTACCTGTTGGTGAAGTTCTTATAGGACCCATTGAAACCTCAATGCAAGGAACTCTAGTATGTGATCTAGCAATTGGTGGAATAGGTCCAATAGAAAAAAAAATTACGTTAGAGGTTAAGGACGGTCGTGTTGAGAGTGTTGTAAGTGAAGATAAAGAAGTTCTCAACAATGTTAAAGAAACACAAGCAATTGATGAGATGGCAAAACATGTAGGAGAATTTGCCTTTGGACTTAACCCTAAAGCCAGATTAGTCGAACAATTTCTCGAAGCTGAAAAAGTAGGTAATGCGATACATGTTGCGTTTGGCAACAATATGGATTATCCAGGCATAGTAGCAAATAATTCAGCACAACATCAAGACTTTTTGATTGATAAACCAACAGTAGAAGTATTTTACACAAATGGTCGTTCTCGTATAGTGATGGATAATGGAAAATTGATTATATAATTAATTTTTACAATATATCTATTTTTTATTAAGTAATTTGAATAGGGGGTATAAAAACATCTCTTGGACCAGTTCTTCTTAGTTTAATTGCATTTTCAGGACAATGATGGGCACATACTCCACACCCTATACATTTTTTTTGATTTACTTTTGCTGTTGAATTACTTAATTCAATTGTTTCCATGGGACATTTTTCCACACGAGTTCCACATCCTAGACAATATTCTTCATTAATTACAGCTAAATAGGATGATATGGTATGTAAAGGCGCAATTCCTTGGTAATACATTCGAAACGGGCCACAACAACATTTGCAGCAGTTACATATTGCTTCTAAACCTCGATTTGTATCCAAATGAACATGAAATACTTTGTGAACTAAACCATAATCCTCAGCTTCTCTAAAGATTTTTAAAGCATCCTCTTTCGAGATGGGCTTTCCAGAATTATGTTCTATAACAAATTGAGCACTCTTATCTAAAAAAAAGCAATTTTGTTTCGGTGCGTTTAATTTACATGGATCATCGACCAACTCTTTTTCTTGCCGACAGTAACAATTTGCTAAAGCAATATCATCATAATCATTGATAATTTGTTCTATTTCTTCATAAGGCATAACAGCCTCACCAGCTACCTCTATTTGTTTTTCTACTGGAATAATTCGATCTAGTGCTGGAGAATTCTTAAATTGTTCAACAATACCATCATAATTCTTCTGAGTTCCTTCTCTCAATTCCTTAAATAATTTTTCAAAAAGTTGTGCCTTTTTTTTATCTTTTTCTGTTGAAGTTCCCCTAAGAAATTGATATTCAAAAATTCCAGGCCACATTGGCATTAAACGATAAACCATAATGCCTGTTCTTCTACTGGGAACTCCAACAATAACACCATTGTCCATTAAGCTATTTAACATTTTATTTAATGAGTCATTATCTAAATCGCTTTTTTGTTTAATCTCGTTAATATTTAATGAAGGTTTTTTGAAAATTAAAATAAAATTAGCTTGTTCTTCTGTCATTAAAGTTTTTATTAGCTCTATTATTATAGGTGTTATTGGTATAGGCATTTGACCTGCTTTAGCAATAGTTCTTGCTGCTCGATACCAGAGTTTTTCTATTTTTTCAATCATAATTTAAAATGAAGCCGAAATATTTTATCCCAAAATAATTGCATAGGAAAAACTATCATTATTTAATTATATTATGCTGTTTATGAAAACAGCATAGTGAATATTTTCAAAGAGGTTCTCTAATTAAATAATATATTTTTTCAGAATTGCATATAGGACAATTCACTTTCTTATCCTTTGAAGCTGACTCATCCTCCCATTCTTCATTACAATTTAAACAGCCATACCCTATAAATCCTTTTTTAACATCCACATTTCCCCCATAAACTTTAATGGCCTTTCCCTCCATTATAGCTTGCGTTACCTTTTGATGAGCGCTTTCTAATATTCTAGAAAAAGTAGGTTGAGACACCCCCATTTTATTTGCAGAATCTTGTTGATTTAAATCAATATAGTGTTTTAAACGCAATGCTTCGAATTCTGCTATGGTTATGATTATTTGATCTTCAGATAATGGGCCATCTATTGCTCTTCGAAAATATAAATTGTCTGGTGGATTTTTCACCATACGCATTCTTGTTCGACGACCCATAATCAGCACTGATAAAATTAAGTTATATTTGAAATATTTATTCAAAATTTTTATAATTATTTATTCAAAAAACAAATTTTAATCATGTGGTTATATGTTATAAATGAATTGATTTTTTAATGTGAGATATGTATTAGCGAATTTCATAATATTTTAAATTAATTTTAAAAAATATATTATCTACATTGATATTATTATTATCATAGCTAAAAATCATATATATTTATAAAAATCAAAAAAAGGGTGTTCTAAAGTTAGATATATTGAATATCAAATAATTATTGGAGATACTCCACCTGGAATAATAACTGAGGATATTCGGGAAATAGGTACTCCAGAAAAGGGTGAGGTTTTTGAGGAGCAAATTGAAGAATTAGAGAGGGAAGCAAAATTATTTCCTAAAGGTGTAATTCACCATCTTTCAACTGAGGCTTACGTTTGGAACTTTTCTCTAGTGTATCAAGCTCGTAGTTTTGATGTAATTAAATGGAAAACTGCCTTTTCTTGGAAAGAGGCTATGGATGAAAAAGGAATAAAAAAATATGAAATTGAAAAAGGTTTATTCATTGGTGTAGTTGCTGGAATATTCTTTTTTTTAATAGATGAAAATATTGATAGGAATTACATTCAATTAGCGGAAATGATTGACATTTTCATTCAAAAAACTAATCAGGAGGCACCATTTTTAGTCTATGGGCTTTTAGAAAGTAAAAAAAAAGTTACTGAATTAAAAACTAATAAAGAAATGCTCAAGAATCTAGCGGATATAAAATCTTTAGTATCTAAATATGGTGGTGAATTTAAGCTAGAGAATTTAAAAGAAATTAAAATAAATTTACCATCCTTGATCAGAGAATATTCCCATTATATCTTAACAACCTTTAAATCTTCTGCAACGAATTATACAAAACTTAAACTTAATCAAGTATATTTCTTAGATTATGAAGATTTAACCGCATTAAGAGAGATTGAACTTTCATTAAGTCAACAATTAAAAGCTGGAGAGACTGTAGATGAATTGTTAGCTGAATTGTTCTTTAAATATTTAAAGCAATATCAAGAAAAAATTGAACCTGTTATAGAAGAACCGGCACCTCAAGAAGTTGAAAAACCTATTCCTAAAAGAGATCAAATCATTAAGGTAATTATTGAAGAAATTAAAAAGGGAATAAGAAGACAATGTCCTGAATGCCTTAATAATGACAGAAATAAAATTAGAGAAGTTCTTGATAAAGATAATATAATAATGGAAAACCCAAACATTTACGGGTTTAAATATGTCTGCGGAATGTGTGGTTGTGAATTTACTAAAACAGATATGATAAAAAAGGTAAAGGAAGAACAAAAAACTTCTTAGCTAATGAATTTTTATATTTTTTGAATTATTTAACCATATTATTAACTTATTTTTCAACGGGTGTATATAATTAAAATAGAGTATGCAAATCGATTAGGGAGATTGCCTAAATATATTTTTGCTGCTATTGAAGAGTTAAAAGAACAGAAAAAAAAAGAAGGAATGGATTTAATTTCTCTTGGCATAGGAGATCCAGATTTACCAACTCCTAATATAATTATTGAGGAATTAATTAAACACGTTAAATTACCTGAAAATCAGAATTATCCATCCAGTATGGGTGAAAAAGAATTTAGAGAGGCAATAGCAAAGTGGAATAAAATAAGATATGGAATAACTTTAGACTCATCTACAGAAGTCTCTCATGTTTTGGGAGGTAAAGAAGGAGTGGCAAACATTGCAAGAGCTTTTATTAATCCAAGAGATCTCGTATTATGCCCCAATCCAGGATATCCTGTTTATGAAAATGGTGCTACAAAATTATGCGATGGAGAGCCATACTTAATGCCATTAAAAAAAGAAAATAATTTCTTACCAGAAATTGAAGCAATTGATACAAAAATCCTTAAGAAAGCTAAGCTGATATATTTAAATTACCCTAATAATCCTACCGGTGCAATAGCTCCTAGAGATTATTTGAAAAAAATGATTGATATTGCTGAAGATTATAATTTTATCATAGTTTATGACAACCCTTATTCAGAACTCACCTATGGTAATTATATTGCCCCCTCTATATTGCAATTTAGTTTGGATCACGTAGAAATCAATAGTGCATCCAAAATGTTTAATATGACAGGTTTTCGATGCGGTTGGATAGCTGGAAATGCTGAAATAATTAAGGGCTTAAGAAAAGTTAAATCTCAAATTGATTCAGGTGGTTCAATTTTTATTCAAAAAGCAGTAATTAAGGGGCTTAATGAATATACTTCGCAAAAAAAACCAGAAATAGTCGCAGAAACTATGAGAATTTATGAAAAAAGGCGAGATGAGTTAGTTAATGGTTTAAATAAAATGGGGTGGAAAACTGATAAACCAAAAGCAACATTTTATATCTGGACCCAAATTCCCGAGGGAGAAGAAAATAGTATGGATTTCACTAAAAAATTAATAAATGTGGGTGTTATAGTCACACCTGGTATTGGATTTGGAATATATGGAGAAAGATTTGTTAGATTTGCATTAACACAATCTGTTGAGAGAATAAAAGAAGCTTTAGAAAGGATAGAAAAAGTAATTAATTAAAAAAGAAAGAGTATATAAATACCTATTTTGAATTTTTCCCATATTTATTCCAGAGATACCCCATCTTTCTCTGATCTTCGCTTTCTATTTTACCTTGCGAAGAATTAGAGTAATCTATAGCCATTATGACAGGGGCTTTATCCGAATCCCAATCTTTATAATAGTCTAATATCATTTCAGGATCTAGTTTCTCTGCTATTTTTTTTTTCGTTTTTTTCACCTCTTTTTTATTATTTGAATTATCACGCAGAGGAATCAGTCCTTGACCTACCATTTTCTTAAAATTTCATGGAATATTATGTTGAGAGAACAAATCCCTAAAAATTAAAAGAAAAGGGTAAGAAGAAGGATTTATTCTCTCTTCATAATACTACTTCTGGGATAAAAGCTCTCTTACAGCTATCCCATGAGAATGTAGTATTATGCTGTGAAAATACCATTTTTAGTATGATAGATTGTTATTAAAAATAAAACAGCGTAAACTTATAAATTTACCCATTTCGTTCCCATTTGTCAAAATATTAGAGCGTTAAGTTTCTCTATTTTTGTCAAAACAATTTTAAAGTAATTCTTTAAGATAGTTGTTATTTTAAATTATGATATTTTATGAAAAAAAAAATAGTTCTAATTGGAGCTGGTTCAACTTCTTTTGGGCCTTCAATGTTTACCGATTTATATTTAAGTAAAATTTTAGATGGTTCTACAATAGTGCTTCATGATATTGATAAAGAAAAATTAGAAATAATATATGAATTGCTCACAATTGAAAATGAATTAAGGAATAATAAATTCATAATTGAACGCACAAAGAATAGAAGAGAAGCTTTAAAGGATGCAGATTTCATAATAAATTCTATTGAAGTTGGTAATCGAATGGAACTTTGGAGGCAAGATTACAAAGTAGCTAGAAATTTTGGTTCTACACAAATTTTAGGAGAGAATGGGGGGCCTGGTGGCATATTTCACTCATTTAGAGTAATTCCTCCAATTATCGAGATTGTAAAGGATGTAGAAAAAATCTGTCCAAATGCTTTTTTCATTAATTTTTCTAATCCAATGTCAAGAGTATGTTTAGCAATTAAAAGGTGTACTAACATCAATTTTATAGGACTTTGTCATGAAATCCATTCTCTTGAACATCATATTCCACTCATGTTTAATAATAAGCTTGGAGATATTAGAATGATTGTTGCAGGATTAAATCATTTTGGTTTCTTATTATCTCTTGAAGACTTAAATTCTGGTAAGGATTTATTGCCAAAATTTAATGCTAAAGCTAAGGATTACTTTAAAAACCATGAAGATCGATTTGAATTTTCAGAGCTAACATTTAAAGTATTTGAAAAATTTGGATATTTTCCCCACGCAGGTGATAATCATATGGGTGAATATCTCCAATTTGCTGAAGAATTTACAAAAAAACAAGATATGATTGATTGGATTGACCGAACTGATGATGAAAATCAGGGTATTTATCAGCGAATATTGAGATATTACAAGCGACTTATAAAAGGAAGATATCCGAAAAAAGGGATGCTATCTCGAAGCCCATCTGGAGAAAGAGCTATACCCATAATAGAAGCTTTATTAACGGATGCAAATTCTTATGAAAATTCAGTTAATATTCCAAATGACGCCCTTATTGAAAATTTGCCGCGAGACTTAGTTATTGAAGTACCTGTACGGGTTGACAAAAATGGAGTTCATGGTATTAAAATAGGTTCAATGCCAAGAAATATTGCGGCATTATTACGCATAGAGGCTACGATTCAAGATCTATGTGTTGAAGCTATATTGCAAAAATCACGAGATTTAGCAATTACCACCTTAGCGCTAGATCCTAGTGTAGGTAGTTTCAAAAGAGCAGAAAAAATTTTTGAAGAAATGACAGAGCTTCAAAAAGATTACTTACCTACTTTCAAATGAATGACTAAAATTCATATTTCTATTTTTTCAAAATAGAAATTTTATTAAAACGGTAAAAGTTATAGGGAATTTAGGAAAAATAGTAGTAAATTACATATTTTAGTTGTAAAAATGTATGAATTACTAGCAAAATTGTATGAAATATTTATAAGACAAATTTATATTAATATATACTTAAAGGTATTAATATATTAAGTGATTTGACTTTTATTAGCTCATGGAATCCAAAAATATTAAAAAATCTAGTGAAAGAATTGAAAAAGCTACCACATTTCTCACAAGGTTGTGGTGGTTTTTTCTTTTTCTAATCGGGATTCCTTTAGTAATTGCTACTGTTAGTTATTTTATTATCCAATATATCATAAAAGATGTTTATTTTTCTATAGGGCTTGCTGTAATTTTATATATGTTTTCAATTTTCTTTTTCTATAAAAGTTTTGACCAATATCGAAAAAAACCTCTTTTTATTAATAATCAAAACAACCTTTCTGCCAGAATTCACATACTTTTTATAGTTAGCATCCTATCTTTAGTGGTTACCCCTATTTTCATTTTGGTTGCACCGCAGGGATACTATTTTGAATTATTTCCTTTAATTTCCTTCTGCCTTTTATATAATATTATTTATTATTATTATTACTTTCAACCTGTTGAATATTTTGATGTATCTGAATCAAAATTCAAACGTAAACTTAGTTTCAAATCAACTTTAAAACAATTTCATAATATAGTGATTTTGATAAATTTCATAGTTCATGTATTTTTCTTAACTTATACCTATTATACTAAGTCATCATGGCTGTTTACTTTTTATACTAATATAGTAGCTATATTAGCTACTAATATATTTTTTTATATCTTTACCCTACTATCTACAATTAAGCTAAAGAAAAAGATAAGTGCTGCCATCGAGAAGGGTGAACTATTTCAAGAATATATAATCAAATTTAAGCAAAAATTTTCAGTATCAGTTATCAGTCTTTCTTTCCTATTATTAATACAATTACCATTTGATATTCTTCTTATTAATATTTTATCTGGGGTTCTCTATACTAATTTAGATTACATATTATTTGCGTTTGTATCAATAATTTTCATTTTCTTATACTTAAAACTAAGAGTTTTTATTTCAATAAATTACAGAAGGAAGCTATTGATATTAGAAGAGAATGAACCCAGTAATTCAAATAAAGAGCCTTCAGATTACTTAATTAGATATCAGAAATGGAACATGATATTATCATTATTTTTTAGTGCCTTTATCTTTTTATTTTCATTAGGAATTAATTTCCCAATTATTGTTGTGATTAGCTTTCCAGCAATTATTATATCTACTTATTTTGAGCAAAAAGCAAATTATTGTCCAAAAAAATATAGTTGCTATATATTTTTATCAAGTAGCGTTATTTTATTAGGATCCATAATCTTTTGGATTTTACCCTCCTTTTTCGATACTCTTAGTTTAGAGATTCAATTAATTACATTTCTTGTGAGTTTGTATTTGGATTTACAAATTTTTATTCAATATGACTATTTTGATAGAAATAAAATTATATTTATACAACACCTATTAGCTTTTACTTGTTTCTTAGTAATTACTTACTCATTTTATCCAATTATTTCATCAATTTATTTTGATTTTCTTATTGAACCCTTATTGATTAATATCGTCAATATCCTTTTCTATGCATTATTGTCTCTCTTAGCATTATTAGGAACATTCTATTATTTATATTTTCGATATTTTAGAAAAAACCAATGGAAGAGTTTCAATCTAATTTTAAATTTCACTGTAATTTTTATAGAAATCCTTTTATTTACTCTAATTAATTTAAAGAATTTCATTTCTATAGACATAATTTCATTTATTAACTATATTTTAGTTTTCATTATTCTTTTACCACTTATTTTTGATTTATTTATCGGATTTAACTATATTCTTGGAATAAATTCTACTAAAAAAAGCTTCAAACAATTATATTTTTCTAGTTGGATTTTAGTTTTAATGATTTTTACTTTCATTTTTTACTTTTCTCTTAATAATTATATATTTTTAATTGCTGATTTATTATATCTCTCTGCTCTTTCTCAAATTTTATTAAAGTTTGGAGAAGAGATTGACCAAATTTCTAATGAAACTTTTGGTAAGGTTATGAAATTCAATTCGATTTTTATTCTTCTTGAGATTTCTTGCTTAGTTTTTTCAGTTTCGTATATAAATTTCACTTTTATCGGAATTACCAATAATATTTTACTCTCTTGCTATATTACATTAATTTTTATTACATTTTTAAGTAATATTTTAAAAGAAAAACTAGTTTCAAAATCAATCGCAGTTTTACTTAACGAAATTTTTCTTTTATTTTCTACAGGACTCACTTTTTATTTCATATATCAATATACTTTCGGAACTTACTATGTTTATATTCTACCAATCCTATTTTCTTGCCTTTTCTTTTATTTTGCGATATATTATACAAAATCTTTAAAAAAGTATCCAAATTTGATAAAAAATATCACCACCATAACCAGTATAATATTTTCTATTTCTTTAACGCTCATACCCACAACCTTGAGCTTAGAATTTATAAAACTAGGCAAGTATGTTGATTTTATTACGATTTTCAATTTAACAGCTTTCATTATTTATGGAATTTTACTTTTTATCATAGCTTTCTCGCGCAAGCTGAAAATTAGGGAAAAAAGAATAAAATTAGTATTAATAATACAGATATTAATCGAATTTATTTTGGCAGTAACAGCAGTATTTTATTACGTGAGTATTGCTTTAAAGGGTACCCTTTTTGAGTATTCAGTTCCTTTAGTAGTCACCTCAGCATTTCTTTTTATTCCTTTTATATTCTTATATAAAAAGCAATTTATTGGTATCAAAATAAATAAATTGCTTCTTTTTTCTAATTTTATTTTTCTCTGGGGTAGTATAATATCAATTCCATCCATTTATAGTATAGAATTTTTCAGATTGGGTAATTATTTGGAATTTTACTATATGTTAATAATAATTATCGTATTATTCTATGGATTTTTGAAATTTTTATATCCTTTATCTAAATACATCGAAATTAAAGATACATTTAATTATATAATATATACATCACAAATTTTCGCTTGGTTTATTATTACTATTGCTATTTCTTTAATTATTCCTTTTAACTTTTTAATCCAATCGCTTAATTGGTTAAATACTTTAGTAGTATGTAGTACATTTTTATTATTTTTTGGATTAAATATTATTAATCTCCCTCAGATAGAAAATTTCAAACAGATAGTTTTTGAAAATAAAAAAAGCAAGTTAGATTTTTATAAAATTTATAAAATTTATGAATATTACAAAAATATAATATATTTTGGGTTAATTTTCTCAGTTTCTTCCTTAATATATTCATTAATTCAATCTTTGAATTTACCCTACCTAATTTTTCAGTCTAGCAATAGTTTGATGACAATTTCTTTTGATTTAGGTATTTTTTCAGGTATTTCTCTAATTATATTTCATCTGAGTAATTTACTTATTGAAATTGAATTTAGGAAAACAAAAGAAATAATTGAAACACTTTTATGGTTAGCTATAAAATTCAATCTACTATTAATTATATCATTATTCCCTTTTCAGATCTCAATTATTAATAGGATTTTTTTAATAATTTTAATATTTACCGTATTAAGTCCAATTACGATTAAATTTTTTAGAAATCACTTTATCATTTTAGAAGAAACTTATTTAAACACTAAAAAAATTATAGGAATCTTATTTTTTATTTCATTATTAGGTTTTTTTCTTGATTTTTTGTGGAATATTTATATAAGTGTACCATATTTTTGGAGTAATACTTATGTTTTACTTTCTCTAATCATTAGTATAGCTATATTATTTTCTAACTATTATTTTTCAGTTTTTAATGATTATATCGAGAAAAAATATGAGCTTAATATTTATGGACTCTACTTTCAATCTTTTCTAATTTTTATAATTTTATTATTCATGAATACAGGCCCCTCTTTAGTTCTTTTAGTGATCATTTTTATAATCCTCTATCGGAAAAGGATTAGGAATATATATTTACGTTTAGTCAACTACCTGGTAGGTAGCTATGTGTGTTTAATAGTAGTGAATATATTTATAATTAGTTTCGATCTACTATCTACATTTATATATATTCATCCTGGATTTTATGTTTGTATTTTTATTTTATCATTTATTTTGATATTATTCATATCAATTATTCTTAATATTAAGAAGATCAATATTTTAGAGGAATACTTATTAGATTTATTAATTCCTAGTTTAATTTTTACATCAATATTAATTTATAATCTCATTCCTCTTTTTTATAATATAACAGTTTCTATAGCAATTCTCTTGCTTTTATTAAGTATCTTCTTCTATCGTCAAGAAGATAAAAGATATATATGGTTTATTCGCCCTTGTGCCTTGCTAATTCTATTTGATCTAATAAGTATTAGTTCTTATTTCGTAATATTTAGCTTACCTCTTTATTTTGAATATAATCTGATTCTAAGCTCTACACTTACTTTTAGCATAATAGGTTTTTGTTTTGCTTCGTTTTATCATGATTTACGAGGTAAACTAAAAAGGTGCTTAATTTCGATTATTCTTATATTAAGTGTAGCTACTTCCTTCACATTTTCTTATCTTTTCTTAAAAATTTCGTTATCTTTCACTTTTTCAGATATTCTTCCCTGGATTATTTCAGGAAATATTGCTATTATTCTCTCTTACATTGCCATTGGAATTTATCAATGGAAAATATCATGGGCAATTTGGAAAGCAGGCTATTGGATTTGGATATTTACCCCAATAATTAATTACTTAGTAATTGCTGAATCTTTTACTGAAATTAATGTTTACACAAATGCTCTGAATTTTTTTGGAATACCAATTTATGGTTCACATTTGATTGCTTTTGTTATTTGTTTATTAATATCCTTACCTTTCTGGTATACTTGGATAAAGGACCATTTTAGCCAAGTTTTATTTATTATTTGGGGATTAAGTTTATTTTTAATCTACTGGTTTAGTCAAAATGCATTTTTTGGGTCTAACTTTTTAATTAATTTATCATTTGTAGGAATATCTATAATCTTTTTAATGCCTATTTTTTATAGGTTAAGACTCTGGAAAATACTTTCGATTTTATGGCTAATTTTCACTAGTGTTTTAACAATTTTCGTTTCCTATCTATTTTTAGAAACTAATTTAGGATTAGACATGATCATATCAATGGATTTAATTCTAATCGGATTTCTATTTATAATTTTCTCTTTCTTTCCAAATATAAGGGCATTAAAAAATATTGTATTAATTATCGCTTATTCTATCGCAATAACTGGTATCTTTCTAACAATATTGAATTTAATTTTTTCAATTACTTACAACCTGCCTGTGTCAATCAATATATCTTTCATTATAATAGCATTTAGTCTATTTACTTCTCGAATATTGAAATTAAATCGAAAATTATTCAATTTTTTAATTTCTACAATTTTAACTATTAACTTTTCACTTTTAACATTCTTTACTTTTAGTTTAATTCCAAATTTTGAGCTATTCGCTCTATTTTTCGCTATAAGCATTTGTGGAGGCTCCCTTCTAATATTTAATCGCTATAGGATGATTTCCCCTATTAAAAAGATTATACCATTAATGATTCTTTCTACTGGTGTTGCATTAACATTGTCTTCCTTAATTTATATTTTTATACCGAATTCCTTTTTTATTGTATCTGCCACATTTATTGCTATAATTCTATTATTAAATTACCCTACTTTAAAGTATATTCGCCATATATTATTGTATTTAGTTCCAATACCTTTCTGTTTGGTTATTTTACACTTTTTGTCATTAATAGGGCTATTTCAACCATTATTAAATTTAATTTTAATTGGATTGATTTTATATACCTCAATTTTTCAAATTTTTACTTATTTGAAATATGGTATGGTTAAGATAGTTAATCTTTTGTCTTTTATATTGAATTCAACCTATCTTTCATTATTAATTACAATTCTTAGTCCTGTTGCGATTTTATATCAAATTCTCGAATTTTGTATAATTTGGTCAATTTTAATAATATTTTGTATTAATTATCTTGAAAGGGCAGGTCAGGAACTTGTTAAAGAAAAAACTATTTCGACTTTTTTAAGAATTAGTAGCTTAATCACAGTATTGCTTTATTTTGAAATAGCAGTTCTAATTTTTGTGGTATTAAATGAGTTCTTGGTATTAGAAATTACGATAAATATTGTAGCATTCTTTGGAACATTATTTCTATTATCATTTCTAGATATTATTTTATTGAAAAGAGTGAATAAGAAAATAATTTACCCACTTAACATTCTCAGCTACTTATTTATTTCAATTAGCTTTTTTATCTTTTTCAATCAATTTTTAGCTATAAATGTGCAATTAATCTTCTTAAATCTAATAATATTATTCACACTGCAGTTCTATACCGTTTATATTATTTTTGCTTTCTTAAAACAATATGAGAGTTTTGATAAGGATAAATTAAGTACTTATCGCAAAATTATTCAAACAATTCAAGTAAATATTATATTTTTCATTATGGGTTTATTTGGATCCTCTTATTTCACAACACTTATCTTAGATAGTGAACCGATTCTTAGTGGGCTGCCTTCAATTTTCCTATTCTTAATGATATTTACTTTCATACTTTTTACTCTTAATCATATAGTTAGGAATAAATTTAGGCAACACATTTTATTTGGATACTATATCATATTTTTCATTAATTTCGCATTCTTTTGGGTCTCTTTTATAATTATTTTTAATCTGATTAACACGCTTTCCATTAGTCTATTATTATTTACTATTACAATATTAATTTCTTATCTTGTTTATTCAGTCGGTAATATTTACAAGGAAAAAGTAAAAATAGGGCAAATTAATAAAATATATTCATTAATCATCTTCTTTCTTTACTTAGAGATTTCAATAATCCTCTTTGGATTATCTTATATATATCTTAATATATTTGAAAGCATTCTTATTTCACAAACGGCATTGTTTTTGATTTCCATAATAGAAATATATGTCATCCGAAAAATTAAAACAGCTTCAGTTCTTATCCTCCATACGATAAGCTATTTTAATATAAGTTGGTCTCTCTTTGTTATTATATTTCAATTTACTCAAAATCTTTTTGATGTGAATCTTATTCTCTTTATTCTAATGCAATTTTATACTAATCATTCTTATTTTATTACTAGATCTAATTTTGATTTAACTAAAGAACCTGAATTTAAGAAGTGGAAACTAATAAGACAAAAAATAACTGGATCTATTTTTTATCTAACTTTATTATTATATATCCTAAATTATTTATTACTTGCCATTACTGACATTCAATTAGTTATTTTAATTTTAGGTGTAATAATTCATGGATTAATGTATATTGATAAGTTTAT
>Ga0209635_10001183_pt1 | contig 19286 bp, 18 predicted proteins | sample DeeMarSWOR230_32_FD_187463 | JGI IMG/M metagenome (GOLD analysis project Ga0209635, IMG submission 187463) | Marine sediment microbial communities from White Oak River estuary, North Carolina - WOR-2-30_32 (SPAdes) (version 2) | ecosystem: Environmental > Aquatic > Marine > Intertidal zone >...
GTCCTGTGGATAGTCTCAACGGGGAAATGACAATTAAGCTGGTACAGCCTGCTTACGGCGCTATACATTTTGACGACGCCATATTGCAAATTGTGCTGGATAATCAAAGGATAAGTCTCTCGTCCATGCAGTTGCGGCGTGATTCACTCTTGATTCAAGCCACGGGAGAATTTCGGATACCGTCACGCAACGGAACATGTGAAATAGGGCTATTCCGGGTTCCCTACCCCGGTTACAATCTTGAAGATAGCTTAACAGATTCTCTAAGACATGCGGCTGACAGACAGGAAGATGTTGGTCGGATTGGAGAATTGACCGCTAGGTTTGATCTCCCTGAAGTAAACCGATTTTCCCTGAGAATGGAGGCAGACCAATTGAACATTGAGCAGCTGAGAACCCTGCTTCCAGAACCTCCGGATGCTGGAGGATTACTCAGTTTCCGTCTGAATTTTTCAGGGAATTTGGATAATCCTGATGCCGAGTTTGACTTTCACTTACAAAAACCTCGTTTCCAATCGGTGGAGATGGATTCCTTGCTGGGAAGTTTTGTTTTTGAAAACGACCAATTTCAATTGCTAAGTCTTGAATTGTTCGAAAAGGGCCATTATTCAAAAGCTACAGCGGTGGTGGGGCTAGATAGAAGAGAAGATGGCAGCTACTTTCTTTCGGATCGTAGTCTCTTGAAAGGACAAGCCTCTGGGAAAGATTTTGATCTCCGCTTGCTCCGTCCCTTCCTACCTGAGGATATGTTGATCGCCGGTTATGCTTCCTACGATCTCAGCTGGGATGGTACCTTAAAAGATCTTCACCAAGTCGGTGAACTCCGGTTACGAGAGGGAATGGTTCGAACAGGAGAAAATGTTCTCCCAATCGAAGAAATCGACTTGAGTGCCTCGATAAAAGATTCTCTATTGACTCTAAGCAATTTGAGTGGTGTAATTCGGCAGACTCCATTCGAACTGCGAGCAACGGTTACGGCTTCCCAGTTGCGAAAGATCGACTTGGAAATGAGTCTATCAATTTCGAATTTCGCCACCTTGGCTGGTAACGGTACCATCTCGCCTGATTCCCTTGAATTCAACGCCCAAATTAAGGAAATGGATCTTTCGCTGTTGCAGCCGTTTTTCCCTGATTTGAGTCAGCTATCCGGAGCCTTGAACACAGAGTTGATTTTGACTGGTGCAACATCAGATCCCGAACTCGATGGCCATTTACAGGTGCGTGAGCTTGTGCTCAAGCCCTCATGGTTAGATGTACCTTTTACCCAGGGCATTATCAAGTTAAACTTCAACCGAAACGAAGTGAAAGTCGATTCCCTCTTTATGCGAATGAACGAAGGAATAGTCTTCGTTTCCGGTAAGCTCACGCATGACAGAGGAGAGTTGGCCAATGCTGATCTTGAGGTTAACCTCACCAATTTAAAGATCCATTGTCCCAAAGAACTTATTCTTCTGGTCAAATCTGCCCAACTTAGTTATAAAAACCAAAACAGCTATTATCTTTTGGATGGAGATATAGTCTTAGGCGAATCCCGCGTGCTGGTTAATTTCAGGCCGCAATCCATTCTGCCTTTTGCCCGAGCTGTAGAAAGGCCAAAGCGAGAGCTACCCTCCTTTCTGCAGCAGACCCGCATGAACGTTCGGCTGCGTGAGAGCGAGAACTTGTGGGTAGATAACAACCTGGCTCGTCTACGTCTGCATACCGAACTAAGCACCATCGGTTCACCAGTGCAGCCCAATCTCACCGGACGGGTGACTGTTGAAGAAGGTTACCTGTTGTACCTGGATCGAAAGTTTAAGATCAAACAGGGAGTGGTGGATTTTATCGGCCCGGAGCGTTTAAACCCGATTATCGATTTCAAAGCTGAAACCATGATCAAAAGTTATCGGGCCACGGAGGCTACTCCCTATGTGATCACACTGGCCATAAGTGGGGCCTTGGATGAGGTGGTAGTGGAGCTCACATCCGACCCTCCTGAGGATAAATCAAACATCCTTTCCCTGCTTACAGTGGGAGCCACCCGTGAGCAATTGGCTGGCAAGGATACGGAGGGCGAAGATGCCTCAGTTTCTGCCATTCTTAAGGAGCGAGCGCGGTCTATTTCAAGCGAAAAGATTGCCGGATATACTTCCAGGAAGGTGGGTGGCTTCTTGGGGCTGGAACAGTTTACTATCGAGGGAGACCTGTTCCGCTTTGACCGTTCCTGGGGTCCACAATTGCTTGCTTCCAAGAAGATCTCCCCTCGTACGGAGATTACCTACACCACTACAGTCGGCCACTCAAACGAAAACAGCTTTCGTTTGGATTATCGCTTGTCCAAACATTTATCTCTGGAGGGTCAGACCGACCAACAGGGCCGGGCGGGCATGAATTTGAAATACAGACTAAGAGGAAAATGAAAAATCTGAAGTTCATCTTGTGCTTCATAGTTTTGTGCCTCCTTACGGGATCGGATGTCGCAGCCAAAGAGGCCACCAGAAAGATCAAAGTGAAATCCGTTACGTTTGAAGGTAACCAGGCATTCGGCGATGAGAGACTGAAACGGGTCATGCTCACCCGTCTTTCCAAGTTTTTGTCTCCTTCATACTACTACCCTCAAATCTTCGAAGACGATCTGGAAAATCTGGCGTTGTTCTACCAACAAAACGGCTATCTGGAGGCCCGAGTTACGGAAACGCAGGTACTTGTGGATTCGACTGAATGGAATGCTCGCATTAATATCCAGATATCAGAAGGTGAATTGACACTTGTGGAAGGTGTAACGCTTTTTGGCAACAGCGTTTTCAGCGATAGCTCGCTTTTGCAGAAAATCAGAATTAAGCCTGGAGATCCTCTTAAGCAAATGAGGATTCAGGAGGCCACCCTGTCCATTCTAACACTCTATGCCAATGAAGGATATCTGGAGGCTGAAGTCAAGCCGGATATCCGCATCAACTCCGAAACTCATCGCGCATTAATTGATTTCACTGTTCAGGAAAAGAGTCAGTTCGCTATTGGTAACATCCGTCTTGAAGGTTTGAAAAAAACAAAGCCGGGGGTAATAAGGCGCGAACTACTTTTCCGTCCAGGCGAGATGGTCAAATACTCCCGCCTTTTGGAGTCGCAACGTCGATTGTATTTGACTGGATTATTCCAAAGCGTGTTCGTTCGTCCTCAAACTGCCGCTTCCGGTGATTCCACCGAAAAGGATATTCTCATTGAACTCAAAGAAAACGAGTCCATTGAGTTTAATATGGCCGTCGGATATGGTTCTGTGGAAAAGGCTCGAGGAAGGATTGAGATTTTCAATAGTAACCTGGGAGGGACTGCCCTTAAAGCTGGACTAACTACAAAAATAAGCTTTGTAACTCGTGGCTTAGAAGTCTCATTTACTGACCCTTGGACTTTTGGTCTTCGATGGCGCACCGATTTAAATCTTTTGCTCGAATATCTGGAACAACCTGGTTTTGATCTATATCGAAAAGGTGGTTGTTTGACTGTAGGAAGAAACTTCGGAAAGCGTTCCACGGCTTCCCTTACCTATCGATATGAGGATGCAAAGTTAAGCAACGTTCAGGTGAGCACTATTCCAGAAGAGTTTACGAGCAACTTGAGAAGCCTGATCTTATCCCTGATTTATGATACGCGGGACAACTTATTCAACTCCACTTCGGGAACCTATCTGGAATGGAAAAACGAACTCGCAGGATCATTTTTGAGAGGTACTGATACGTTCGTGCGCTCGGTTGGGCGACTCAAATATTTCTACCCGTGGAAACGCTCCACCATAGTTGCCACCTCCCTGGAGATAGGATGGATGGACTTTTTTGGCACTTCCCAGGATATCCCGCTGAATGAACGTTTCTATGCCGGAGGCCCTAATTCCCTCAGAGGATTCGATTACCAAATGGTCGGTCCCCTGGATGCAGAGGAAGATCCTGTTGGAGGCAGATTGAAAGTAGTATGGAATCTGCTTGAGATTCGACAGTCTCTCTATAGGATGATTGGTATAGCGTTCTTTGCCGACGTCGGTAATGTCTGGTCGGGACCGAAGGATTTTCATTTTGGAGACCTTTGGAGTTGTGCTGGATTTGGCTTTCGGGCAAATACTCCTATTGGAATCGTGCGTCTTGATTACGGCGTCAACTTACAGCCCAAAAAAGGGGAACCTGACGCGAAATTGTATTTCAATATGGGACAAGCATTTTAGCATTATCACAGTCCCTATAAAATGCTCTCTTTGGAAAGATCAAGACAGTTATAGGAGGTGACACAAATTGGGTGGAATATATTTCCTTTTGCCGACTTTACTCGTGATTTTTGTCTCTTTTCTGGTAGTAAGAGCTACAGCCCTAGCTCTGATGATGACCGGCATGGATGAGAAAAGAGCGAAGTTTCGAGCACTATCATCATTCTCGGGAACGGGATTCACGACACGAGAAGCAGAATTTGTCGCGAACCATCCGGTAAGGCGGCGGATTATCACATGGCCTATGATACTGGGCAATGCAGGGATTGTTGCGGTTATTGTAACTGGAACATCCTCCCTTGTCACCAGCAAGGGTTATCAGTTGCCCATCAGCGTCGTGATGCTGGTCGGAGGGATATTTGCAATCTACAAGATTGCAACCCATAAAGGGTTTATTAGAAGATGGGAGAGCTATGTGGAGGACAAGCTGGTAAAGTCCCGACCTTTCGAAAAAGAGGCAACTGAGGATCTTCTTCATCTCATAGAAGGTTTTGCTCTTGTGCGCGCAGTCGTAAAGGAGGATTCTCCTCTGGTCGGAAGTTCTCTCTCGCAATGTGAATTGAGTGAGAGAGGGATATTGGTTGGGGCATTGAAAGAGGCAAGGACTGGATTCCTACTCCAAAAGCGGATGAGACCATAAAAGAGGGGGACAAATTTGTTGTTTATGGCCCTCTTGATGTTCTGAAGGCCTTATTCAGGCATCAGTCACCAGATTCGCTTTTTTTGCTTTGTATCAATCTTGAATAATTAAAAGGTGACTCAGATACAGCATCTATATAGCTTCTGCGTTTATGAAAATCAAACTCATCGGCGATGAGAGACTATTATGAGATTCGGAGTCAAGGATACTTTAACCGAAGAGGAAGTCCAGGCTGGTCTTAGATCAGTCATAAAGGATGGTTTAACAAGCCAGGCCATGGGCACGTTGACAGGTGGGGTCTTCTTGGTGGCCTTTGCGCTGAAGCTTGGAGCTTCTAACCTGGTGATTGGACTTTTGGCCGCTATTCCTCCTTTGACCCAGCTGATACAGATCCCTGCGATTTATTTGGTGGAAACATACAGGGTTAGGCGAGCAATCAGTGTGTATGCATCTGCGATGAGCAGACTATTCTGGTTGGTTATCGCCTTAATCCCATTCCTGTTCCCTGTCCAAGCAGGATTGACCTTTCTTGTTGTGGCATTATTACTTCATACAGCCTTTGGTGCGGTTGCAAGCTGTAGCTGGAACTCATGGATGCGCGATCTTGTTCCACAAGATCAGTTGGGTTCATTTTATTCCAAAAGGATGAGATTAACTGCTGCGCTGGGAATTGTTCTTAGCCTTGGTGCAGGCTTTTATATCGACAAGTGGAAAGGACTATTTCCAGGTCGTGAGTTATACGGATTTTCTATTCTTTTTTTCTTGGGGTTCCTCGCAGGTATGCTGGGTGTTTACTTCATATCAACCATTCCAGAGCCTCGTATGGCACCCATACAGGAAAAATCAAGATTTTTCAAGTTAATCTTACAGCCGTTCCAAGATGCTAACTTTAAGAGTCTCATTATGTTTATGGGTTCTTGGAATTTTGCCGTCAATTTGGCAGCACCTTTCTTTACCGTTTACATGCTCAAAAGATTACAATTGGACATGTCGTTTATTATCGCCCTTACGGTTTTGAGCCAACTGACAAATCTTGGGTTTTTACGAATCTGGGGGAAATTTTCTGACCGTTTCAGTAACAAATCGGTGCTTGGCGTTAGTGGTCCTTTGTTCATGCTGGGCATCCTCGCCTGGACTTTTACAACCATGCCTGAGAAGTATGTATTAACCATACCATTATTGGTGACCATACACGTCTTTATGGGTATTTCCACGGCTGGGGTGGCTCTGGCTTCGGGAAACATCGGGCTCAAATTGGCGCCAAAGGGACAGGCAACCGCATATTTAGCTGCCAACAATCTTATCAATTCCTTAGCAGCTGGAACCGCTCCTATCTTGGGTGGGAAGTTTGCCGATTTCTTTGCAGGACGTGAACTTTCCTGGACGTTGAAATGGACGAGCCCAGGAAGAGAACTGGCTATTCAAACCTTGAACTTACAACAGTGGGATTTCTTCTTCTTCCTGGCATTCTTAATTGGCTTGTATTCTATCCACCGATTAGCTATGGTGAAGGAAGTTGGAGAGGTTGAAGAGAAGATTGTCCGGCACGAGCTCATTTCTGAGGTGATCCATGCAATGAGAAGTCTTTCCACTGCTGCAGGACTTAGGCACATGACGCAATTTCCTTTTTCTTTCGTTAGAACCATCTCTAAAAGAAAAAGACGAAAGCAAGGATGGAAGGGGAAAATGGATTAGTCTCTTAAGAAAATAGTATTCTAAGTCAAGCATGCGCGCAGGACTGCTTGACAAAAGGGTCAACCATCCTTTGGGATGGTTGACCTGCAAGACTTCGCAAATCGACAGAATGTTAGGTAAAGTATAGCAAGAAAGAAGGTGATCAAATGTCGGTCGTGCAGGTTCGTGACATGAATGAAACCACTGAATACTTCGTGGGAACCTGCAGTCACGTGGACGAATCGGATGAGATAGATGCCACCGCCAAAAGAAGGATCAAATGGTTCCGAGGCATGCATAAAAAAGGGTTGCGGGTAAAGGTGGCTCTCTTGGATGACAGTCCGGTCGGCTTTTTGTACGTTATGCCCATAGAAATATGCCCCTGGGGACCTCTGGGAAAGGATTTGATGGTCATTCCGTGCCTCTGTGTTTTGAACAAAGAGAAGAATCAGGGTGCAGGGTCGGCTCTGATTGCCGAGGCGGAAGAGGAAGCTCGGCGCCTGAGAAAAAAGGGAATAGTCACCACAGGATATTATAGTGATTTCTGGTTCATGCCGGCACCGTTTTTTGAGAGGCATGGATTCTCGCCGGTGGGGAAGATACGGAAAGTGACATCCGAAGGGCAAGAAGAATATTTGAACAAAGAGGCAATACTGTGGAAAGTATTCGATTCCACAGCCCAGGCACCACAGTTCCTGAAGTCCAGCTACCAGTTCAAGCCTGTTTTTGGCAAGGTCATAGTTGACCTCTTTTGGAACACCTTCTGTGTGACCAGTAACGGAGAGGCCCAGCGTGTTCGTGAGGTTGCTGCCGAGTTTGGTGATTCGGTGGTGCTCAATGAATACCCTTCTGATGATCCTGCCATTCTTCGCAGATACCAACTGCCGCGCGGAATCTTCATCAATGGCAAGGAAATAGGGTGGGGATACGAAGCCCCCAGAGACGGCATTCGCAAGGCTATCTCCCAAGCTTTGAACAAAAAGTAACTACCAGATATCCTGATCCTGGTAATAAAGGAGGGGACAGATATGAGTGAGAAAAAGATTGAGAAATTCCAGAAGGATAGAGAAAGGCTAAACCAGCTTGTGATGAAGTATGGCGGCACCAACGTCAAGAGGTTCTTCAGCATCGATTCGCAGGTCTATCGCAAAGGCGCTCTTCCAGCCAGGACAAAAGAACTTTTGGGTCTGGTGGCTTCATTGGTATTGCGATGCGACGATTGCATTAAGTATCATATCATTCGGTGCCAAGAAGAGGGAGTGAAGGAGGATGAATTTGAAGAAGCAATGTCTATTGCTCTTGTGGTAGGCGGTTCCATCACCATTCCACATCTGAGAAGAGCCTTCGAGGCATGGGATGAATTGAAAGAGGCATAACAATCCAATAAAGGGAAGAAAAAAGTCTGTAGGTCAAGTATGTCCAAAGGGATGGTTGACTTACAGACTTAGGAACTCGGATGGAGGAAACCTAAATGGAGAAGCAAACCTTTTACATAGTGGACGTTTTTGCTGAAAAAAAATATGCAGGTAACCAACTGGCAGTTTTCAAAAATGCAAAGACACTCTCGGATAGACAAATGCAGCAATTTGCCAAGGAGATGAATTATTCAGAGACAACTTTCATTCTGTCAGAAGAGAAACGGAACGGCGGATATGATGTTCGCATCTTTACTCCTGAAAACGAGCTGCCATTTGCCGGCCATCCGACGCTGGGAACCGCTTTTGTGATACAACAGGAGATCATCAAAGAGCCTGTCGAGAAGGTCATCCTGAATCTGAAAGTCGGACAGATACCTGTTTCGTTCAAATACAGCGGAAAACAGATAGATATCATGTGGATGAGGCAGATAAACCCGATTTTTGGACAGACATTCGATTCCGGGACAATTTCACAGGTCTTGAGCCTCGACGAAAGCGAAATAGACGATAGATTCCCGATTCAAGATGTTTCTACGGGGGTGCCCTTCATCATAGTTCCATTGAAAACTTTAAACGCTGTGAAGCGGGCGAAGATAGACAGAAACAAGTATTTTGAGTTGATCAAAGACACGGAAGCCAAATGTATCATGATCTTTTGTCCCCAGACCTATGATAAGGAAAATAACCTGAACACTCGAGTTTTTGCTGACTACTACGGTGTGCTGGAGGACCCAGCTACGGGAAGTGCAAATGGCTGTCTGGCCGGGTATTTGGTTAAACAACGTTATTTTGGAAAGGAACGAATAGACATTCGGGTTGAACAGGGTTACGAGATAGGAAGGCCTTCGTTGCTCTTCTTGAGAGCGGAGGACAAACAAGATAAGATAGATGTGTTCGTCGGGGGAAAGGTTGTAATGGTTGCCCAAGGAGAATTCATTTAGATGGCAATTTGGCTAACAGCGTCCATTTATCCAGACAGACACTTCCCTTAAATTGCTTTCCGCCACTTAAAAGACACACAAAACATTATTAGAAAGAACGCCGAGTTATTAACAAAGCATTGCATACCAACTATTGAACTATCTCTAAAATCAATTTTCTCAAGGAAGATAACGCGCAGATAAAAGCGGGAGAAAAATTATGAAACACATCTTAAAATGTCATGATATAATAAAAGACGATTTGATTAAAGGAGCTAATTGCTATTTGTATGATAAGAACAATAAAAGATATGTTGATTTTGAGTCTGGAATATGGTGTGCGGTAATCGGACATGCAAATCCAAGAATAAATGGAAAAATAATTGATCAAATTAACAAAGTAGTTCATTTAGGATATGGATACCCCAATCATCTGGCTGAAGATGCGGCTTTGCATTTATTAGATACTGTCTCTGAAAAGGATGGGAAATGTGTGTTTTTAAGTTCCGGAAGTGAGGCAGTTGAATTTAGTATAAATACCGCAAAGCTGATTACTGGAAGGAATTCCATGTTAACATTATCAGAATCATATTTAGGAGCATATGGTTCTGCAGGTATGAAAAATAATAATTGGATAACAATTGATTTTAATAATTGTCTGAATTGTGACGAAATCAGATGTTTTAGAAATTGCGTAAATTTAAAAAAGATTAATATGGATGATGTCGGTGCATTTGTATTTGAACCTGGAAGCTCATCAGGAAAGGTTAAATTTCCCCCTGAAAAATTAATTGAGTTAATTATTAAAGAAATCAGAAATTCTGGTGGTTTGATAATTGTTGATGAAGTGACGACCGGTTTTGGGCGTACTGGGAAATGGTTTGGGTTCAATCATTATGGGATAGGTGGCGATGTAATAGCCTTTGGAAAAGGGTTGGGTAATGGTTATCCCATAAGTGCAGTGATAATGAAAAGCGAAATCGGAAGAGAATTAGAAAATAACAACTTCCGCTATGTTCAGTCCCACCAGAATGATCCTTTGGGTTGCGTAATTGCAAATGAAGTGATCAGGATTATTAGAGAAGATGATTTAGTAAATCGAAGTTACAGGTTAGGTGGGAAATTAATCGGTTATTTAAATGAACTTAAAAATACATTTTCATTCGTTAAAGAAATAAGGGGTAGGGGATTGATGATCGGTTTAGAGTTTTCAAAGCCAACTGATAATTTCGATGTTGAATTAATATTCCATAAAATGTTGAAAAGAGGTTTTATCATTGGATTCAATTCAAATGCAAATTTAATAAGGTTCTTACCACCTTTAACTATTGAAGAAAGTGAGATCAAGTCTATGGTTGAGAATTTAAACATTGTTTTAGAAAAAATGGGTTAAGTAGGTTATTTCAATCGGCGGTCCTTCAGATGAACTTGAAACATCAACCACACGGGTAACGGTGACAAAATTGAAAGGAGAATCTTGAAATTAGCTTTTGGTCTCTGGCTCATCGCAGCAATTGTTGTGGTAGGAAATGGTTATGTGGGTAATACCTGCATCACCATGCGGTTGGGTGATTATGGTGGGCACGTTTACAAGTCTGTTGTACTGATTGCAGTAGTCTTTGTATTGGCGTGGATATATGCACGGCAGACTATGGGAAACGGATGGTTTGGCGCTGTGCTTGGGGCTGGACTGCTGTGGCTTGGACTAACCATCATCTTTGAGTTTGTTTTCGGTCACTATGTATTCGGCAATACTTGGAAGGTACTTTTTGCTGACTATCGAATATGGCAGGGAAGACTTTGGTCTTTGGTGTTACTCTCTGAGTTGATTGCACCACTGACCATGGGATGGATACTCAACCGAAGAAAAATAACAATAACAGATGAGGGATTTCAGGCAAGCGAAAGGTAAAAAACTCTTGCTGAGTTGATTTATAAGATTAGATTACTGTCGAAAACTGCTTTGACGGCAAATAACAAAGGGAGATAAGCATGAATAAAGAAAATCAGATGATTGCGGTTTGTGGCATCGAATGTCATAAGTGTGACATTCGTGAGGCGCCCAACAATCCCAAAATCGCACAGGAGATTGTGGATTGGTTTAAAAAAGAGAGAAACGAGGATGTGAAGCTGGAAGATATCCGATGTCTGGGCTGTAAAGAGGACCGAACCAAACACTGGTCACCGGACTGCTGGATACTTCAGTGCTGTGTGGATAAAAAAGGTCTGGAGTTCTGCTATGAGTGCAATGAATTCCCTTGCGATAAACTTGTCCAGTGGTCAAAAGAATGCAAAGGATATGGTAAGGCTTTGGAACGGCTGAAAAAGATGAAAAAAGGATGAAGAAGTCAATACCCGAAGAAAAAAGGATCATCAAAACCATTTGTCAAAGCGATTGACTTTGAGTATCTTAAACGTGTTAATGGTGATGATATGAAAACCTGGCACAAAATAATAATCGGCGACTCAAGATGTATGAAGGAAGTTGCCGATGAATCCGTTCATCTTATCATTACCTCTCCGCCCTATTGGCAACTGAAGGATTATGGAAATGGAAAGCAGATAGGCTTCAATGATAGTTATGAAGACTATATCAACAACCTTAGTTTGGTCTGGAATGAATGCCACAGGGTTTTGCATAAAGGTTGCCGGTTGTGTATTAACATAGGAGATCAATTTGCTCGTTCAGTCTATTATGGAAGGTATAAAATAATTCCCATAAGAACCGAGATAATCAAGTTTTGTGAAGCTGTTGGTTTCGATTATATGGGGGCAATCATCTGGCAGAAGGTTACAACGTGTCACACCACTGGTGGAGCAACCGTAATGGGTTCCTTCCCTTATCCCAGAAGTGGAATTGTTAAGCTCGATTATGAGTTTATCTTAATTTTCAAAAAATATGGGATTCCCCCTAAAGTTTTAAAACCGATCAAAGAGAAATCAAAATTAACGCGAGATGAGTGGAGCCAATACTTTACTGGACATTGGAATTTCCCCGGTGAAAAGCAAGACAAACATCTGGCAATGTTTCCTGAAGAATTACCCAGACGGCTTATCAAAATGTTTAGTTATGTTGGTGATACGGTGCTTGATCCTTTCTTAGGGAGCGGAACAACGTCTTTGGCAGCTAAAAACTTAAAAAGAAATTCGATAGGTTATGAAATAAATGAAAAATTCTTGCCAGTTATAAATGAAAAACTTGGATTAGAACAAGGGACTATTCTTCAAGACACAAATTTTCAGATAGTTAAACAAGACGAGCCAAAACTAAACTTCAAAGAAGAGATTAAAAAATTGTCCTATGTTTTTAAAGATCCGATCAGATTTGATAAGAAAGTTGATCCTAAGAAATTGAGATTCGGATCGAAAATAGACAATTTCCATTCCGAAAGAGAAACCTATTATACAGTTAAAGAAATAACCTCGCCAGCGAAATTGACCTTAAATAATGGTTTGAAAATCCGGTTGTTGGGGATAAAAGAAAGACCAGAAAAAAATGGAGAGGCTGTCCAATTTTTGAAAGAAAAAACCAAAGGACAAAAGGTGTTCATGAAATTTGACACTGATAAATATGATGAGGAAAGTAACCTGCTTTGCTATCTGTACTTGTGGAATAAGACTTTTCTGAATGCTCATTTGATTAAAAAAGGATTAGTGGATGTGGATACAAGTTTAGTATATAAATACAAATCAATGTTTTTAAACTATGCAGGATTGAAATGACAGAAAAGGAATGGATAAAAGGGATAGAAGGTCGAAATCTAAAGTTTAAAAGAGAAAGATTGCTGAATGATGCAATGAATCGTTGGGGCCTCAATAAGGCGAATAGCGTCGGTCCAACTTCTGATCTAATTAGGCAGTGTTCTCCCCGCTCGTTTGAGGAATGGGAAAGCTATTATTTCGACAATGCAAGACAAAAAAAACGAAATGGGATTAGGGTAACAAAACGGCATCTAACAGAGTTGGGTCGAAAACTTTACATTAAACTATCGGAAGTTATTCAAGCTGAGCTTGACCGTGTAACAGAAGAAGAATGTATAGATTATGTTTACAATCTTGTTTTGAATCGGACCTATGAAGGTTATTGGTCCGAAATACAGACCATCTATGGACAGCTCCAAAGGGCATTAGACGTTGAGGTAGAACCGGCACCTGATGAATGGGATAGGGGATACAATGTGGATTTCTTTATTAAGGTAAAGGATAAATATATTGGACTTCAAATTAAACCTGCAGGGTACGCATACATTACACAAATTATCAAGGAACTGGAATTTCAGAAAAAAACACATGAGAAGTTTACAGCTAAATATGGCAGCAAAGTTTTTTATGTTATCTCAGTAAAGGAAGGGAATAAAAAAGTCATTTACAATCAGGATGTAATCGAAGAAATTAGAAAGGAAATTGAAAGATTAAACAAATAGTGACGCATTCACTCTCTACATCCTTTTCTTTTTGGAGGTCAAGCATAGGCGAAGGGCTGCTTGACAAAAAAGTTGTCAAAGAATATGAAGACATACAAACTGACAAAAGAGGATACAAATCTAATAGAAATTGCCAAAGAAGTTATTTCGAAAAACCATATAGAAAGTGATAAGATTTCTTGCACGGTTGGCTCTGCTTTGATCACCAGCAAAGGCAAAATTTACAAAGGAGTTAATATTCATAGCAAAACATCCGGTCCGACTTCCATTTGTGCCGAAACCGCCGCAATAGCCCAGATGGTTTCTGATGACGAGAGAAAAATAAAAACAATTGTTGCAGTGTGGATTGATGGGAAAAAATGGGACGTTTTGCCACCTTGTGGTGCATGTCGTCACATCATAAGTCAATTTGGAAATCCCTGGGTAATCATTTCTAAAACCAAGAAAACCCAATTAAGCGATTTGTATCCTTTACCTGTAAAATGACGATGTCGGCTGTGCCCCTTCAACTCTGCGCTCTCTGCGGTCGCTTGCAACACTATCAGATAATAATTGAATATTTGGTTTAGTTAACCGGTATTGTGAGTGAGGGCACAAAAATGAATTTAAGAAAAACAACGTTATTAGCGATAATAGGCATTTGTTATCATTTCGCTTTAAGAGCCGTAGGGACCTTTTCCCCTGATATTTTCAGAATTCTTTTGGTTGCGCAAATTGCCCAGATAACGTCAATGCTTGCCCACTTAACCATTGTGCTTTTCTTCATCTTCTTTATCAAAGATTATGTCCAGAAAGAGCAAGTAGAATTAAAAAAGGCAACTGGGCTGGCTATTGTAGGTTCTTCTGCGATGTTGCTTGTGAATACAAAAGGTCTGCTAATAATTGTCTTTAGAACACATCTTTCCCCTGATCTGCTTTGGTCTCTGGAAAGATCCAATTATATCGGCGTGCTATTACCCTGGATAAGTTCAATATTGATTCTGTTTTTCTTCATTAGCTTTTACAAGGAAACAGTCCTTGAGCGAAAGATGAAGTTAAGAAAAGCTACGCTTTCAGCTGTCATAGGTTCTTCAATCAACGCCTTGGTGTTAACCTTTGTCCTGCTTAATTCTCTCTTTCTTCGTGAGATCATACATTTGGTAGAGTTATCCAGAAAAATCGCGATTATTTTTATCCCCATATTTGTATTTAGCTTTGTTGCTGTTCTGTATTTCTTTTTAACCTTTTATAAAGAACAAGAAAAAAAAGTTAGTTCCGCAAGTTAAAATCTACCTCTTTGGACAATTTAAGGTTAAGCAACATCTCTGTTAAATCCGTAGGGCAGCCCTCTGGGGTAGGCTCACCTGAGAACTTGATATGAAACTTTTCAGCTTTCAAGGATCTCATTTTGAGGTCGGGCTGGCGATAGGAAAGACTTTCAGACCGCAGATTCGAAAAACCTTAGCTGATAATGTCGAGTTACAAGATACTTTTCTTTCCTTCCATCGGACGCCTGAAGGGAAACAGAGGTATCAGGAGCTCATTCAACTGCATAATTCTCGATTTCCGCAGTATCTCTCTGAACTTAAAGGAATTTCAGAAGGAGCCCAGGTGCCATTTGAAGAACTATTTCTCGTCAACCTACGCGGAGAATACAGACATTATGCTAAAGTCACGTCAAATTCTGGATGTTCCACATGCTCGCTTCAGAACACAGATAGTGCGGTTTTTGGCCATAATGAGGATGGTTCCCCGATTTACAAAGATCAAATGAATTTGGTGCGAGTTGAAATAGTCGGCAAGCCAGCCTTCACCGCGCTGTGTTATCCAGGATTTCTCCCCGGGAATTCTTGTGGTTTCAACGAAGAGGGCATTTGTTTTTCGGTAAATAGCCTTCAACCGAACAGATTAGTTACCGGGGTGGGTAGACATTTCATCGCACGATCATTGTTTGAGGCAAAAAATCTGAACGAAGCGATCCAGCGTGCTACTATTCAGGGGCGTGCTTCGGGTTTCAATTACACCTTTGGCTGTATGAGACAACGTCGCATCATAAATGTCGAGGTTTCTCCCACCCGCCATCATGTCTTCGAAATCAAAGGCTGTTTTTTTCACGCCAACCACTATATAAAGCTCTCTGGAGTAGATGAGGTAATTTCGCCTTCCAGTCAGGCTCGACAATGTCGGGGTGAAGTGCTATTAGCAAAGGGAGTTGCACAAGACAAAATGGGTATATTGGACGTCCTGCGAGACCAAAAAGTGCGGGATTATCCCATATTTCGTGACGGGAAACCGCCGGATGGTGGCATGACTCTTATCACAGCTCTATTCAACCTTGATTCCAAGAGATTCACCCTATACCCAGGTGGCGTGGGAAAAATGAACCATAGTTTTAATCCTTTGATTGAGCTCTCTATGAGAGATTGATTATAGCACAGAACCTCAGACAATTTTCTTTCCTTAACCCACCTGATTTTCGACTCAATTTCTGGCACACAACCTAATGATGAACTCCTATGAGCTCATGATTGAGCCTCAGGAAATTGTTTGCCGCTAAAAGATACCTATCGAAATATGTATACAAAAAAACATTGATTTAAAAGGCGAATTTTTATAGATTTAATATTTGAAGGGATGCATGGTGTAGGGGTTGGAGACGAGAGTCGGAAGAAACCCATGGAAAGCTCTTTGGATAGCAAATGAATCTGCCTAACAAGCTGACCATAGCCCGAATAATATTAGCTCCCTTCTTCATGATCTTTCTTTTGATCGATAACATTTATCTGCGCTATCTGGCAACCTTGATCTTCATAGTGGCAGCGTTAACTGATGTATACGATGGATACTTAGCCCGAAAGACTGGCGTGACAACCGGCTTTGGAAAGTTCATGGACCCATTGGCAGACAAAGTCTTAGTCTCCACAGCCTTCATCTCATTCGTGGCTTTAGGCTATGTTCAGACCTGGATGGTTCTGATAATTATACTGCGGGAATTTTTAGTCACTGGCTTAAGGAGCTTAGCCGCATACAAAGGGGTGGTGATTCTACCCTCCTATTGGGCTAAATGGAAAACCGGCTGCCAGATGACGGTGATCATAATCATACTTGTTTACATCAATCTTAAATCCACCTTACTTCCTTTGGGTTACAATTGGAGCATCTTCACCACCGACTCCGCCTTTTGGGCCTTCGATGTCATGATCTTTATCACCATGCTTTTGACCGTGGGCACGGGAATAGATTATCTGGTCAAGAATGCCTTTTTGCTCAAAGGGGTACTAAAATAATCTTTAGCCGGAGTTGTTAAGATTGAGAAAGAGCCAATTAGCCAAGTTGATCTCCACTTTTTTTTATGCCGGATATTTCCCCTTTGCCCCGGGAACATTTGGTAGTTTGATCACCCTGGTAATAATTTGGTTTCTTATTCCATTGTTTTTTTATATATTACTTCCGATCAGCCTAGGTTTGTTTTTTTTAAGCGTATGGTCAGCCAGCCGGGTCGAGGAGACTTTCGGCAAGGATGGAAGTCCCATTGTGATAGACGAGGTCACCGGCATGGTAATATCTTTGATATTTGTGCCAAAGGAGATCAAATTTTTTGTGGGAGCATTTCTGCTTTTCAGATTGTTTGACATAATCAAACCACCACCTGCACGGAGGATGGAGAGGCTAAAAGGAGGATGGGGGGTAACGTTGGACGATGTGATAGCCGGCATCTATGCCAACTTGAGTTTGCATCTGATCTTATATTTTGTAAATTTAAGGTGAATTAAGATTTTGATTTTCCAGATGGAGAAAAAGATATGAAAGCAGAAGTCATCACCATCGGTGATGAGCTACTCTATGGGCAGATCCAGGATTTTAACTCCTCCTTCATAAGCGAAAGATTAACCGCCGAAGGAATCGAGGTGGTTTTCAAAACCAGTGTGGGTGATGATATAAACCGGATAGCAGAAGCTTTCAACATCGCTCGATCAAGGGCAGACGTGATCATTACCTCGGGCGGTTTGGGTCCCACCTCGGATGATCTAACCAAGAAAGCGGTGGTGAAGGCTTTCAAAAGAAATTTGGTATTTCACCAGGAGATTTTAAAACAGATTGAGGACTCATTCCACAAGCGGGGAAGCTCCATGCCCAAAATAAACCAAAACCAGGCGTTAATTCCTCAGGGAGCCAAGGCTTTGTCCAATCTCTGGGGAGTGGCGCCGGGGATATTTCTCGAAGATAAAGAAACCCTTTTTTTCGCTGTGCCGGGCGTGCCGGTGGAGATGAAGTGGATGGTGGAAAATGAAGTCCTGCCCGTCTTGAGGACAAAGAAGTTCACCGGATCCATGGGACCTGAACATTTCATCCTTCATAGAAAACTGAAAACCACCGGAATCTCAGAGTCCGCTCTGTATGAGAAGATAGAAAAGTTAATAGATCCCACTGAGGAGATCAAAATTGCCTTTCTGCCCGGCTATCTGGGTGTGGACATCAGACTAACCTTGGAGACCGGAGATAGAAATCAGGCGCAGGTGAAAATAGATGAGTTTGAGCAGAAAACTCGGGAGATTCTGGGAATCTATATCTATGGGACAGACGACCAAACTCTGGAGGGGGTGATAGGGAAGCTTCTTTTGGAAAGGAAAAAGACCATAGCAGTAGCGGAGTCCTGCACCGGCGGTCTGATCGGAGCAAGATTCACCAATATTTCCGGAAGCTCCAGATATTTCGAGACAGGAGTGGTCACTTACAGCAATGAAGCTAAAACCGAGTTTTTAAATGTCCCCACTGAGATAATTGAAAAATATGGTGCCGTTTCAGAAGAAGTGGCTATATTGATGGCGGAGGGAGTGAGAAGGTTGGCTAAGACCGACTACGGCTTATCTGTTACTGGAATTGCTGGTCCCACCGGTGGAACGCCACAAAAACCAGTAGGACTTGTATTTATCGGTTTCGCCCACGAAAATGATTCCTTTGCCCAGAAATTTCTGCTTGGCGAGGACAGGAAGATCAACCGGGAGAGAGCCACCCAGGCGGCTTTAAATCTGGTGAGGTTGTTTTTGATAAAACAGGTCAGCGAATAGGATTGTATTTGTAGGGGTCGGATTCATCCGACCCGCGAAAAGTCAACGGATTAGATGGATTATAAGATGAATGAAGAAAAACCCAAAATCTTGTTTTAAAACTGGAGTATCATGCGCACCTTTATTGCCATTGAATTACCGGACAACGTAAAGAAAGAAATCGAGCAATTGCAAGCTCCATTTAAGAGAACCGAGGCTTTCGTCTCCTGGGTTAAGCCGAAAAATATCCATGTCACCTTGAAATTTCTGGGAGAGGTTCCAGAGGAGAAGATAAATGAAGTTTTCTCTGCTACCCAGAAAGCTTTAGAGGAAACAGGCAAGTTTTCCATGAGCTTAAAGGGCACGGGTACTTTTCCAAACTTAAAAAGACCCAGGGTGATATGGATAGGGGCAGGATCGGGTGAGGAGGAACTTTCCCTGATGGCAAAAAGGATCGAAGAGGAGATGGCAAAAATCGGGTTTCCTAGGGAGAAGAGGAAGTTTTCCGCCCATTTTACCATAGGGAGGGTGAAATCTCCCAAAAATCTTGAAAAGCTTATGGGATTGGTAGAATCCTCTGATTTTCAGACTGAAAAGATTGAAGTAGGTGAGGTGGTAGTGATGAAAAGCCAGCTTCATCCTGCTGGAGCGATTTATACGCCACTTAAGAAGATACCGCTTGCTGGATAAGTCAACGGACTCGTCCTGAAGGCTTGACCTGAAGGATGTAACGGATGAGATGAGAATTGTGGGGGTCGGATTTCTAACGGATCCGTAGGGCATCCGACCCGAAAAAGGTCAACGGATTAAACGGATAGAATGGATCATTCTGTATTTATTGAATGTGATTAAGATTTTCCAGAAGGAACTCCTAAAAGCGCAAAAACTTAAGAAAGTGAGGTGAGAAAGATGGCAGATATACAAGAGGAAAAGAAAAGGGCATTACAACAGGCGG
>Ga0209635_10001185_pt1 | contig 19277 bp, 15 predicted proteins | sample DeeMarSWOR230_32_FD_187463 | JGI IMG/M metagenome (GOLD analysis project Ga0209635, IMG submission 187463) | Marine sediment microbial communities from White Oak River estuary, North Carolina - WOR-2-30_32 (SPAdes) (version 2) | ecosystem: Environmental > Aquatic > Marine > Intertidal zone >...
CGTCAAATAGCTTCCATGAGGGCTGACCGTTTGTGTCTTACTTGAAGTATATTCAGATCCACCGAGAGTAATGGTAGTTTCAATTTCACAGGTTAAGTACTCACCTGAAATCTCAAGGATCTCCATCTTATATTTATACTGGTATTCAGACGAGTCCACTGTGTAGGGTTTAACTTGCCAAGTCATTTCATCGCCTACTTGCAAATTCCCCCAGTAAGCGTCTGCAACTGTTGTCGTTGCTGTGTTGGCGATTAAAAACACCAGGAAAACTACGAAGAGTCCCATTAAAACCTTTTTTACTGCTCCCCTCATAGTAGTCACCTTATAGCTAAAATGAGTAATATACTATAAAGAATAGTAACTGGCAACAACTTCCTCTTATACTTTCAGCCACCATTACCCTTCATTTCAAAATGTAATACCTAGTTGGTTTTTTCCAACCAGTTGTTTTCACTGAAAAGTTTCCACCAATTAGCTGGCAATTTCACCTAATTACTTGCAGTTTTTCAACAAAATTTTCCAACCAGTATACAATCGTTCCAACCGATTATTTACCCACAAAAAGTTCCCTCTAATTAGTTGGTATTTTCGACTAATTGCGTGGAAAACTAAGACGATTAGTTACAATATGATACACCCAGTCGGAAAAATGAGTGTGCGACATCTCCGCCCATTTATAAACAAATTAAAAATAACAACTGGGTACATTGCGCTTCAAAGTTACGCAAAAGGTAAATCAACGATCCACCCTTCAGCTCTATCGCGGGTTCAAATGATTAGAGCGTTGCTCTGATCTGAAAATCCCGCCGGACCCACCATCTCTTTCTGATTTTTCCTGCATTGAAACTTCTGGTAAAACAAAATACAAGATTTGCTATTTTCAAAAAGTAAAGAAAAAACAATAACTATAAAATGAACGTAAAGCAAAACGTGAGAATAAGATTACACAAGTTCTATTTCTATATAGATTGAATCGGGCACCCTAATCCTCATAATTTGCGACATCGTGCGTTCGTTTGCATCTAGGATAACGATCCGTTTGTGAACTCTCATCTGCCATTGCTCCCATGTGGGTGTTCCTTCGCCACAAGGAGTTTTTCTTACAGGGATCCTTATTTTCTTCGTTGGCAGTGGAATCGGGCCATTCATTCGCGCCCCAGTCTTCTGAGCGATTTCTTTGAGTTGATCACAAATTTGATGCAGTTCTTTAGTATCCTTACTTAGCAATCTGATACGTGCTCGCTGTACCATCGTTTTATGCCTCTTTTATTACTAACCTAATAAAAATTGTATAGAAAGCCTTCTCAGGCTTCCTTAGAAAAAATCTATTAACGTTTTGTTACACTTTTTACGATTCCTACACCTACTGTTTTAGCCATGTCTCTTATAGCGAATCTACCTAGTTGTGGAAGGCTAGCGTACTCTTCTATACATAGTGGACGCGTTGGGACGAGTTTTACGATCGCACCTTCACCTGTTTTTAGAAATGGTGGATTCTCTTCGACTATTTCTCCAGATCTGCGGTCAATTTTAGCCTGAAGTTCTAAGAACGTTGATGCAACTTGAGCTGTGTGTGCATGGATAACGGGTGTATATCCTGCAGCAATCGCTGTTGGATGATGTAAGATAAATATCTGTGCAGTAAACTCCTTTGCAACACTTGGTGGATTTTTTGGATCTCCTCCAACATCGCCTCGACGAATTTCTGATTTTGCAATTCCTTTGAGATTAAATCCGATGTTGTCGCCGGGCATTGCCTTTGACATCTGTTCATGGTGCATTTCAATCGATTTTACTTCACCTATTTTTGAGACGGGCTCAATTTGGAGCTTATCACCTGCGTTGAGTACTCCTGTTTCAACACGGCCAACGGGCACAGTTCCTACTCCAGTAATCGTATAGACGTCCTGGATTGGAATTCTAAGTGGTTTATCAGTTGGCTGTGGTGGGATTTTCATTTCATCTAAAGCTTGAAGAATTGTTGGTTCTTTGAACCATCGCATATTTTCGCTCGCCTTAGTTATGTTATCGCCAGTCCAAGCTGATACTGGAATGTAGAAGCGCGTGATTTTCATGTCTAGTTCTTTTTCAATAAGTTTAAAGACGTTCTCAACATTACTTTTTATTTCGTTGAATCTATCTTCATTCCACTGTGGATCTGCTGCATCCATTTTATTAACGGCAACAATAAATTGATCAACACCAAGCGTGGCGGCAAGTACTAAGTGTTCTACCGTCTGGCCTCCCTTCCCAATGCCGGCCTCAAATTCTCCCTTTCTTGAAGATACGGCTAAAATTGCGGCATCAGCTTGTGATGTGCCAGTAATCATGTTCTTAACGAAATCACGATGCCCAGGTGCGTCAATGATGGTATAATAATATTTAGGCGTCTCAAATTGCCAGAACGCGATATCAATTGTCAAGCCACGTTCACGTTCTTCCTTAAGTTTGTCTAACACCCATGCGTACTTGAAACTTCCTTTTCCGATTTTATCGGCGTCCGCTTCGTACTTTGCAATAGTTCGTTCATCAATAGCTCCCATTAGGACTAGAAGGTGTCCTACAAGCGTGGATTTGCCATGATCAACATGTCCAATAATCACAAGGTTCATGTGTGGTTTTCCAGATTTTGACATATCTATCACTTTCCAATTTTTCAGCGTTTAATGTATTTTTTAATATATACAGTATATTGTTTAAAATATTATTATATTGTCTTACTGTTTCAAACCTTCGTTTTAAAAAGCTTGTGAGATAACAAGCTTGTGAAATAATTCCTCATAATTTATTGTCTATAAATTTTAAATGTCTGCATTCATTGTACTTTGTACTCAGCGAGCAGACAATGCAATTCGTTCCTTTTCTTGGCGTCTTTTAATTGCAAAACTTCGTGTATCATTATTAGCTGCTGCTATAAGTTCTTCAGCAATGCATTCTTCAAATGATTTCACGGTTGAGAAACTTGCTTTTTGAATTCCCTGAGCCAGAAACTGTAAAGAAAGATCTACACGTCTTTGAGGCGCAACATCGACCGCCTGATGGTATACAATACCTCCATAAGAAATACGTGTCGTTTCTTCTTGAAGTGCTGAGTTCACGACTGCGCGCACTAGAATTTCAACGGGATTAACTGAAGTTCTTAAATTAATGATTTCAAAAGCTACTATAACAGCTTTAGTGATCCTCATTTTTTTGCCAGTGTTACGTCCGCCTCGCATCAATTTGTTTATGAATCGTTCTACAATAGACACCGTTGATTTTCTGAATCGATGGTGTTCGTGGCGGCCTGCTGAATGTGGTGCGATTACAGGTTCTAAGGAAATGTATCGTTTCAATCCTGGATCCTCAACTTCAATTCCATCTGTAGACCATTTACCGAATAGAAGGATCTCAGAAGTTTCTTTTTTCCCTTTTTTTTCTTTTTTTTCTTTTTTGTCTGACAATGTTTTCTGGCTCCTTGAAATTAGAATACGAAATAATTTACCTGATAGGCTTCTCCTTTTTCTTCAATATCAGTGCATCCAATGAAACGCCATTAACTTGAGTAACTTTCCATCTAACACCTGGAAGGTCACCCATACTTCTACCTTTTGCCCCACCGATACCCGCTACTATTACTTCATCATGTTCATCAACATAAAGTAGCGCACCGTCACCAGGCAAGAAAGCGGTTATTTGTTTTCCATTCTTTATCAATTGGACACGTACGCATTTACGAATGGCACTATTTGGCTGTTTCGACTCGATCCCAACTTTTTCCAAAACTATACCACGTGCTTGTGGCGCACCTTCTAGTGGGTCTGCCTTAATATCAAGCTTGAGTTGTCTACGTTTATAATAACGATCTTTCCATCTGGATTTCTTTCTCTTGCGAGTTAATAATCCTGCGGCAAATTCTCCTTTTGGTGATTTGCTTCCTGGCATTTTTTTAATCACTCCTTTTTTATTTACGCCATCTTAAGAGATAATTACGTCTGCGATATTGTGGTATCTTTTTGCAAGTAGCCGTGCGCGTGCAACATTCTTTCCATTTTTACCTATCGCGATGCCTCGATCCTTTGGTTCGACATTCACTATTGCTACCTTTCGATCCTTTTTTTCTGAGATGCTCACACTTTTGATTCTGGCTGGCGCTAAGGTATTTTTGATGAATTCGACTTCGGATTCAGCATGCTCAACTATGTCAATATTTCTGTGTAGCATGTCCTTAGCTCTTTTTATATTTATTCCTCTTTTGCCAATCGCTCGCCCTATGTCCCCCTCTTTCACCACAAAAATCAACCGATCATCATCAATAATTACATCTTTCGTGATAGCACCTGTAATGTTTTCAAATAGTGCAATATATTTTATTTCATCGCTTGTAATTTTGACGCTACTCAATTGCTTTCCTCCACCAATTGTAGAATATCTGAATCACCTGGATCCTGAACCGATACAACAGATACTAGATGCGGTTTACCACAAACAAACCCTAGATCTAAACTAGATCCTTCGTAATCCATGATTGGGATTTTAGGATCTGACAAATTAGTATAATGAATGATATCATTCTTTATTGAAGAGGGGGCGTTTGCTGCAAGTATTACTAACTTAACTTCTCCATGTTTGACAGCTCTAATAGATTCATTTGCCCCTAATATAGTTTTACCCGTTCGCACTGCCATTTGAATACTTTTCGCTATATCTGCCATTTATTCTTTGTCATCCTTCGCCTTTTTTTTCCCTTCTCGACTCATCATAAGATCTATCGCCCCTGTCCCTAACAATATTGTTTGCCCGATAATCACGTTTTCTGTTATTCCCTTTAAATGATCAATTTCTCCACGGGTACTTGCTTCAAGTAAATGTTTAACAGTTACTTCAAAAGCGGCTCTTGCTAAAACGCTTGCCTTTTCACCGCTTATACCATGACGACCAATCTGACGTACTTCCCCTGTGACGGTCATAAGATCTGCGACCAGCATAACGTGCCGCAAGTCAACATCCAAACCCTGCTCTTCAAGAACGTTGATAGCTTCTGCAATAATAATGTTCCTTGCTGCTTCAATGCCAAGACATTCTGAAATCTCATGAATATGATTCGAAATAGTCCGCATTGGATCTACGCCTGAAACACGAAGAACGTTTAATAAGTTTGTACCTTCAGAATAGATGACAAATTCATCCTCTTCCTTCCGAATAACTGTTCTTTTGACGTCTTTGAGGCCCTTTAATGGTAAAGTTCGAATTTTTTCTGCAAGTTTTTGTAACTCTGTAAAGTTATCAATTTTTGGTCGGACAATAATCATATAATCATCCTGGATTTCTGCATCTCCTTTCTTGAGCTTATTAATTTTTTCTACAACAAATTCCGCAGTTAAACCTTTATCGTCCATTAGATCAGGATCTAATTTCAGATCAATTTGCATATTGCTAAGATTGATTTCTATATCATAAGTTACCTTCTCTATTTTTGTTTCCTCAATACGCCGTGCCACTTCACGGGCTTTTATTCCATCTTCTTTGTGAGCATCATCTAGAAAAACTGTCATCATGGGTGTTGAAGGATTTTTACGTGCATCCACAATTTCAATGAGGCGAGGAAGACCGAGCGTAACGTTTAATTCTGCAACTCCAGCGTAATGAAACGTTCTGAGAGTCATTTGCGTTCCTGGCTCCCCTATAGATTGCGCTGCAATTGTACCAACAGCTTCTCCGGGTTCCACTAAAGCTTTTGCATAGGATTTTTTCGCTTCTTCGATAAGTAAGTCAAATTCCTTTTTAGTTACTTCAGTTTCTTCTAATTTTGCACCTAGTTCTTTAATTACTGCAAGAGGAAGTTCATCGTTTTCTTCAATTTTTTTCAATTTTTTCTCTACAACTGAGAGTTTAGTTTTAGCTGCTATTCTTCAACCCTCCTCTGGCTTAGGATTTTTTCAAATATCACGTCCATGTTCATTGCTTTCCCATGATCACTTTTCGCAGGATCAACCCCATCTTCACCGTAAATGAATTGAATTATTTGACCGATTGCGTTTCTTACAGTTCCATCATTTTCGTTCTTTATATCTTGCAAAGCATTTACCAATCGTCTTTGCATATAACCTGAAGTGCTGGTACGAACTGCTGTATCTACCAAGCCTTCCCGACCACCCATAGCATGGAAAAAGAATTCTATAGGAGTTAATCCACTTCTATAACTTGCTTTTACAAAACCCCTCGCAATTGCGCTCAGGTCACCTTCCTTAAAATGAGGTAATACGCGTTCTCGATATCCTCTATGGATTCTTTCACCTCGTACAGACTGTTGACCAACACAAGCGGTCATCTGGGCGAGATTTAAATTACTTCCTCTGGCACCAGTAGTAGCCATTATCACTGCATGGTTATTTAGCCCAAGATTTCTCCCAGCAATTGTGCCTGCATCGTCTCTAGCCTCAGCTAGTTCCTGCATGATCCTCATCTCTAACGTTTCCTCTAGAGTTCGTCCAGGAAGTCTTTCTAGTTCGCCGCGTCTATATACTCTAATAAGTTCATCCACTTGTTCTTCTGCCTTGTTTAAAACTCCATCTATCATGTTTTTTGACTCGGCACTAAGATCAACATCATCCAGACCAAGAGTAAAACCCTTTGATGTAATTAATTCTAATAATAATCGAGTAATAGAATCAAGGAATTCTCTGGCTTTTTGACTTCCATAATCTTTTACAATTCTATGAAGCAAAGAATTGGCTTGACCGGCTCCCAATGTCTTTTTATCAATAACTCCAGACATAAGTTTTCCATTTCTAACAATTACATAAGCATCATTAGGGCAGTCATCTTTTTCACATACTTTGCATTTAACACAAGCTTTTGATGTTAGCGTCAAATTGAGCAGAGAGGGTATTAGTGTACTTAATAATTGTTTTCCAGACCATAATTTAACGGGTTTTTGTATCGTAGGAGGCGGAAGGTCGTCCTTAAATCCTGCAGCAAAGAATAATTGGCATACATCCTTTTTTGTAAAGAACGCATTCTTTCTCGTAAGAAGAAATCCCGCAGATATGTAATCTTGAAGAGCACCGATTATAGGGCCACCATATCTTGGTGAGAGAATATTTTCTTCAACGCGCATAAGAATTCTGGCCTCAGCTCTTGCCTCCTCGCTTTGTGGTACGTGAAGATTCATTTCGTCGCCATCGAAGTCCGCATTATACGGTGGGCAGACACATAGATTAAGTCTGAACGTCCTAAAAGGCATAACTTTGACTTCATGTGCCATAATCGACATTCTATGGAGAGATGGTTGACGATTGAATAATACGATATCGCCGTTTTTCAAGTGACGTTCTACTACATATCCTGGTCTAAGGGCTTCACTCACTGTGGTTTTATCCTTTACAAACCTTAAATCAACCCGTCTTCCATCGCTACGAATGATATAGTTCGCACCTGGATGATCATCATGCCCTCGCATCACAAGGTCTCTCATTTCTTCAATATTCCATTCCGTGACACGTTCTGGAATTGTTAATATTTGTGCAACTTCTTCAGGTACACCTACCTCGTTTATACCAAGATGTGGATCCGGTGAAATAACAGTACGTGCTGAGAAATCAACACGTTTTCCTGACAAATTGCTTCTAAAGCGTCCTTCTTTTCCTTTGAGTCTTTGAGATAGAGTTCTTAGAGCCCTTCCTGACCTATGACGTGCAGGAGGAATACCTGAGACTTCATTATCAAAAAAAGTCGTAACATGATACTGTAAAAGTTCCCACAAGTCATCAACAATTAATTGAGGCGCACCCGCCTCAATATTTTCGCTTAACCTCTGATTAATCCTGATAATGTCAACTAATTTATGTGTAAGATCATCTTCTGAACGAACACCAGACTCCAAGGTAATACTTGGACGCACGGCAACAGGTGGAACCGGAAGTACGATAAGTATCGTCCATTCTGGACGTACGACATCTGGATTAATCCCAATTAATCGACAATCTTCATCGGGTATTTTTTCTAAGATTGCCCGTATGTCGCTTGGAGTTAAACGGGCGGCACCTGACTCATGTTCTTCATAATAAGTAGTTGGTTTTTCAAGACGAATTTTCAATTTCTCTTTTCCACAATCGGGACATGTATTTGTTTTTGTTGCTTTTTTTAGGACTTCTTTTACAAGCTCAGGATCTAGTTCGCCCCATTCCTCTTCATATATATCCATTTTTTTAATAAAATCTTGCCTCTCATCATCATTTAAACTAAGGCGGGAACAATCTCTGCATATCGCTCTAAGAGTCTTTTGGATAATTTTTGCGAAGCCAACGTGTATGACCGGGCGCGCTAATTCTATATGACCAAAGTGTCCAGGACATTCCCCCACCCTATTTCCACAGCTCTTACAGGTTTGGCCGGGTTCAATGGTTCCTAATCGACCATCCATTAGTCCCGAGTCAATAGGGAGTCCATCTTCATCGTAAGTGTCAGCTGTGATGATTCTAGTTACAGACATCTTTCGTATATCATCTGGAGATAATAAACCAAATTGGATTTGATTAATAATTTTTGGAAGTGTAGACATTTTATTTATTCCCTCTCAAGCAGGTTCTTTTAATCTTAAACGAGGAGAAATTCCAAGACTCATTAATTCTTGAAGTAGCAGTTTAAATGCGTAAGACATAGTTACGCGGCTCACAGTGGTCTTGTCGCCACATATAGGGCAATAAAAACGATCTCTTGAACGATCTTGTACTGCTAACATTCCACATTCATCACAAACTATTACAACCGTTTTGTCTGACTCATCTAAAAGACGTTCCTTAAGTAATAGCGCTGCACCATGACCTATCAAACAATCTCGTTCCATTTCGCCAAATCGAAGTCCACCTTCTCTTGCACGTCCTTCAGTAGGTTGTCTAGTCAAAATTTGGACAGGTCCTCTTGCTCTGGCATGCAGTTTATCAGCAACCATATGGTGAAGTCGTTGGTAATAAACTACTCCAATAAAGATATCCACTTCAAATTTTTCACCGGTCATGCCGTTATACATGCTCTCTAGACCTCTATGATCGAAGCCAGCGTCTCTCATTTCTTTTTGTAATGTTTCTTTGCTTCCAGAAAATGCAGTACCATCTTTTCTTTCACCTTCGATGCAGCCTACTTTACTAGCTATAGCTTCTATTATTTGCCCTACAGTCATTCTGCTGGGTATCGCATGAGGATTAACTATCAAATCAGGGACTATTCCATCTTCCGTAAAGGGCATGTCTTCTTGTCGAACTATGATTCCTAGAACTCCCTTTTGTCCATGTCTTGAAGCGAATTTATCTCCCAGTTCTGGAATCCTTTGATCTCTGACTCTTACTTTTACTAATCTGTTTCCATCAACAGTCTCTGTAACAATGACCGAGTCAATAACGCCGCGTTCGCCGTGGCGCAGGCTTATTGAAGTCTCCCTACGAATAGGAGCAGGCATTTCAAACTCAGTATATTCTTCCAAGAATCTAGGAGGACTAGTACGCCCTATAATCACATCTCCTCCAGTAACATCAGTTTCTGGCTCGATAAGACCATCATCAGCCAGATGTCTATACGCTTCACTAACTCTATATCCCCTTACATTTTTACCAGGTATTTCAAAACGATCCTCTTGACCTCCAGGATATCGTTTCTCTTCTACATCATAACATCTGAAAAATGTAGATCTGGCAAGGCCTCGCTCAAGTGATGCCTTATTTATTATCAGAGCATCTTCCATATTGTAACCACCATGACTGAGGATACCAACAACAAAATTTTGACCTGCAGGACATTTATCAAAATCAATTACATCCATCGCCCGTGTTTTCACTAGAGGAACCTGTGGGTAATGTAGGAAATGCCCTCTGGTATCTACACGTAGTTGAAAGTTCTTAGCATATAATCCAAGAGCTTGTTTTGACATCCCCGCCTCATATGTATTTCTTGGTGATTGGTTGTGTTGTGGAAAAGGAATAACGCTTGCACAAATTCCCAAAATAGTAGAAATATCGATTTCAAGATGTGTGTGCGACGGTGTCAATTCTTCTGATTCAATAGCGATATAAACATTTTCTTCTTCTTCAGCATCAAGATACTCGACTAATCCATTAAGAATTAGATCGTTCCATTTCAATTCTCCTTTTACGAGTTTTTCAACGTGTTTAGGAGTAATTTTAGGTTGTCCATTCTCTACAATCATTAGTGGACGTCTAACACGCCCAATATCACAATTAATCTTTATTTCGTCAGTTTCATGATAATATGCAACATTTATTGAGTCATCGATTTCATTAGCACGTCTTGCCTTCTTAATTTGATCAACAAGTGCCGTTGGATTCGGATGAAACCCGATAAGCCTTCCATTAAGAAAAACACGTGATTGATTTGCTTCCTTTCCTTGTAGTTCGTCCCAACTTTTTACCCCATATGTTCTGAGTATCTCCTCAACGATATACTCATCCATCCCTACGGAGATATAAGCCATTAGTGCAAGATTCTTGACCAAGCCACAATTAGGGCCCTCTGGCGTTTCGTTCGGGCAGTTATGTGTTACAAAACCGTTGGCAATAAAATTATGGGTGTTGAGGGCTGTGGTAAAGTCACAAACAATATCCTCATCAGTAATCCTAATAGACGCTAAAGGTACGTAAAGCATTCCTGTTTCCAAATTCGCATGAGCTTCTTCGAAGAATTTTCCAGCGGACCAAGATGACTTAGGATGTACCACTTCGCGGTTTTGGCAACGTCTTTGAATAATTGAAGTAACTACAAGATATCCTATGCCCAATTGTTCTGCAATTTGTCTTTGGGTATATCCTTCGTCATATAATTCAATGGCTTTTTGCCGGTCTTTTATTCTTCGATTGAGTTCTTCTCTTCTATATGCTAGGAATTCGCTAATTAATTGTGCTTTCTTTTGTTTCTCCTGACAATAACGGTAACCCACATTACGACAAAGACGGAGAATATTATCCTTAGAAGCATCAAAAATAAGATCAACTGCAATGCGATTAGTTCGTGAAATGGGCTTGGTTTTTATTGTATTAATTTTGACTCCAAAATCTGCAAACAGTTGTTTTAGAGATTCAAAGAACTTAATTTGGCTGTCAACGTAATCCGGATGTTTATGGATTTCAACTTCAGGAAGGCGGATTTTGTAACTATCTTTGCGATTTACACGTTTATAGGCCCAAGGAGCAGAACCGTCACCGCCCATGAAGGCGCCTAGGAATTCACGTTTAACTTCCTTAGGACAATTCAAAATCCATTCCGGGAAAATAGATGCTTGTTCAGAGCGACGGCCAACAGGAGCACCTAAAGCCATCATTAATCGTTTGAACGCGCCCCCTTTAGTTGTAACAAAGGTCTTGTAATATACTGGTTCTTGACTTTTATCCGACTGGAACACTCCTTCCTTCTCAGTGATGGGGTTAGCTATAAAACCAAGTGATTCGAGATCACGATGAACTTTAACAGCATCCGCTTCTGTGCCAAGATAAAATTCAACAGTGTTCGAGATGCAACCATCTGTAAGTACTGCACCTAGTAATCGGGAGAGAATGGGAAGTTTAGGATGATCTGTATCTAAAGGCAATAGACCAAGGCGACCTAATTTATCAAAATCTTTTTCTACAAAGTGTTGTTCTTCCTCTGGTAACACATTTCTCCAAACACCATTAAGAAAGTTTTCTGAATCCAAAATAGAGAATGTTACACGTTCTTCCTGATCAATTACAGTTGAGGGGGCAAGTGTTGGACGAACTAAGACTTTATCAGAAATCTTTAAATCACCAGCATCCACCCAGCCGCGGTTTGTCAAGAAAGGATGATCTTCAGTGGCTTGAATAGTTCTACCCGTGATGGTTCTTATTTCTAAGACGCGCTTACCGAATTCATGAGCAGAAATCCGTTGATATGCAACGATACTAGATGTAATTTCTTCATGAGTATTTTCATCAACAGTAACTACTGAGAATTTATCAAACTCCTCTTCCATATCCCCAATGCAAGTTTGAGACTCACCATCTTCGAGGAGGACATTTGTGTTTGGTGAAACGCAGATTTTGCCCCAATGAGTGGGGTGAAGATCACGTGCCTCGAAATGAGGTTGACTACGACTTAACGGAGAGACAACACGACGAAGGTGACTTAATGTAGACATATAATTAGTACGGTCTAGTAACTGACTTACTCCTGCTTTACCACCTACCCAATTCCCAGTGGCTAATGCATGTCGTAAGCGCTCAGTAATTACATCTGCCCTTACTGCCGTTTTTATATTCGGTTTTTTCCCTCTCACTGCAGTTCGCTCAAGTTGATAGGTAATATCTCTTACCAGATTTAAAAAAGCAACTCTAAATAGACTCGTTAAAAGATCGCCTGCTAATTTCAGTCTTTTATTAGCATAATGATCTTTATCATCGGCGTTTCGAATATTTAGGAAAAGTTCAAGTATTCGCTGTGCCATTTGACTCAAAAAATAAGCTTTTTTCTTTCGATCTGTCTCACCTGTACCTATGTGAGGCAACAAGTATTTATCAAGTACCTGTTGTGCCCGTTTAATTCTATATTCACGCATTTGTCCAACAGCTACTCGTTTTCCAATATAATCCAATGCATCATCAATGTTTTTAATTTCTGTGGCTTCTCGAATAGTTGGTATTAGTTCCCGGATCACCTCAGGCCTATTTGAAATCGCATCAACAATACTCTTATCGGTTTCAAGTCCAAGAGCTCTTAAGACAGTTGCTAAAGGTATTTTTCTTGGAACTGAAGGGAATGAAACCCGTAATGAGCCGTCATTTCTTCGTTCTACAGTAACAGGTGCTCGAAATCCTCTTGCTGTAGAAAATACCTTTGTAATATGTGTACTTGTTTTGCCGCTACTACTTTCTTCAATCAAGATCTTATTTGGGGCAAGATCTTCTTGTGTGACGAGAACTCTTTCTGATCCGTTAATAATGAAATAGCCACCAGGATCACTTGGATCTTCACCGATCTCAACTAATTCCTGTGATGACATTTGTGCTAAAAGGCACTTATTTGATTTGAGCATGACCGGAAGGCGACCAATATAGATATTAACCGTTTCACCAGGTATCTCCACTCCATCATTGATGTCTATTGGTGTCATTTCAAGCTGTAACGGTGCGTAATATGTCAAATTTCGGATTCTGGCTTCCATAGGTGTTATAGGTCGAACTGCTCCGTCTGCTTCGCGGATGGTAGGTTCTCCTACCTCTACCTTACCTAACTTAACATAGAAGCCTGGAATGTCAGGCTCTATTTTTTCAATCTCATCAACAATTTGCTGAATACTACGTCCAATAAACTCATTATATGAATCTAAATGTTGTCTTACAAGACCTTTTTCACTAAAAAACGCTTTCATTAATTCCCATCTATCTTCTTGAGAGAGCAACCGCGCACTTCCTTTTTCATGGATTATAAATTACAAAATTCATTTTGAGATAAATATTAGATGACCTTCACTTATTGGTTCTTTAATCGTCTCAATTTTAGCAATATAATAATATGAAAGGAGTTATGTCCCCCTAAAGGCATATTTATTCTGAAATCATTCTCCTGAAAAATCTGCTAGCTTACCTACCCAACAATGTCCGAATGTTTTTTATAACTTTTGATTCTCCTTCTGGCAGAAGTTCGGTTATTATAGAATTGGCGGGCCCGACGGGAATTTCAGATCCATCGTTGCGCTTGGATCCTTTGAACCCGTGGCCATCGGGTGTCTCTGCATTTTAATCGCTTAAGCGTATTTCACTGCTTAAGTGTAATGCGTAAAAGCCCGACGCTTACAGCCAAAGATATTGAGGCTTTGTCTACCTAGCTGAGCTACGGGCCCGTCCTAATTAGTAAATGGCCTTAAGTTAGATTATATACCTTGTATCTATCTTTATATTCTGTTTATCCATGCGCTGTAACTACTTAGAGTTTTAATGGATGGCGCCCTGGCCGGGATTTGAACCCGGGTCCTGGGAATTGCCCAGCTTATGCATCAAACGCACATAAGTGAGTGACAGTCCCAAATGATATCAGCTAACGACTTGGTGAGAATCGTTAAAGGCCGTGCTACACCACCAGGGCACTAAAGATAATTCCTTTTAGGGATTATGCTCAGTTCAAAGAACCTAAAGAGGGAGTTATTATTTTATTAAGGCAGAAAGGTTTACATCATACTTTTTTAAAAAGTTTATGGAAGTGGACATTTTATGTAATAGTAGCTAGATATTCAAGTAAATTTGTTGATTTAGGGATATCAAGTCAATTTGTGGTGATCTAATTTGTTCTTAGGAGATTTAAAAATTAAGGAACTCATAACTGAGCATCAACTGGTGCAAGATTATGTTTCTTTAGAGAAACAACTCCAACCTTGTGGTTTTGAATGCACTATAGGAACTATTTTTACCCTCGAAAATGATATGGGCGTTCTCGATTTTGATAATTCGAGGCGCAATTTACCTAAGCGAAAACAAAAAGAATGGGCTGACAAGGATGCTGTTATTTTACAAAAGGGCTTCTATCTTATAGAAACTAACGAATATCTCACAATGCCCGATGATTTAGTAGGTATCATTAATCCACGCAGTAGTCTTCATAGAATGGGTCTTTTTTTAAGGGAAGCACTCATTGATCCTGGTTTTAAAGGGTCTTTGGTTGTCGGTCTTGCCGTATTTTCAAGAGTTCAACTCTATAGAGACGCTCGAATCTTACAAATATCTTTCACACGAGTTTCAGATATTTCTCTTTCATATGATGGAATATACAAAGTTGTTTAACATTCGGTGCCTCCTGTAGCCGGGCAAACACCTCAATCAGGATCCTACTACTGTCGATTTTCACGTAGTAATTAATTTTGAATATCAAACAAATTTATAAGGTCCACTGCCAAATTAACTAATTTAATTCAATTTTTATGGAGACTCAGTTGTATTCTTATAAATATTTTAACAAAAATGTTACAAAGGAGTGCTTCAGTAAATGTCAGGTAATTTAACTCAATTAGAGCAAATAAAAGCCCGTTTACGATGTATAGAACTCTTAAAAATCCTTAAGAAAAGAATGACTTATGAAGAACTATCAAAAATTCTGAAAGTCAGACCACAATTACGGGGTGAGGCTAAAAATGATTCAACACCACGTCCACTTCCTATTACCGTATTAAATCGATACATTAGAGGTCACGTCTTACCAAATGCGGATCGTACGGAGGAAATGTTAAAAATCTTGGAAAATGAAATTGATCTTGTTAAAGAAGTTCGAAACCGATTGAAATTTGATAACGGATACTTTGATAACACAGCGTTATTAGGTGATACTCTGTTGCTCCGCTATGTTGCACGAGTTATAACGCAAAAATTTGCTAGAGATGGTATCACAAAGGTTTTAACAGCGGCAGCAGATGGAATTCCGATCGGAACTCATATTGCAAATGAAATGGAAGTTGATTTAGTGATTGCAAAAAGAGTTAGAGAAGTTGGTGTTAAAGAATTTGTAGAAGAAACGTATATCCCCAGTTTTTCAGGAACTAGGATGTCTCTGTATATCCCAAAATATAGTTTTTCAAGAAAAGACAAAGTTCTAGTTGTAGACGATGTAGTTCGCTCAGGAGAAACACAACGAGCCTTAATAAACATAGTAAAAAAGTCTGGATCTGATGTGTTGGGACTTTTTATTCTAGTCGCTATTGGAGATTCCTGGCGTGAGGAAATTATATTACCTGATGAAAAGATCGAGACGATCCTTAATTTACCCAGCAATCGCTCATAATTATTGATCTCAATTCTAGAAACACTAAATTTTCTGGTTTGTTTATGAAAAATGAACTAACTTGGGGCGGAAATAGAGTAAACAAACAGCGAGAACCTATACCTGTTTTCGAATATCGAAAACTATTTCCAAAATATTCATGGGCATTCATAGATGACATTTCCGAAACGGACCGAGTTGCAAATGCATATAGAGCTATGAGACATCCACGCACTCAAAATTTTGTTAAATTCGTGCTAACGAAATATACACCCTCTCATAAGAGACGATTTTTGCTTATTTTACCATGTAGCAAAGCCAAGCCTTACAGTTTGTCTCCTTCGTATCTGTCATTATATCGTCCTCTCATTTATCTTTTCCTAGGACGCGATATAAATGATAAAAAATGTCCCGTAGATGTTCTTACAATAAGCGGGATCGTTGGCCCAGTTCCTTTAGAATTAGAAGAATATAGTCCTGCCCCAAATTACGATTTTTCGTTAAACAGCATTATTGGAGTTTCTGAGTCAATGAATTTATTTGAATTACTTGCACAGCGAATATCTGAATACTTAAACCGTATAATTGGTCTTTACAATGAAGTGTATTCACTTGTAGAAAACGCATATAGGGCTGTGATAGAACTAGCGCTTAAACAAATCCAGATTCAAGACAAAAGTGCGCTAAAAAAGATTTATAGTTTCCCTACTGCCTCATCAGATCTTCCGGAATTGGTTAAGGTTATGATTCAACTAAGAAATAAACTCTATCCACACTATGAGTTTCCGCAACAAACTAGAAATCGACACTATTTTGAGACTTTGAAAAAACGTCTAAAAACTGCAAGTAGAATAATTTGCGAATTAGATTCACGAGTCTTGAGTTGAGTTTCCGTAAAAACTATTATGGTACAGAATCAAGCAGATGCAAGTTCACGTTCTTTTAATACCGATTTTAGCTCGTTCATTAGTTCTCCATGGTCACATCCGTAATTCATTCCAACTGGCAATGTAGGGATATTTGAAAGCATAGGTTTTGTGGGAGTAGACGCTGAGAAATAATTCGTTGGTGTGATATTATGTGCAGATGAAAAACCCAACACCCTTAGAGATTGTATTTCATTTATGAGAGTTGAGAGTATTGCTTTAAGCCCCCTAATTTCTTCAGCCTGGTTGTCAATTTTGTGTAAAATTGCCTTCCGGTGTCGGATGAAATCCTTATGGACTTTTCCCTTATGAATTCTTAACCCTTTATAATTCTTGAAAGGCTTGAAGCAAATCTCACAAAAAATCATATTTAGTACTTGTCATAGTGTACCTTTCAAGTAAAGAGAGAGAGGGGTGAAACTGAAATAAGATGATTTTTTTAGTCATTTGCTAAATAGAGGTGCAAATCTTTGGTATATTCATTGTAAAATGAGGAGATAACCAATTTTACTCAAATAATAACTAAAATAAATATTTTTTAAGATTTAATAGGTTAAGTCGAGTTGAAAAAATATAAATTGTCTAATTATCGGAAATTTTTTGTTTCTGTATCTCAAAAGGGAACTGTGAAGACATATGAAACCATTTGAATGGAAGCAGGACACACAAACATTAATCTTTGTAGATCAACGCGCTCTACCTTCTTTAGAATATGTAACGTGCACAAAGTTAGAAGACGTGCTAGGCGCCATAAAAAATATGGTAGTCAGAGGAGCTCCTGCAATTGCTGCTGCTGGAATTTATGGATTGGCTCTTCATGCAAAAGAACTTCTTAGGACAGAACAGAAAAATCTTACCAAATTCATACCAGAGTTAAAATCGGCTGCTACTAGATTAAAGGAAACACGCCCTACGGCTATTAATCTGTCGATAGTCCTTGATAATGTTTTAGGGGGAGTTTCAAAATTGCAGAATGCGGATAAAGTTTTACCATATATTTTAAGAGAAGCTGAATTACTAATAGAAGAAGATCTCAGAATTAATTTTGCGATTGCAGAAAATGGTCTTTCTTTGATAAAGGACAATTTCGCTATCCTAACTCATTGTCATACAGGTGGATTGGCGGTTGCAAGTGGAATGTATGGTACAGCTCAAGGTATTATTAAACTTGCATTTGAAAAAAGATTAAATATCAAAGTATTTGCTACAGAAACGCGCCCTTATTTACAGGGTAGAATAACTGCATTTGAATTAGCTAAGGATAACGTCAATATTACAATAATTACCGATAACGCAATTGGAATATTAATGTACCGTAAGATCATTGATTGTGTTATTCTCGGAGCAGACCGAGTTTTGAATACAGGTCATGTATTTAATAAAATTGGAACATACACCTTAGCGGTTATAGCAAATTATCATCAAATTCCTTTTTATGTTGCTCTTCCAATTTCAACCTTTGATTTTAAAAATAATCTAGAAGACATCACCATTGAAGAACGCAATCAAAATGAGGTTAGATTTTGTGGGAATCAACAAATAGTTCCTAATAATGTACCCGTACTAAATCCTGCTTTTGATATAACACCACCGGAACTGATAACAGCCTTAATTTGCGAGAAGGGGGTATTATACCCTCCGTTTAAACGATCTATAACCGCCTTACGAGATTCTATCTAATTTCAATGTTTCATAATATCGTTTAAAACAGAATTTAAAAGCTGTGCAATTCTCAAAGGAATATGTGTCAGTTCAGATGAGAGCCCGTCCCCAAAAGACAAATCTTTAATTTGAACACCAAGGAGTTTTATTTCTAAATTTAATTTACTTATGAGATATTTGTTAAGTAGAGTAAGAGACATTTTATGAGTTGAAACAGTTATATTGGAGATATCATCCATTTGAATTAATTCAATTTCACCTGGATTTTCACCCATATCAACTGCATCTATAATTAAAAGATGACTTGGATCCCAACTTTCAATAGGGCGTGTAACATTCTCGGGAGTTGTGCCTGCAATAATTATTTTTATTTTAGAGTCCTTTAATAGTGCAATGTTTCTCAATTCATTCACAATTTCAATTCCAATCGCATCATCTCGTCTCATTTCATTCCCAACAGCGAGAATTGCAATACTCTGCGCACCTGTAAGAAACAATTTTAGCTTTTTGTATAAAATTAGTTCCTTTTTATTAAAATTCTCTTCAGGTTTTGAAGAATGATTGTTAGGCATTGTACTCCCACCAATTTTGTAAGTCTATTACTTTAAATAGCTTTAAAAATGTAGTATTACAAGTCTACAAAGATCAAATAAATAAGAGGGACTCAGTTGGACAATGCTAATAATGAAATCTCAATGAACGAAGAAGAAAAAGAAGAGAGAGAACCATATCCAACTCAAGAAGGAAAATTAAAGGATAATCGTGTTATAGTTGAAGAAGGAGCAAATATAATCTATGAAAATGGTTATTATGGCACCTTTGATGAAGATCGTAAATTGATGCTCTCTCCAGTTGAAAGCTTGCTTCTATTAGAACGTGGTAGGTTAAATATAACAGCAGATGATGAGAATGATGCGTTCACTTTCGATAAAATTCTGACAT
>Ga0209635_10001187_pt1 | contig 19268 bp, 18 predicted proteins | sample DeeMarSWOR230_32_FD_187463 | JGI IMG/M metagenome (GOLD analysis project Ga0209635, IMG submission 187463) | Marine sediment microbial communities from White Oak River estuary, North Carolina - WOR-2-30_32 (SPAdes) (version 2) | ecosystem: Environmental > Aquatic > Marine > Intertidal zone >...
GTCGAGGTGGACGAAAATCTCCGTCTCCGATATCGTTATCTCGATCTGCGCCGCGAGAGGATGAAAGAGAACATAATCCTACGGCATCGTGTGATCAAATTCATGCGCGATTTTCTGGATGAGAGGGGCTTTATCGAGATCGAGACCCCAATCTTGATCAAGAGTACCCCTGAAGGTGCACGGGACTACTTGGTGCCCAGCCGAGTTCACCCCGGCAGGTTCTATGCCCTGCCCCAGTCTCCACAGCAGCTCAAGCAGCTACTTATGGTGGCTGGCTTTGAGAAATACTTCCAGATCGCTCGGTGCTTTCGAGATGAGGACCAGCGCGCTGACCGCCAGCCGGAGTTTACCCAACTCGACCTGGAGATGAGCTTTGTTAACGAGGAGGACATCCTCGTTCTAATGGAGGAGCTTTTCTCCTCCTTGGTGGAAAATGTCAAGCCAACCATGCGAGTGCTGAAACCATTCCCCCGTCTCTTCTACAACGATGCCATGGAGCGCTATGGGTCAGATAAGCCCGATCTGCGCTACGGACTAGAGATCAGGGACCTCTCGGATATTGCAGGCCATTCCGATTTTGCCGTGTTTCGCGCCGCTCTACAAGAAGGGGGGGTGGTGAGAGGTATCTGCGCGCCGGACTGTGCCAATTACTCCCGTCGCCAGCTTGATGAGCTAGCTGCGTTTGTACAAGCCCGCGGGGCCAAGGGGCTAGTCAACCTACCAATTGGCGAGGAGCAGGTGAGGTCTGTCGCTGCTAAGTTCCTAACAAGGGAACAGATCGATGAGATGGCTATGCGCTTCGGGGCTAAAGTTGGAGACCTCCTTCTTATTGTTGCCGGGAAAACCAGGATGGTTGAGGAGGCGCTTGGAGCATTGCGCCAGGAGATCGCTCTTCGCCTTGAACTTGCTGATCCTAATTTTCTCGCCTTTTGCTTCATCGTCGGCTATCCCCTTTTGGAGAGGGGTGTAGGGGGGAGGTGGGAGCCGATGCATCACCCCTTTACTGCCCCCAGGGATAGTGATATTCCCCTCCTGGACACCGCTCCTGAGAAAGTGTACGCCAAGCATTACGACCTGGTATGCAATGGGTGCGAGCTTTCTAGCGGCAGCATCAGGATCCATAACAGAGAGCTTCAGGAGAAGATTTTTAAACTACTAGGTTACCGTGAGGAGGAAGTGAAGCAGCGTTTTGGACACCTACTTGAGGCCTTTGAATATGGTGCCCCACCCCATGGCGGCATCGCCCCCGGGATCGATCGGGTGGTAATGCTCCTTGCCGGGGAGGAGACCATCAGGGAGGTGATCCCCTTCCCCAAGAACCAGAGTGCCATGGACATGATGTTCGATGCCCCCTCCCCGGTCTCCGAGGAGCAGCTTAAGGACCTCCACCTCAAATTGAGGCTCGACTAGGTGAATTAACTCTGGAGCAATAGTAAATTTGAGATGACAATTAAGAGCAGGCTTGGCATTGCCCTTGTGGCAGTGTTCTTTATTTCCTCATCAGCTGCCCTAAGTTGCAGTGGAACGCCTGGAGGTGATGGTTTAACTCTTTATGGCTCCGAGCCCACTACATTGGACCCTGCCCTTTGCGCAGATGCGACCTCGGCGAGCTATATTGTGGAGATATTCAGCGGTCTTGTAACCCTAGATGATGACCTTAGGGTCATCGGGGATATTGCTGAAAGTTATAACATTGGCCCCGATGGCGTGACCTATACCTTCTATCTCCGCGATGGGGTTAAATTCCACAATGGCAAAGCGGTAACAGCAAATGATTTTAAGTATTCTATAGAGCGTGCCGCCGATCCCGGGACAGGTTCCCCAGTAGCGGAGGCCTATCTCGGCGACATCGTTGGTGTGAAGGAGAAGTTACGAGGCGAGGTAGATGAGGTTAGCGGGGTTAAAGTAATCGACGATGCAATACTCCAGATCACCATCGACGCCCCCAAGGCCTACTTCCTCGCCAAGCTAACCCATCCCATCGCATTCGTGGTAGACGAGGAGAATGTCAATTCGGGGACGAACTGGTGGCAGCACCCTAATGGAACTGGTCCCTTCAAACTTAGAGAGTGGCGAGAGGAAGACTGGATCGTTCTGGAGCGCAACGAATACTTCTACAGAGAAGTTGCTAAGCTAGAGGAGGTAATCTTCATCCTCAGAGGCGACTCGATGATGATGTACGAGAATGGCGAGATTGATATAACTCAAATAGGCATCGCCAACATCGAGAGAGTGCTCGATCCTACAAACCCCCTGAACGAAGAGCTGTTTATTATCCCTGAGCTTTCGGTGCAGTACATCGCTTTCAACACCGCCATGCCCCCTTTCGATGACGAAAGGGTACGCCAGGCTTTCTGCCACGCTGTAGATAAGGATAAGATCATAGAGATATTGCTAAAAAGCATTGTATCGCGCGCCGATGGTATTCTCCCGCCTGGCATGCCCGGCTATAATGAGGAACTAAAAGGCCTAGACTACGATGTGGAGAAGGCACAACAGCTTATCGCTGAATCAAGCTATGGTGATGGCCTACCGTCCATCGTCCTCACTGTGCCCGGCAGCTGTGCCGGAGTATCCTCCGTGGATATTGCGATCGCATCGATGTGGCAGGAGAATCTTGGGGTAGCGGTGGAGGTCGAATTGGTAGACTTTGATACTTTTATCGATGAAGTGAGAGAGCAAAGGTTTCAAGTGTTTCGGATTGGCTGGCTCGCCGACTATCCTGATGCTGAGAATTTCCTGGATCTCCTGTTTTACAGCGAGAGTGTGGAGAACCATACCGCCTACGGCAATCCCGATGTGGATCAGTTGCTGGAGAGGGCATGGGTGGAAGGCGATTTATATGCCAGGCTAGCTATATATCAAGAGGTAGAGCAGACAATCGTCGATGATGCCCCCTGGCTCCCTCTGTGGTTTGACCAAAGCTACCACCTGGTTAAGCCCTATGTGAAAGGCTTCTCTCCAGCACCTATGGTTATCCCTCACTTAAAGGACATATATATCGAGAGGTGAGCTTCTTGGACGAGGGCTCATTTTCATGCTATAATCTCTTGGAGGGAAGATGAAGGTATCGACGGAGAGAATTGAAAATAGTCAAGTGGTTCTCGATGTTGAAGCTGAGACTGAAGAGGTGGAGCGCGCCCTAGAGGAAGCTTATCACCGTTTGGTGAAGCGGGCTGATGTCCCCGGCTTTCGACGGGGAAAGGCACCCAGGGCTATGCTGGAGCGTTATATCGGTAGGGAAACGCTCCTCGAGGAGGCACTGGAGCGCTTGGTCCCCCAGCTCTTAAGTCAGGCTATCGAGGAGCAAGGGATCGATGCCATCGCTCAGCCCGAAATCCAGATCACACAAACGGATCCCGTGACCTTTAAGGCCACTGTCCCAGTTCGCCCTACCGTGGAACTAGGAAACTATCGTGAACTCAGCATAGCTCCAGAGCCGGTTGAGGTCGCTGATGAGGAGGTAGATAAGGTTATCGAGCAAATTCGTTACCAGCATGCCCCCTGGGAGCCAGCGGAGAGACCAATTAAATTCGGCGATCTGGTGACCATCGATGTAAAGGGTAGCGTGGCGGAAGATTCTCTATTGGATAGAAAGGACCTTCAATTTCAGGTGCTCCAGGGCTTGCCCTTCCCCGTGCCCGGCTTTGCTGAAAAATTGGACGGGTTGGAGAAAGGACAAGAGAAGGAGTTCACCATCTCTTTGCCCGCTGACTATGGTGTTAGCGAGCTTGCGGGTAAGGAATGCCTGTTCAAGGTGCTGGCAAGCGAGATCAAAGAGAAAAAGCTCCCTGAGCTTAACGATGAATTTGCCAAAAGCATTGGTGATGACATCGAAACCTTTGGTGCGCTCCGTGAGCGCATTGCCTCAAATCTGCGACTTATGGCTGAGGAGGGTGCTAGGAGACGATATGAGGAGAAGGTGGTTGATGCAGTGGTTGAGCTTTCCAAAGTGGAGTTCCCGCCCTTTTTGGTAGAGCGCGACATCGACCGACTCCTTGCGGAGCAGGAAAGGGAGCTGAAAGAGAGCAGGATAAGCCTGGACGATTACCTTAGAAGTAGGAGTAAGACTGAAGAGGAGCTAAGAGAAGAGCTTCGACCCCTAGCCACCAAGCGGGTCAGCCAATCTCTCGTGCTTGCCAAAGTAGCTGAGGCGGAGGAGATCGAGGTAACCAATGGGGAGATTGATGGGGAGGTCGAGGCGCTGGCTCAAGGAGCAGGTGAGCAAGGGGAGGAGCTAAGGAAGCTTTTCAATTCCCCGGCGGCTCGGCAGTCTTTGGAAGAGAGACTACTTACCATAAAGACGCTTAAGCGGCTGGTGGAGCTCGCTTCAGGTGAGGTGGAAGCCATATCAGATGCAACTGAATCTACATAATAAGAGAAAGGGGGAGGAATATGGAGCCAAAAGGAATAATACCCATGGTGCTCGAAAGCAGTGCCCGGGGCGAACGTGCTTTCGATATATACTCATTGCTCCTCAGGGAACGTATAGTCTTCCTAGGCACACCTATTAGTGACCAGATAGCGAACCTTACTGTCGCTCAGCTTCTCTATCTGGAGCGGGAGGACCCAGATAAGGATATTAGCCTATACATCCATTGCCCGGGTGGGTTGATCAGCGCAGGGCTGGCCATCTACGATACGATGCAGCTGATCCGCTGCGATGTCTCGACGATCTGCGTTGGCCTGGCGGCAAGCATGGGAACCCTTCTGCTGTGTGCTGGTGCTAAGGGGAAGCGCTATGCCCTTCCCAATGCAACAATCCATATGCATCAGCCTATTGGCGGTGCTCAGGGGCAGGCGGCAGATATAGCGATCGCTGCTAAAGAGATAATAAGGATGCAGGAGAAGCTGCGCAGCATCATTACCAAGCATACTGGTCAGGCTCTGGAGAAGGTCGCTAGGGATACCGACCGCGATTTCTATTTAAGCGCAGAGCAGGCGGTGGAATACGGGCTGGTGGATGAGATCCTGATCAAGGCTGAGACTGAAGTATAAGGCGATTCAATTAAGCGGGCTTCCGCTTCCACAGAAAAGGGGGAGTTATGCCAGCGGTAATCTATGAGAAGAAAGCTCATACTGCCTATATCACGCTGAATCGCCCCGAGGTAATGAATGCGATTAATGTGGAGACTGCGCGTGGCTTGGCAGATGCCTGGGCCAATGTTAGGGATGATCCTGAGGTCTGGACCGCCATTGTAACCGGAGCTGGGGATCGGGCCTTCTCCGCCGGAGCGGACCTCAAGGAGATTGCGTCACTGAGGATGCAGGCGGAACAGGGTGGGGAATCACCTGAAACGACCCTCCTTCAATTTGTCCCGATGCGCAGACCGGAGGTATATAAGCCCTTTATCGCCGCCATAAATGGCGTTGCCACCGGCGGCGGGCTAGAACTAGCCCTTATCTGTGACATCAGGATCGCTGCCGAGGATGCCCGCCTTGGCCTGCGCGAGGTAGCCCAGTCCCTTATCCCTGGATGGGGAGGAACCCAGAGATTGCCACGTCTTATCCCCTTCGGCCTCGCCCTGGAGATACTGATAACCGGAGATTTCATTAGCGCTCAGGAGGCTTACCGCATCGGGCTGGTGAATAAAGTAGTTCCCTTTGATGAACTCATGCCTACCGCCGAGGCCCTGGCCAATAGGATCAACGAAAATGGGCCCCTAGCCGTCAGGGCAGCCAAGGAGGCCGCTTATCGAGGGGTGCGCATGGACCTTGATGAGGGGCTGCAACTAGAAGCTTCCCTGATGCAGAGCTTGATTATGAGCGAGGATGCTAAAGAGGGACCTCTCGCCTTTATGATGAAGCGGAAGCCCGAATACAAGGGGCGCTAGATATCTCATTCATTAGAGCTGTTGGTACATTTGCCTTAGTACCTGAAGGGTGGGGAGGCCATCCCTGGCCCCGATTTCGGCGGTGGAGAGATTAGCTACAATATTGCCTAAAGTACCGCACTCCTTTGTATTTTTCCCCTGGGTCAAGCCATAAAGAAAGCCAGTGGCGAAGGCATCACCAGCGCCAACGGTGTCCCCCCTGACATACCCCTTCTCCCCTTCGATCATATACTCACCCTGGCCATCGAGGAGATAGCAGGTAGCAGTGGTTGTTCCTTTGGTTATCCCTTTGCCTAAGGTTATAGCCACGATTTGGCACCCTTCATCCAAACATCTCTTGGCCCCATTTTGAAAGCCCTCGCCGGTCAACTCCTCCACTTCTTTTCGATTGAGGAAGAGGATATGGGCTCTCTGTATTATCGGGGTCAGGACCTCTAGCCCCTTGGCAGCATATATTGACCCCGGTGCGAAGCTCACCTTAATGGATGGGGGTATCTTACCCGTTAACTGCTTCTGAATATCCAACTGCGCTTCGTTAGCGAAGGAGGAGAGGTGAAGTATCTGGGATTGGCTAATGTAGTCCAGGTCTATATCAGTGCTCCCTAGCAGGCTATTTGCACCGGGAAGCACATAGAGGGCTCGGTGGCCCCGCTCATCGGTGAGACACAAAGTGGTACCCGTTTTCGCTTCTTTCACCCTGATTTGCTCTGTATCGACGCCAACATACCTAAAATCCTCCAGGAGCATCCTCCCCTCTTCATCGTCGCCCACAGCACCGAGAAAGGCGGTACTGACCCCAAGCTTGGCTAAGCCATAAATGGTATTTGCCGCTGAGCCCCCAGGCGCTAATCTGAACTCTGTCACAGCAGCCTCACCATCGGTCAGGATGCGAGCCACCCCGTAGATTTGATCCATATTCAACGCCCCAAAGCCTATTATATCGATGCCCACTTTCTCCTCCTAGCCCAGTTTGCCAGCCTCCTCCCGGACTAATCGGCGGATCCGCTTGTGAATCCGCAGCGGTTCCGCAAGGTCGCTGTGCCCCATCAACCATTGATAGTTTTGCCGATCCCCTTTGCCACTATCTCTATAATTCTCCCTGATAACCCTCTCCACAGCATTCCTGCCGCCTTCTTCCCAAGCGTCGAGGGCGATCTTAAGATCACCGATGTTGATAGAGGCGAGACCCACTGTGGCGTAGGGGAGTGCATACTCATTGGCATTGAAGGCGATGGCAAGCCCCCCGGCGCTATTTACCGTCTCAAGCATCCTGGCATCGGTGATGCTATCGCCGACAACGACCACCTGCGCCAAGGATTGACCATGAGCCTGGGCGAATCCCTTTAGCGCCTCGACCTTCCTTCGCCCTCCCATCGGCTTCACCTCGCGCAGGGCGATGCCGAGGCTGGTTTGAGGCAATTCAACCCAGAAGAAGCGGTCAAGGCGCTTCTTCATACTCTCATCATCTCCGGGCTTCAGCGCCAGGATTTCTTGCTCGATCTCTGCTATCTTGGCCAAGTCCTTTTCACGCGCAAGGCTTCTATAACGCTCGATAGGAAATTGAGTACATGCAAGATTGTCCGAAAGAATGCCTACCCGCTGGATGATGCAGCTTGCGTACTGCTCATAGCTAGTGCTGATGCAAAAGACCTGCCAGTCCTTCATGCTCATGATAAGTTCCCGTGCTCCAGCAACTATGGTAGCTCGCTCTGTAAGCCCGCTGATATCCTCATCCGCTATACCATGATGAACGAGGAAGGGCACAATGAGTGCCAGAGTATCTCCAGGCTCATAACCCTCCCTGCCTTCGAGGGCGAGGAGGTCATCGTAGCGGCTGATGACCTCAAAGACCTGACCCCCATTGGGGAAGAGCTTCATTAGCTCATAGGCGTTATCCTGAATCGATAACGGGCCTTCCATGTCAAAGAAGATGAGGTTCATTCGGCAAGTGCCTCTCTCACCTTTTGGTCTATTTCTTCGCTCAAATTATATACTTCAATGCCTTTGCCACTGCTATCAACCACCCTTCCTCCCTCTATCCTGACCCTGCCTTCGCTGAAGGCTTTTAGGGTAGCAATGATTAGCGGGAACTCTCGTGCCAAGCCGTGTTTTCTAATAAGCTTGAAAAGAGAATTATTCTCGCACTCCTGGCTTTTTACCTCTTCTATGGAGTGCCCCTTTAGCTCATCCCAATATCTATCGAAAGGCTTGCTCCTGAGCGAAAAGGTGCAATATGTCACCGGTGGCCCTTTATCCAGTTCTGGGGTTACCAGATGCATCATAACACCTGTCTCATCTGCACCCTCCTCCATCAGCTTCCAGATCACCTCCTGCCATGTCCCCTGGGGGCCACCGGGGGCGGCGGGGTGAAGGTTTATCATGGGATATCGGCGGCACATCTCAGCGCCCACAATGAGCATATACCCGGCGAGCACACAAAGGTCAGGATGAAAACCCTCCAATCGACTCATCGCCTCTTTCTCGAATTTTACTCTCCATCCTTCACCACAGCTTTGCTTAAACCCCTTCGACGATAAGCAGATGAGCGGTATCCGGTAGCCGCGCACTAGTTCGAAAAAAAGGTCGGTTTCCGCTGCTTCCCCAGGCTCCCGATTGCTGAAGACGAAGCAGACCTCAGCCTTTATTTCGCCCCGCTCTAGGCTAGTGAAAACAGTTCGCAGAAGGTCGCGTGCTGCTTTATCCCTCCCTGTGGAGAACCAGCCAATTTTTTCGTCCATTTCGCTCGTCTTGCTCTTCTTCAAACGATTTCTATAAAGAGATATGCGCCTGTGGTAAAATGAAGCGGCTCTATAGTAAAAAAATCACCCTTTTAGTGCATTCTCCAGCCGCGCCCAATGGCTCAGTAGATGAACCCAGGTGCTAGCTTTTCGCCCCCTCACCTTTCCCTGCGCCAGAGCAGTGAGGAAGTGATCCCTATCGTTGAACTCAGGCATCTCCACATAGGCGTTGCCGATTTCACTAAGGGTGTGGGCGTCACTGCCAGCGCTAGCGAGAAGACTGTGAGCGTGGGCGAAGCGCTGAGCTTGAGCGCATTGGCGAAGCAGAAGAACCCGCGAGTTGAATACCTCGATGATGTCAATGTGGGGCAAGAGTGTCTCCAGGGTTTGGCGACGAAGTGTGGAGAACCGCAACCGGTCGAACGGGTGAGGAATACACACCAGACCACCTTGCTCCTTGATCATGCGTGCAGTCTCCTCGGCGGGAAGCCCCTTGGGGATCTCCTCCTCCAAGAAGTATCCGATGACCTCTCCAGTGCTGGTTTGAATCTCAGCGCCCACGATCACGGTGAGTGGGGCGATCCTTTTCATCTCCAGAGCGCCGGCTATGGTATTATGGTCAGTTATGGCAACACAGTTGATACCAACGTCAAGGCAGCGATCGATGATCTTCCCTAGCGGCGTGTTAGAGTCCTCAGAGTAAATGGTGTGGATGTGAAGGTCAGCTTTTATCAAGTGGTTTCGCCCCTGCTTTCTAGCTCTTGTTCAAAGGCAGTTTGAAGCTGGCTGATCTTAAGCTCAGCGGCATTAAGCCGTTCGTTGCATATCTTTGCAAGCCCCATCCCTTCCTCGAAGAGGGAGATCGCCTCCTCCAGCTTCAGCCCTCCTGCCTCCAGGGCTTGCACTGTCTTCTCCAGTTTGCTTAGCGCTTCTTCGAATGAAAGTTGTTCATCCATGCCTGGAGCCCTTTTTTCGATCCAGTGACCCTGCTCTTAAATTGGCCATCACTCACTTTGACATCGATAGTATCACCTCGATGAACATGGTCTATATGAGAGATGACCTCACCGGTGGCGGAATGCTGCACCAGGGCATAGCCGCGCCCCAGAGTACCTAGCGGACTCAGTGAGCTAAGCTTTAGCTCTTGACCACGGATTTTCTCCCAGTTTATGGATAGAAGGTCCCCAAGGCGCATTGACGTCACCCTGGTGAGATCGTCGATGCGCTGGCGATATCGATCTATGTCCCCAGAGAGGGCTGCCACCAGCGCCCTCCTGTAGGATTTGATGCGTCCTTCCAGTTCAGTGCGATGGGGCACCGCAAGCTCGGCTGCTGCCGACGGTGTGGGAGCGCGCTGGTCAGCGACAAAATCGGCGATGGTGAAATCCGTATCATGGCCCACCCCACTGATTACTGGAGCCTTGCTGGAATAGATGGCGCGAGCGACCTTCTCCTCGTTGAAGGCCCACAGCTCCTCAAGTGAGCCACCGCCGCGCGCCAGGATCACCAGGTCGATACCCTGGGCATCATTAAGTGTATCAAAGGCTTGCACAATGCCCGCTGAGGCACCATCACCCTGCACCGGGGTCGGGGAAAGAACCAACTCTACCAATGGGTAACGCCTGCTTATTATATTGATGATATCGTAAAATACGGCGCTGTTGGGGGAGGCAATCACGCCGATGCGCTGAGGAAAGGGCGGCAGTGCCCTCTTGCGGGTTGGCTCAAATAGCCCCTCCTCTGCTAATTTTGCTTTAAGACGTTCAAATTCAAGGTGAAGGATGCCCACCCCTTCGGATTGCACCAAATCAACATAGAACTGGAGGATGCCTGATACTTCGTAGATGGAGATGCGACCATGCGCTACCACCGCCGCCCCGTTTTCCAAGGTCACAGCGAGCCTGGCCCGGTGAAACAGCACACACCTCAACTGGCTGGACTCATCCTTGAGAGTGAAGTATAGGTGCCCCGCCGCCGACTCCGATAGATTGGAGACCTCGCCGCTGATCCAGAGGTCAACAAGCGTGCTATCGGTTTCCAGAAGCTCTTTGAGGTAGCCAGTTACCTCGGCTACGGAATGGATCTTCAACTAGCTTGCCCTTTCCAGATATTCGCCGGTGCGAGTATCAACACGAATAGTATCCCCATTATTTATGAAAAGGGGAACTTGAATAGTAATGCCCGTTTCCAGCTTTGCCGGCTTGTTCCCCGCTGTCGCCGTATCCCCTTTAAATCCAGGGCCAGTGTCCATAACCTCAAGTTCTACTGAGTTGGGAAGCTCCACGCTTATCGGCTCGTCCTTGTAAAAAAGTAGCTCCAGGGACATCCCTTCCTTGAGGTAGTTTATGGCATCGCCAAGCTGTTCACGACTTAGCATGGTCTGCTCGAAGCTCTCCACATCCATAAAGTAATAAAGGTCACTATCGCTATAGAGGAATTGCACTGCGTGGCGGTCTAACCTCGCGCGGGAGAACTTTTCGCCTGCTTGGAAGGTGCGCTCGATGGTGTGGCCAGCGCGAATATCACGAAGTTTCAGCCTCACCTGGGCGCTGCCCCGCCCCATCTTGATATGCTGCCAGTCGAGGATTTGATAAAGTCCCTCCTCCAGTTCGATAGTAATCCCTTTCTTAAGCTCGCCTGTGCTAATCATTTTTCGCCCCTTTTTGAACTAGTCCTAAGTTATTATAATACTTAAAAGGCTATCAAGGTATTAGGTTAACTTCTTCGCTTGGGAGAGTATCCTTACTCTCCCTTTCTCCAAAACCACCACATCTTCAATCCTGACTCCACCCCATCCGCTGATATAAATACCAGGCTCAATGGTGAATACCATACCATCGGCAAGTGTGCTCGGTGAGTGTCGTCCCAGGCGAGGCGCTTCATGTGGGGCGAGCCCAATACCGTGCCCCAGTCCATGCCCGAAATTCTCTCCATAGCCTCCTTGCTCGATAACTGTCCTGGCCAGGCTATCCGCCAACTCCCCACTCATCCCAGCTTCGACGGTAGCGATGGCGGTGAGCTGGGCACCGAGAACAAGGTCATATATTTTACCAAAGTTTTGGTCTTCATTTCCCAGGCAGACAGTGCGGGAGAGATCGCTCGAGTAACCTTGAAACCGAGCCCCGATATCGATGACCACCGGCTCGCCGGGAAGGATGGCGCGGTCAGAGGGCTGGTGGTGGGGTAGGGCGGAGTTAGGCCCTGAGGCCACGATAAGATCGAAAGGGACACTTTCACTGCCCTTTTCCCTGAGCGATTTCTCCAGTTCCCATGCCACCTCTTTCTCCGTCATCACCGGGTGAATCATCGATGCCACTTCTTCGAAAGCAGCATCGGAGATTTCAACCGCCCTACTGATAAGTTCCAGTTCCTTCTCATCCTTTACAGCGCGCAACGACTCCACAAGCTCCTCAGTAGGTACAAGCTCTTTTTCACCTGCCGTCGCCGCTAGCTGGAGATAGGTGGAAAAAGAAAGGTCATTTGCCTCGAACCCTATCCTTTTTAATCCGAGCGAGGACAAAAGATCAGGGAGCCACCTCGATGGCTCGCCCTCTATGTGAAAAATCTCAAAACTCGACGCCTGGCTTTTCGCCTGCTCTATATAGCGAAAGTCGGTAACTAGGATGGCACCCTGCAGCGATATGAGTAAGAAGCCCGCTGAACCGGTAAATGCGCTGAGATAGCGGCGATTTTCTCCATGGGAGATCAGGACGGCGTCTAGTCCTTCCTCCCCAAGCCGCTGACGCAGCCTCTCCAGGCGATGGCTCATTTTTTCTCTTTCAATTCGGCGACCAGTGCCTCGACGGCGTCGATATAACCCTGCCAGCCCCGACCATATATCTGAGCCCGTGTAATGGGCGCAATCACCGATTTATGCCGCCACTCTTCACGGGCGTAGATGTTGGAGAGATGCACCTCAATCACAGGAAGATCGCTATCATCGAGTGCATCCCGTAGTGAGAGACCGTAATGAGTTAAGGCACCGGGGTTTATGATGATGCCCGCTGCCTCGGGAGTCTCGGCCTGGATAAAGTCGATGAGGGCACCCTCGCTGTTCGACTGGAAGGTTAAAACCTCAGCACCCAGTTCCTGTGCCTTTTCCCCTACCAGGGACTCGATCTCGGCGAGGGTCTTGTCACCGTAGATAGCACAATCTCTCTTGCCCAGCATATTCAGATTTGGTCCGTGGATCAACAGTATTCTCATACTATCTCGTTTCTTTCTTCGCTCTGGGATGGGCTGTCATATATACCTTCCGCGCCTGGCTCTGGCTGACATGAGTATAGATCTGGGTGGATGAGAGATTGGCATGACCAAGGAGCTCCTGAACTACCCGCAGGTCAGCGCCACCGTCCAAGAGGTGAGTGGCGAAGCTATGGCGCATTATGTGGGGGAAGACTCTTTTATCCAGACCAGCCTTGACCGCATACTTTGATATGCCCTTCTGAAGGGAGCGCTCGGAAAGCCTTTTACCATATCGATTGATGAACAGGGCTTCGCTCCCAGATTTACCCAGGAGCTGCCTGCGACCTTCACGAAGATAGAGAGCGAGCGCTGAGGCTGCTGGCTTGCCCATGAGCACCATACGCTCCTTGGAGCGTTTGCCCCAGACGCGGATCTCTCTGACTTCGAGATTGATACTTCCAAGGTCGAGCTTCACTATCTCGCTCACCCTGAGCCCCGAGGCATAGAGAAGCTCGAGTATCGCTTTGTCTCGCTGCCCCTGGGGGGTGGCAGTATCAGGTGCCTCAAGTAATCGGGTGACCTCATCGTTTGAGAGGAACGAGGGAAGCCTCTTGTCTAGTTTAGGCGAGGAGATGGTGACCACAGGATTTGAGGATATGATATTCTCTTGCATCAAATAGCGATAGAAGGAGCGTAGGGCGCTCAATTTGCGGGACACGCTGGATTTTTCAAACCCCTGCTCCTGTAGTGAGGCGATATAGTGGCGCAGCAGGCGGCGATCTACCTCCCCCAGGGTGGCTACATTCGCTGCATTAAGGAACTCAAGGAAGTGGCGCAGGTCGTGGGTATAATTACGCACCGTATAAGATGAGGCATGGTGCTCCACCTCAAGATGACGAGTGTAGTTATGAAGCAGCTTCTCCCTGCTTTCCCTGCTTTGAAGAAAAGGGATCATATTTTAAGAGCCTCCCTCTCGAGCTGCTCTAACCTGCCGACGAATTCACATTTTATGCATCGCGCCATCTTCTTGCCCCGCATCACTACTAGCCCACCGCACTCAGGACAGGGCTGAGGAATAGGCTTATCACTTGTGGTGAAATCGCAAGCTGGATAGTTAGCGCAACCATAGAAGCTGCGCCCCTTTTTGCTCTGACGTACCACCAACTCGCCGCCGCACTGGGGACATGAAACACCAATCTTGATTAAAAGCGGCTTCGCATTTTTGCACTCTGGGAAGCCCGAGCAAGAAAGAAACTTACCGTAGCGCCCCGACTTAATCACCAGAGGTCTACCGCACTCCGAGCAGACCTCGTCCGTGGGTTCACCGACTACCTTGACTCTCTCCATCCGTTGCTTTGCTGTCTGAAGCGTTTTTTCAAATGGGTCGTAGAAATCTTGGAGGAAGGGGGCCCACTGGCATTCCCCCTGGGCGATCCGATCAAGCCCTTCCTCCATCTGAGCGGTGAACCCCAAATCGACAATGGTGGGAAAATGCTCGCTAAGTATGTCGCTCACCAGAAGGCCAAGCTCCATAGGGTGAAAACGCCCTCTATCCTTCTCAACATAGCCCCTCTCCTGGATAGTGGACAGGATCGGGGCATAGGTTGAGGGACGCCCGATCCCCCGCTCCTCTAGCGCCTTGACTAGGGTCGCCTCGGTGTAACGAGGCGGTGGTTGAGTGAAATGCTGCTCAGGGAAGAGACCCAAAAGCTTCAGGGTCTCGCCCTTCGCCAATTCAGGGAGGGGCTCCTTGCCCTTTTCATCCTCAGCTTCATCGCTCCCCTCAATATAAAGGATGGTGAAGCCAGGGAATTTTATGATGGAGCTGGTAGCCCTAAACAGATAGGATTTTTCACCTTTAGCCTCAATATCTACAGAGGTTGTATCGAGTAAAGCGGGCGACATCTGGCTGGAGACCATGCGCTTCCAAATGAGCTCATAGAGCCTGAATTGATCCCTGGTGAGATAGCGCTCGATGGAAGCCGGCTCCCGATTTATCGAAGTTGGCCGAATAGCCTCATGGGCCTCCTGAGCCCCTTTCGCCTTTTTGGCGAAGATGCGAGGGTGAGGGGACAGGAAATGGGCACCATATTTTTGCTTGACATAAGCTCTTGTTTCCTCCAAGGCCGAGGTGGCCACTCGTACCGAGTCGGTGCGCATATACGTGATGAGGCCCACCGATCCCTCTTGACCGATAGGTAAGCCCTCGTAGAGTTGCTGGGCGATGGCCATGGTTCGCTTGGCGCTAAACCGCAGCTTGCGCCACCCCTCCTGCTGGAGGGTGCTGGTGATGAAAGGGGGCGCCGGCTGCCTAGCGACTTCCTTTTTTCGCACCTGGGCCACAATATAGCTCGCACCCTTAAGCTCGCCAATGATTCCCTCTGCCTCACTTTCGCTCTGGATCTCAATCTTTTTGCCATCCATAAAACCGAGCAGACTGGCAATAAAGCTCCCCTTCGCCTTCATCTTTTTCAGCTCGAGCTCGGCATCAATAGACCAATATTCCTGAGGAACGAAGCTTTCTATCTCTCGTTCCCGGTCAGCGATCATCCTCAGGGCTACCGATTGCACCCTCCCTGCGGAGAGGCCTCGCCTTACCTTCTGCCAGAGGAGGGGGCTTATCTTGTAGCCAACTAGCCTATCGAGGATGCGGCGCGCTTGTTGGGCATTGACCAGATTCATGTCGATCTCCCTGGGATGTTGGAATGCCTCCGCCACCGCCTCCTTAGTGATCTCATGAAAAACCACCCGCTTCAACGGCACTCTATCAAGCTCGGTCGCCTGAACCAGATGCCAGGAGATAGCCTCGCCCTCGCGGTCAGGATCGGTAGCGAGATATACTGAGGAGGCCTTCTTCGCTGCCTCACCTATTTCCCGCACCACCGCACTCTTCTCCTTGGGAACCTGGTATTTGGGTACGAAGCCTTTCTTCACATCCACCCCCAATCCCTTCTTGGGCAGGTCTCTCACGTGTCCCACGGAGGCTTTGACGCTATAGTTGCTGCCCAACAGCCTGCTCACCGTTTTCGCCTTTGCCGGAGACTCCACAATAACCAGAGCTTTGCTCATAGCGCAATGCTCCCATCAGTCCTCTCTTTTGAGAAGAACATCAACAGCTCTACGGTATATTTCGATAGGGACAGCGCCCTCCAGCACAACCGTGTGGTCAAATATTGCTGTGGGAACCCCTGAAAACCTAGTATCATTAAGTCCCTCCTGATAGTCGGCGAGCACATCACCTTTCTGCGACCCGCCATCTAAATCGGAGATGAATCGATCCTTATCAAGCGCGGCTTCAGCTGCCAGGGAGATCAATACCTCTCGATCACTGATATCTCTATTTTGCTCAAAGAATGCTCTAAGCAGCAGTACATGAAAGCGCCCGAAAGCCTCCTTCCCCTGTAACTGAGCACACTTGGCTGCCTCTTGAGCAGGCAGACTGGATGAGGGCAGGGGACTTGAATCCGGCCACGGGTTGAAGCGAATGCCGCTCTCCTCCTCACTGGCCCTAATCCAGCTCCGGGTCATATGTGGTCTAAGGTCATATCCCTTGAGCTCCTGGCGAAGCAGCGGGAAGCTATTCCAGGTGACATCGACCGTCTCCCCATACTCTCCCTCTATCCTCTCAAGTCGAACTGCTGCAATATAACACCAGGGACACAGATAATCTGAGTACACGGTTACATTTATCCTTTTTCCCATTTACTCCACCCTGACCCGGTAGTCCTCCCTGGCCTCCCGGGCGATAATATAGTTCATACCACCAACCTGCTTTACCGTTCCCTTCAGCTCCATCATCGCTAGGGTGCTCGAGACTGTAGCTATGGGGAGACCGCATTGTCGCCCCACCTCGTCGATATGGATTGGCTCAGGGGAGAGACATTTCATAATCAGCGATTCGGTGTCCGTGGCAGGTAGGAGTTCCTTCACCTCAATTTGTTGCACCGCCATAGTCAGATTGAGCTCCTCAAGGATATCGTAGGAGTCCCTCACTAGTTTCGCTCCCTCTTGGATCAATCGATTGGTTCCCCGACTTTGGGAGGAGAGTATGCTGCCGGGAACAGCGAAGACATCCCTGTTTTGATCCAGGGCCCATCTCACTGTGATTAAGGCACCGCTTCCCTCCCCAGCCTCCACAACTAAAACCCCCAGGCTCATCCCGCTCATAATCCTGTTTCTTCTGGGGAAGTTTTCCGCCTTGGGGCGGGTGCCCAGGGGAAACTCGCTTACCAGCGCTCCTCGCTCCATGATCTCGCGAGCTAGTTTTACATGATCGCTGGGGTAAACAATATCCAGCCCGCAACCGAAAACAGCGATGCTCCTCCCCCCAGCATCCAGGGCAGCGCGGTGAGCAGAGGCATCGATCCCTTTAGCCAAGCCACTAGCAATGGTAATTCTGTTTCGTGCCAGATCGCCTACAATCTGCTCGGTGGCCTCCCTCCCATAGTAGGTAGGACGGCGAGTGCCCACCACAGCCAGGGACCATTCATCTTCAGGGGCAAGGGATCCCCTTACATAAAGCACGGGGGGAAGATCGTAGATCTCCTTCAGTCTGGAGGGGTAGGCCTCATCTTTCCAGGTGAGCACTGTTACCTTGTATCGCTCCAGCTTCTCCATCTCGGCATCGAGGGAGACATTGAGGCGCTTCGCCATGATCGCCCTGATGGACCGGTTATCAAGCCCTGCCATCTCGAGCTCAGCAGCGCTGGCATGCCAGGCCTGTTCTAGATTGCCGAAGTACTGCTCCATTCGGGAGAATCTAGCTCGCCCGATCCCCGTAATCAGGGTGAAGCCTACCCAATACTTAGTATCGCTCATAGGTCAGATTATTGTAGCATAGTAGTTAAGGGTAAGACAAATGCTCCTTATGGAAAGAAGCAGAGGGCTTATAGAAGATAGTGTTAGGAGTGCTAAAAAGCCTAACGGTTGGGAAGGGCAAAAGAGGGCGGGATTTGTTTTAGTTTGGCGAAGTAGTCCCCGTTTTGGGCCTCCCACTTCTTGATGATGCCATGACCCATTTGCCTGAAGCGAAAATCCACCCACTTACCCCTAAGGAACATTTTGGCCATATTAACCCGCGAATAGTAGCTTTTCAGGGCTTGAATGGTTTGGCGCTGCATCTCCTCGGGCGACAGATTGTCAGGCCAGTGAACCACATGGCCACCATCAAAGAGTCTCCAGTCAGTGGGAAACCTGTCGGTGAGAAGTCGACCGCTACTCTTTATTGCGGTATAAAGCTTGCTACCCAGAATAGGGACGAGAATGCATAGCTGAAGGCTATCTATTCCCAGTCTATGGTAAATATCGGTGTAGCCATCCGATATGAACATCCCGTGTATTCTGATGCCATACTTATGTAGAACCTTGATGCAAATATTAATGTCCTCCGGGGTTTGCTTTTTATTATAGCTCTTCAGCACTTCCGGGTTCACTGACTCGAAGCCGATGCATAGTTGACGGCAATTCGACTGAGCCATTAGTGCGACTAGCTCCTCATCCTTGGCTACATCTGCTCTGACCTGGGCGATCCATGGTGGGGTTATTTTATGTTTGATCATTTGCGTTAGCAGTTTCTTGATTCTGGACTTATTGGCGTCGAAATTATCATCATAGAAGAAAACGTGCCGATGCCTGAGCCGTGCTAACTCTTCAATGACACTCTCTGTGGAGCGGAACCGGTATTTTCTGCCGAACATTGCGGTAACGGAGCAGAAGGTGCAGTCAAAGGGACAGCCCCTGGAGGTGGATACTGGGGTGAGGGGCGGGCGCTTTTTGAATCCATCTACTAGAGAGAAATCGGGGAAGGGCAGACCGTCGAGATTTTCCACTGGCCTGCCTGCGATAATTTTTTCTCCACCGTACCTAACCAGATCACAGATTACCGACTCAGCTTCCCCAGTGACCACATGATCGGCATACTGAGCGGCCTCCTCTGGCAGAAAGGTGGCATGACTGCCCCCGATGAGCACTCTTCCATTGGGATTGAGCTGCCGGAATCTTTCGGCTATCTCGTAGCCACGGGGGGCAGTGGACGTTATCATCGAGATGCCGAGAACATCCGAGTCTTTAATCTGGGAATAGTCAAGCTCTTTGATATTTTCGTTATAGACGGTGACGTCGTGACCATCGTTTTTTAGTATGGTGCCGAGGTAGATAGGGCCCAGTAGAGGCAAATCCTTTATTAACGCACTGTAGAAATTGTAAAAGGGGGTCTTTGGCTCTATAAGGGAAATCTTCATGCTTTCAATCTTCCTCCAAGTTCAATTTCACAAATTGGCGTATTATACCACAATACCAAATCGAAGGCAAATCGCCTTTTTCATACTACTCGATAGCTCTACCATTTAGAGTCTGTTTATAGAGCGCCTTTAATACGTCTTTCTAACGTAGCACATAGTACGAAAAAGCGGAGAGGGTGGGATTCGAACCCACGGTCGCCAAAGGCGACACGCGCTCTCCAGGCGCGCCTGATCGGCCACTCCAGCACCTCTCCTTTAAAAAATCGATATCG
>Ga0209635_10001190_pt1 | contig 19230 bp, 18 predicted proteins | sample DeeMarSWOR230_32_FD_187463 | JGI IMG/M metagenome (GOLD analysis project Ga0209635, IMG submission 187463) | Marine sediment microbial communities from White Oak River estuary, North Carolina - WOR-2-30_32 (SPAdes) (version 2) | ecosystem: Environmental > Aquatic > Marine > Intertidal zone >...
CTATGTGTGCTATTGATAGAGTTGTGGAACTGGATCTTCAGGAAGCCTATGACTTAGGAGTAAAAGCTGTTGAACTTGCAGAAATAGGCAAATCCGGAGTTATGGTTACAATTGAAAGGATTAACAATAATCCCTATAAATCGAAAATTGGTACTGTTCCATTGCAAGATGTTGCAATAAATTCAAAGGTAATGGATGAATCATTTATAAATACAGAAGGAAATTTTGTAACTCAAGCCTATATAGATTATGTAAAGCCACTAGTCGGCGAGTTACCAAAATTTCATGAATTAAAAAGAATAAAGGCTCAATAAAAGGTAATTGCACAAAATATTAAAGTGAGGTTTGAAAAGTTTAATATATTTGTTCTAAAGTTTGATGCTTTTGAATAATTAAGTATATATTACCCATAATAAATAAGCCAATATAATTTTTTTATCAATAAAGGTTAGGTTCAATGTCATTTAATATATATACTGAAACCAGGGAAAATATCAATTTTTTAATTTTAAAAAATAATAAGACAAGTGAATATGTTGAAATAATACCTGATTTAGGCGGAACTGTTCATAAAGTATGTCTAGATTTTGGTGAAGGTGTAAAAAATATACTTTTTAGTGATATTGATAGTGAAATAATCAAATGTAAATTACATAAAGGAAGGATATTATTTCCCTTTAATGATTTAATTCCTGGTGGAAAATACACATTTAATAATAAAGAATACCAGTTTGATACAAGTAAAAGAACTGATGGTAACGCAAAACATGGATTTATAAAATTTGAGAAATTAAAACTGATAAATAAGGAAATAAATAGCACAAACTGTAGTGTTAAACTATGTATCAATATTACTAATGGACAATTTCAGGGATATCCTTTTGATATTTTTTTTAGTATTAACTATATATTATACTCCAATCAACTCAAATTAGAATTTGAAATTGAAAATAAAGGAAAAATTACAGCTCCAATTGCTCTTGGGTGGCACCCCTATTTTACTTTTGATAATTCATTAATTAATGTTTTTTTAAAATGCAATTCTAAATATTATTATGAAATAGATAAAAATTGGCTTCCAATAGGTAAAATATTGGAATGTAAAAATACTCAATTTGATTTTTCGAATGGTTCAAAAATTAAAGATATTGACATAGATAATGCTTTTTTTGTTCCTGATGATGGAAAAGTATATCTTAATAGAGATAATAATTCAATAGAATATTATCAGGATCCCAAAGTGTTTAAGTTTATACAATTCTTTATTCCTCCAGATCACAACTCAATAGCAATTGAACCAATCACAGCTGCAGCAAACGCATTTAATAAAGAAGAACTTGGTCTTATTAAAATCAATCCTGGAGAAATTATAAATACATATGCTGAAGTAGAAGTACAGTGCCTTGATTTCTCCTGATACTAAAAATTATTTTAAACGACTAATGCAATATATTGAAGGATTATATAATAATGCTATACCCGGATGATTATAATGGATGAAAAATTTATTGCTGGTGTTAACATTGGGGGTACATGGGTGCGTGTTGCTATTTGTACAGCAGATTTGAAAGAAGAAAATATTAAAAAGAAAAGTATTAGAACGTTAAAAGAAAATAAATATTCTATAAGTATTCAAGTTTGCCAACTATTATCTGAATTATTAATAGAAAATAATATTACAAATGATCAGTTATTAGGGATAGGAATAGCTACAGCCGGTCTTTTAGATATTGAAAAAGGGAAGGTTTTTAATAATGCAAATTTAGGATTTAAAACAATTCCATTAAAAAAACCAATTGAAGAGAAATTTCCGGCAATTCCTCTCTATTTCATTAATGATTGTAATGGAGCAGTATTAGGAGTATATTATTTTGAAGCAGAAGATAATGAGAGAGATAATATAGTATATATTACAATATCTACTGGAATTGGAGGAGGTGTTATTTGCAATAGACATCTACTCTTGGGAAAAGAAGGGAATGGCGCAGAAATTGGACATACCTTGGTTGAACCAAAAAGTAAAGCTCGGTGCAATTGTGGGGCATTTGGTTGCTGGGAAGCATTTAGCTCAGGAACAGGGGTTCGAAATAGAACATTAGATGCATTAAGGGATGGAAAGCTTAATTCACGTATATTGATGAGTATTGTAGAAAAAGATATTTCAAGGATAACTGCTAAAGAGGTTTTCCAAGCCGCAAGAGAAGGTGATGAACTTTCTAAAAAGATAGTGAATGATTGTGTATTTTATACTAAAGTAGGAGTGGGTATAGTAAATAATTATTATGATTGTACTTCTATTTATTTTGGGGGAGCAATGATGAAAGATAAAGAACAAATAATTCCTCAAATAATTAAGCAGTTTGAAATGGATCCCATTAAATTTACATCCAATCATCCTCCAAAAATAAGAGTAACAAGATATAAAGAAGAAATTGGATTAAGAGGAGCATTAGCTCTTGTTAAATATAAGATTGAAAAGAATGAAATAATCATCTAATAAAAGATAAAAAAGATGGAAAGGGAAAATTTAATTTTTACATTAAGTGGAATAAGAGGTCGTGTTGAGAAAGATCTAACATTCAATATTGTTAAGAAAATTGCAATTGCGTTTGGATTATGGATTGATGGAAAAGATAAGAAAGTAATAATAGGTAGAGATACTCGACCAAGTGGTTTATCTATTGAAAAAGCATTAATTGAAGGATTAAAGCTTTCTGGTTTTAAAATATTAAATCTGGGTATTTGTCCCACACCTGTAATAATTCACACTAAAAATAAGTTAAATTTCCCTGCGGGTATTATCATTACAGGATCTCATAATCCACAACAATGGAACGGTTTAAAATTACTATCTACCCACACCTTTCTGAGCTCTGATGATTTAGAAATAATTTCAATCTATCTAGATAATATAGATTTAAACACATATAACAACGATCAGTTAAGTAAAGTTCATAATGTTGAAACTTTGAATCCAATTAGAGACTATATTCAAGATTTATTAAGTCATATTGATCATTTAAAAATTAAAGAAAAGAATAATCTTAGAGTAGTTTTTGATTCTGGAGCGGGAACCGGAAAACTTGTCACCCCCTACATATTAAGTGAATTGGGATGTGATACTAAAGTAATTAATAATGAGTTGCTTGTAAATAAAAGGTTTCCAAGAGGAATTGAACCCATTAAAGAAAATCTCAAAGATTTAATAATGGAAGTGTGGCAAGGGAAATTTGATGTTGGGTTTGCTCATGATACTGATGCTGATAGATTGACAATTATCGGAGATAATGGAGTTTGTTATCCCGAAGATATTGGATTAGCACTAATTGCACAAAACTATTTGAAAAATCAGAAAGATAAAGAGATATATTTTGTAACAAATTTAGCGTCTTCTTTAAGGTTTGAAGCGATAGCAGAAAAAAATAATGCCCATGTTATTAGAACTCCTATAGGAGAACGATTTTTAAGCGAAGAAATGAAAAATTTAAAATATGATTCCTCAAAGAATCGATTAATTTTTGGTGGCGAAGGATCATGTGGAGGGTTTATGTTTCCATATTTCAATAATACGAGAGATGGGATTTTTGCTGCAGCAAAAATAGTTGAAATTTTAGTAAAAACAGGAAAAAGCATATCCCAACTGGTTGCAGAATTACCAAAATATTATTCTCAACGTATAAAAATTAATGTTAAAAATATTGACATTACTTCGCTTATTAAAAAAGTGAAAACCGAATTGATAAGTGAAGGAGAAAAAGTAGAACAAATAAACAATGATCTTAGATTTGGTCAAGGAAAAGATTGGTTTGTTCTCATTCATCCCTCTAATACAGAACCAGTAATCAGAATTATAAGTGAAGCTAAAAGAGAATCATTAGCTAGAGTTTATTGTGAGGCAACAGCAGAACTTGTGAAATTAATTATTTCCTAAAAAAGATTTTTGGAGGAGATTTCCCATCTTTTTCCCATTTCTTCTCATTTGGTTCAAAAAAACAAAAATAATACCGTTAAATTTATATATTTTATTATAATATAATTTTATTAAACATATTTGTTGATTGTATCATGGTAATTAAAGAAAAAACATGGATTGATACTCACCAAGGAGATATAATAGTTCAAAATCCGTCTTGTATGATTACCATGGTAATTATGTTTTTGGGTTTTAATGTATATAATCAAACAATATTATCATCATAAAAACATAATAATCGACGATACGCTTATACGTTTTCTCGTTTTTCTTGCTTCACAACTGCATTCTTCTTTTTTTACTTTGTTTTAATATTTATATTCTGTAAATCTATCGTTTAACTTTTTCATTCAATTAGTGAAATTTCTAAAATTAATATACCAAATATGTTTTTAAAAAAAAATCTCAAAAAATAATAAATTTAGGTGGAAAAAATGTCAGAATTAAAGGAATTTGCTCAGGAAGAGTTAGTAGAATCTTCTTTCGAGCTAAAAAGTAATGAATTATCTGTGAATTTATACAAGTGGAGAGGTAATATATGGAAATCTTATTTAATTCACTTTATTGAAGGTTTTCATTTAATTTCAGGAATTCTATTACCATTTTTCTTAACATGGGGAAAATTAAGATTTGTTGAAGTAATGTTTCTACAAAGCTACTTTACTGTTATGATATTGGTATTTGAAATTCCTTGTGGAGCAATAGCGGATTCTATAAGTAGAAAATTTTCTCTGCTATTAGGTGCTCTATCAACAGCATTTGCAGCATTAATCTATGGAAGTTACCCAAATATATTCATTTTTGCTATTGGAGAAACTTTATGGGCTTTTGGAGCGGCTTTAACCTCTGGAACAGATCAAGCGTTTATATATGATACATTGAGAAAACTTAGAAGAGAAGATGATTTTTCAAAGGTAATGGGAAGGAATAGAAGTTTTCATTTGTTTGGTATTGGAATTTCGGCTCCAATTGGTTCTATTATTGGTGCGTATTATTCATTGAACCTGGTGATGAGTCTTATATTTGTACCTTTTATCATAGCAACATTAATATCATTAACATTAAAAGAACCGAATAATGATTTTGAGAAGAAGAAAACAGAAAAATATTTCTCTGTCGTAAAATCTGGATTTACTGAACTCGCAAAAAATAAAATATTAAGGTTATTAGCTTTTGAAATGATAATAACAGAGGCTCTAGTGTTCTTTTTGATATGGACGTATCAAATCTACCTTGAAGCATTAACAGTTCAATTGATATTCTTTGGATTTGTAAGTACATCAATGACAATTATCCAAATACTCTTTAACAATGTAGTTACCACATTAGAAAACAAGATAAACAATAAGAAAAAGTTTCTACAGATATATACCATAATTCCTGGAATTGGATTTATTCTAATGTCGGTGATATATTTCATTCCAGTTAGTATTTCTTTAATTCTCATTGTGATTGGATTTGGTTTTACTCGGAGTTTAATATTTATTAAAGGAATCAATAAACAAATTGAAACAGAAAACAGGGCTACGGTTATAAGCACTGTAAATATGATAGCAAGCCTCATAAGAGCAATTCTTTACCCTCTCGTTGGATATTTTGTCATGTGGAACTTAAATATAACATTTATACTCTTAGGTGCCCTTATAATCATGTTCGCTTTACTTTCGAGAATAAAAAATGAATATTTATAATTAAACAAATTTTTTTTAAAAACAATTAGTTTAGGCTACTCAACTAAATTTTTTAATATCTTTCTTGCTAATTTTTCACCTATTAATTGTGATATCTCTTCTAAAGTAGCTTTCCTTATATTATCTACACTACCAAAGTGATTTAATAATTTATTTCTAGTAATTGGTCCAACTCCTTCAATATCATCCAATATAGAACCCGTTATACGTTTTTTCCTTTGTTTTTTCTGAAGTCTAACTGCAAACCTATGTGCCTCATCTAGAACCCTTTGAAATAATTTCAAAATCGATGAATTCTTTGGTAGAACAATTGGTTCCTTTTTAGAAGGTAAATATATTTCTTCATATTTTTTAGCTAATCCAATAATCGGGATATTAAGACCTAATTCTTCTAGAATTGAGATTCCTGCATTTAATTGTCCTTTTCCACCGTCAACTAATATTAAATCTGGTAATTCTAAATGTCTTTCTAAAAGCATTTTGTATCGTCTTTTTATTACTTCTTTCATCATCGCAACATCATCAGGAGTAGATTTAGAGCGAATTTTAAAATGCCGATAATACTTATTATATGGTTTTCCCTCAAGAAAGTAAACCATAGAACCTGTAGCATCTTTACCATCTATATTAGAGATATCGAAGCCTTCAATAATTCTCGGTAATTTTGGTAAATCTAAAAATTCTTTTGTTTCTTCAAGAATTTTCTCTCGAAACTCTTTATCATTCATTTTTATCTCCTCCATTTGTATTTGTTGCTCAACCATTACTTTTGCGTTTTTATTCGCTAATCGTTGCAGACTTTTTTCGTTTTCATTTCCTAGAGGTCTTATTTCTATATCTTTTTTAAAATCTTTTAAAAAATCTGATAAAATTCTGAATCTATCATTTATGTTAGGAATGATAATAATATCTGGTAATTGAGATTTGAAATTTTGATAATATTGTTCCAAAATTAAATTTATAATCTCTGTTTTTTGAATTAATTTCTCCCGTAAATCAAAAGTAAATGAACTTTTATTTAAAATTCTGCTCTCTCTAATATGAATAATGACCATTGCCATATAATTTTCGGTACTATAAAAACCAACAATATCCTTATTGGCTTCATGATTCATTAATACATGTTGTCGATCAGTGGCATGTTCTATATCTTCTAATTTATCCCTCCAGAAGGCTGCTAATTCAAAATCCTGATTTTTTGAAGCATTATACATTTTTTCAGATATTTGATTTTTTAACTCATTAGTTTCTCCTTTCAAAAATAATTCAATTTTCTTTATATTTTCATAATATTCTTCTTTAGTAATTGCAGTAATACATGGTCCAGGACAAAGTTTTAATTGAAAATACAAACAAGCTCTCTTTCGTTTTTTAATAGGCTTTTTGCACGAACAGTAGGGAAATATTTTTCTTAAATCTCTGAGTATCCGAATTATTTCTTTTTTATCTGTATAAGGACCTAAATATAAGTTATCTTTGGAATACTTTTCAGGATTTCGAAGTACACGAATCCTTGGATAATCTTCAGAGTAAAAAAATGCCACCCAAGGATATGTCTTAGAATCCCTCATGATTACATTATAGCGAGGGAGATGCTTTTTTATTTGAATATTTTCTAAAATTAAAGCTTCTTTCTCATTTTCAGTTACAATATAGTTAATGGAAGCTACATGCTTTACCAGTTCTTTAATTTTTTCTTCATAATATGGATCATTATAGCTAGTTTTCAGGAAATATTGATTAACTCTTTTCTTGAGATTAATAGCTTTTCCAATGTAAATAATTGAACCTTTTTTATCAGTAAATAAATAAACCCCGGGTTCATTCGGTAAACTCTTTCGTTGTAAGTCCAAATCCTTCATAAATATAAATTTTGATGGTAATTGTGATATGATAATTAGATCAATTTTATATTTCTATTATTATAAGAATAATTCAAATATTAAAAATCAAAGAGAGTAAATGTTATTTATGATTATTATATATTAGAAAATATCTTAATTTCTGATATATAAAAAAATTGCGTTAAATATGGTTAATATTAGAATTTGTCCAAAATGCAAAAAGCCAACACTAAAAACTGCCACAAATGTTAGTGGGGGGTTAGCTCCCAATTTATATGAGTGTAGAGATAAAAAATGTGGTTATATTGGTCGATTTTACATTGAAGTTGATTCTGATGATTATGAATTAGAGAAAGAGGAAATCTCAGACGAATAATATATTTTGATTAAATATGAGATGTTAGAAATACATAATTAGTTTATTTACAGAAAAGAATAGGATTAGTGAAAGAATTATGAAGCAATTATTAGAAGATGCCCAAAAGATTAAATCTTTAGAGATTCAAGGCGCCAGTAATGTTGCGATTAGTGCAATTGATTTTTTAAGTAATTATGCTAAAAGATTAAAATGTGAGAATATCGAGGCTTGTTTTAAGAAATTATATGAAGCACAAGGTTTATTAATAGACACAAGACCAACAGAACCTGCTATGAAAAACGGTTTGAAATTTATTATGAATAAGTTAGAAAAAGAAAAAGAAAATATAATAACTGAATATATATCTGATATCATAGAAAAATATAAGAATCTATATTGTGATATGCTTCAAAATTCGAAAAAGAAAATTGCTGAAATAGGTTCTAGACGTATTCCTTCTTCCAATCAAAAATTTAACGTTATGACCCATTGTCATTCTAGTTTGGTTACCGGTATTCTATTAGAGGCCAAAAAACAAGGTAAAAATTTTAAAGTAATTAATACCGAAACGCAACCACGATTACAAGGGAGGAAAACTGCGAATGAGTTATTGAAAGAAGGAATAGAAGTTATTCATGTTATTGATAGTGCTATGAGATGGGCTGTAAGACATTACCAAGTTGATCTGATTTTAATTGGAGCAGATAGTATCACTTCTGAAGGAACTATTATCAATAAAATTGGATCAAGACTACTTGCATTAGTAGCTCATGAAGAACATGTGCCATTTTATGTAGCCTCTCCTTTATTAAAATATAATCCAGAAACCAATCTAGGGATATTAGAAACTATTGAAATAAGAGATCCTCAAGAAATATGGGAAAATCCGCCTGAAGGAATCAAAATCTTAAACCCTGCATTTGAAACAGTAAGTAGAAGATATATTGATGGCTTAATCACAGAAGCAGGTATATTTGCTTCGAGTCATGTACCAAACTATTTTGCTAAAACATATCCGGAAATGGTTTAAATATTATACACCTATTTCTTCCCCCATTTTTCAATAGCTTTCGCTAATTCAATGTTTTTTACCGCATATTCTTTTAAAGTCGATCCCTCTAAAATAGCTTCAATTGCTTGTCTAATAGCCTTTGCTCCCGCATTTGTTCCATCAGGATGACCATGACATCCACCTCCAAATTGATAAACCATATCTATTCCTAATATTTTTACTAGATCAGGAATGTGGAGAGGACTTAAACCCCCAGAAGCTACAGGTAAAGTTGGCTTAATATTTCCCCAATTTTGATTAAGCATCGTAATATTATTATCAGAAATTTTTTGAGCAGTAAGTATTTTATTACATTCTAATACTTCCTTTTTTCCGCCTTCCATTTTTCCTATAACTGTTCCAGTGTGAAGTTGATCCATACCAATTAGCCTCATTAATTTGGATAGGGCTAGCATCGTCATTCCGTGCTTTTTATTTCGAGTTAATGCTGCATGCATAGCTCTATGAGCATGAATAACTATATTTTTATCATCTAAATAATCTCTAATCTCTTGTAAAGCTGAAAATCCTACTGTGAGAATGTCGATCATAACATATTCTCCACCGTTTTCAGTAACATAATCTGCACGTTTTTTCATAATACTAAGAGGAGCTGTTATATTAGGCATGTAAAACTTCCTTTCTCCTGTTTGATTTTCCGCTTTATCTCTGGTTTTCAAAGTTTCCTTGATTCTTTTTTCGAATTTATTAAAAGTCATACTTGTAAGATTTTCATCATCTTTAACAATGTCTAATCCACCAGTCCATGCGTCTCCACATATTCCGGCATGTTCAACTTCGTTTAACCCTACTTTGGGTTTAACAATTGTACCAAGTAAGGGTCTATCCTTTACTTTAGTTAATTTTCTAATTCCTTCAATTCCAAATTTTGGGCCTTTATATGCTTTCACAATGTCTTTAGGAAAACTTATATCTAATAATCTTAATGATTTTAATACTTTCATCCCATAAATATTTCCAGCAATGGCGCTTAAAATTTGGGGCAAATTTTCTATCTCAAATAGTTCTTTAGTGTAAGCGATCTTTATAATACCTTTTTCATTGTTGACATAATATGTTGAAGGTTTAAGCTTTTTGGCAATTTCTTCCGATAAAGTTGCTATTTCTGTCCATGTTCCGATCGAACTTTCTTTCGCGATTTCTTCAGAAGCATGTTCTAAATTTCTACATTGTGGTGAAATTTCTACAAAATACATCGCGATTAAATCATTTTCGCTTGGTTCATATTCCAAATTTACGTAATCCACCAATTAAAACCACCAATTATTCTATAAATTTTAAATTATTTAGGTTAAACAGGAATTTTATTAAAAGATATTCAAATAATGAAATATAATATTAAAATCATAAAAAATTAATAACATTTTTAATTACTCTATAGAGTGATGATACTATGAGTGAAACAAAATCTTTTATTATAAATGTTAAGGATTTAAGTTTTAAGAGTGAGCAATATGTGCTAGACTTAATTAGATTCCTTTCTGAGGCTTTACCTCAGATAACACTTGATAGAAATGGAAATGAAATCAATGTTGAAATGCCAAGTAAGTTATCGAAAAGAGCTTTAAGACTTAGGATTAAAAAATTTTTACATAAAAAAGGATTGTATAGTGATTTTAGGCCAATTTCCAATAAGACTACTGAAGCTGAAGGATATACCGTAAAAGAAAAGAAAATTATTGAGTTAGCATATTATTAATTCTTATTCTTTCTCGAAAATAATTATATTATTTAAAAAACTTATTTAAATGTGTCATTAGAAGAGACTAATTTTAAAATTTCTATTAAATCTATAGATGATATATTGAGATGTTTAAGCTTAGCAAGTTTATTAGAGCTTGCGGGATGGCCTAAAGTTGGAAATATTCATCGAACAAAGGACTTCGAAAATAGTAGATTTGAACATTTTTTAGCAGGAATTAGTGCAATTCAACCAACTTTCCGAGAATTTTGTGAGAAAATCTTTCAATTTCCATTCAGAAATGAAAAAGATTATTGTAAAATAGAATTAGGTTACTTTTATAAAAGAGCTACTGAAGAAATGATGAAATGGCAAAAAGGAGGGAATGTTTTATTAGGTCACATATTAATTTTAGCACCATTGGCAGCAGCGGCTACAATTTGTTTAAAAAATGGAGAAACTAAGCTTATTAACTTAAAATGTAACATCGAAAAAGTTATTCAAAATTCTTCTGTAAATGATACTGTAAATTTATACGATGCGATTCGGTTATCTAATCCTGGGGGGTTAGGAACCATTAAAAAATATGATATTAATGATGAAAATTCTGTTAATGATATTATTAATGATAAAATTAATCTTAAAAAAATATTTGAGTATTCGAAAGAATATGATTCAATTAGCTTAGAATATTCTACTGGCTTTAATATTATTTTAAATGAAGGTTTACCATACTTTTTAGAGATTTTTGATCAATTTGATGATATAAATATTGCAACAGTAAATACTTATTTAAAATTATTATCTTTACACCCGGATACACTAGTTATAAGAAAGTCTGGATTAGATTCGGCTGTACGAATTTCCAAAATGGCATCAAACATATTGGAAAGCGGTGGTATTTCATCTGAAAAAGGCTTAAAATTAGCAATAGATTTAGATGAAGAACTCCAAGAAAAAGATGGAAAATTGAATCCTGGTACAACAGCTGATCTCATTTCTGGTGTAATATTTTGCGCATTAATTTTTGGTTTAAGATTTTAAATTCAAAAAAATTATTTGGTAGGATTAATTTATTATTTTTAAGAGATAATAACTAATAATTCTTGTCTAGGTTTGATAGATTATGGAATTCTGCGATGAATGTGGAGGAATGATGTTACCTACAAAATTGAATGGAAAAAAGGTATTCAAATGTAAGTGTGGAGCAACTAAACCATTTACAGAGGATAAATCTGAGGCTTATAAAGTCACCACTAAAATAGAACATTCTATTAGAAATGAAATCACAAATCTATCTGAAGTCATGGATTGGAAAGAAGAAAATTTACGAAGTAGTATTAAAGATTTTAAATGTCCTCGATGCGGATATACTAAGGCACATCTAGAAACAAGACAGACGCGTAGAGCTGATGAAGGAATGACACATTTTATAACCTGTTTAAAGTGTGGGAAAATGAAGAAAATTGGTAGTTGAATTAATCCATTAGATTTTTTATTATTTCTTCTTTATCTCCATTTTCTTTAAGAGTGATTTTGATCGTTTTATCTCTGCTTTTTGAACCAGATATTATTTGGATTTGACTTGAAGATAGATTTAATTTATTTTTTATAAGATTGAGTAATTCAATATTTGCTTTATTTTGGATTGGTTTTGATTTAAGAAATATTGTCAAATTATCCCCAACTTTAACTATTTTTTGATTTTTAGAATTGGTTTTAACATTTAATCTTAATATATAATTTGTAGTAGAGTGCTTTTCTATAAACGCCATTATTAAAAAGAAATTTTTTCGTTATAAATCATATTAATTCGTCTATTCTCATTTTTAAAAGATTATAAGATGGTTTGGATAATCTTATACCTCCCGCTAACTTATGACCTCCACCAACGCCTCCCAATTCTTTTTTAATTTTTGTTATAATTTGATTTACTCCTAGTGTATTACTTTTTTCGAGATACTTTCTTGAACACCTAATACTTAATTTAATTGTTCCGGATTTTTTTTCAGGACCTCCTAAAAATAAAATTTTATTGGGGTTGAATAGTTCGTTAACAGCACTAAAACTTGCTGTGTCTGACCAGTTACTCGGCGGAATTTTACCTTTTACTTCCAAAAATATAGCTCTTTCAGTTTCAAAATGAGGAGATTCAATTGACAAAGTTCTTAAATTTTTAGCTAGGTTTTCTATATATTCAGAATATATTTTTTTAGCATCACGTGTTATAGATTTTAATTGAATCATTGAAATAGCTGCACTAATATTTCTGAAGCATAAAACATTTAATAAAAGTGCATGCTCAAAGACAAAATTTAGTAAACCAGTTTTGTGTGGCAATCTAGAATAATGGCCTAAACTATTAATATTTGCTTCTCTTTGAATTTTTTCTATTTCAGATCTAGTTAAATCAATAATTTTAGTTTTTGGATTAATATTTATAGTATGTAAAAAAGATTTTATTTCTTGTTCTGAAATCCCTCCGAATCGCCTAAGAAAGGGTAAAATACTATATTTCAAACCAATCCCAATCGACTCATGCATACTTCCGAATAATATTAAGCCTTCATTATCTTCTATAAGGTCCTCATTAACTAATTCCTCATAAACCTCTCGATTAAATGATTTTAATTTATCCATTGGTTTTAGTGAATCTCCAGCAATTCCAATAACTGTTAACCATCCTTGCTTTATTATCGATGGTTTTACTTGTTTTGCAAACATATATGTTAAAGTGGCTCCAGCTATATGCTCTAATCCATCATATCCATAAAGAGTGGGATTTATGAAATACATATTCTCTGGAAATTCATGGTTTTGTATATCATCTTCTACTTCATGATGATCAAGTATAAAAAAAATCTCTTTTCTATTTCTAATAATAGGGATTAATTCTTTTAAATTAGAGCCTACATCTGTAAATATGTAGGCTGTTTTGTCAGTTTGTCTACTTGAGAAAATTCCTTTTAAGTAATTACCCCAAGAAACAGATCGATTGTAAATAAAATAGTCATAATTTATATGCATTTTATACAATAAATTTTGGATTAAGTGTAAACAACTTATCCCATCAGCATCATTATGAGAAATGGTGATAACATGGTTAAAAGAATGATCAATAAACTGGTCTACACCGTTGTTAAGAATTTCTAAGAATTTAGTTTTATTAGGAGTATTAGTCATTTATATCAATTTATTATATATATTTAGAGTATTTCATCGATGGATTAAATAATAATTAAAGGTGAAAATAAAATTATATAGCAAAATATGTTTAAAATAACCTGTTTAAATATTCTTATTTTTTTATAAAAATCTAATAAATTCCAAATAAATTCTATAATTATAAATATTCCGATTTCTAATAGATTTTTTGATGAAATTTAGTTATTGCCTAATACCCCTATAGTAAAATTATTTAATTTAGGTTAATTTTCTGTTCTAAACACTTTAGTATTGTCTCATTTATAATGCCCAGTAAAAAATGGAATTGGACACAAGATCATTTTAAATTATTCCTAGTCATAATTATTCTTTCATTAATCCTCTTTCCTTTATTTTTAAATTGTTTTAGTTATAAAACTAACACAAAGCCTTATACTTCTATTCCCAAATTAAACGATTTATCGAAAAATGATTATAGTGCAATACTTTCTAAAGAAAAACAAGCACTTGGAAATATTACAATAAATAATATTGATTTTAATGAATTAGAACCAGGATTTTTCACTTACAATGCTACTTATGCTGAAATTGGGGAAGATTATAGTTCCAAAAATTTGAATCGAAGTCACCTTGGTATGAAATTTATAAGTACGATAGAGCCCGCAGTGGTGGATAATCTGAATGAAAATATAATAGATAATAAGAATATTAAAGTGAGATTAAATGAAAGCATATTTGTTGAATACAACAATCAAACAGATGGAAATTTTATATATCATCCTCGTTTATCTCCTTGCGAGTTATCACAGCTTTTTGTTGAAAATGGAACTATGATTAATGAATTGGAGGCTGAAACTCATTATAGCATTGGTACTAGTGATTTTATTGTATTTGATTACAAATCCTATTTCGAAGAACCATCATATTCAAATTTTACATTACATTTTATCTGGGAATATCCTCTAGATATAAAAGATTGGAGTTTAAGTCAAAGAGCTGAACAAAATTTAATGATTGTGGATAAAGAACAAAATTTTACAGCTGATTTCAACTATTATTTTATTTTAACGAGCCAAAAATATAATATATCTCAAATTATACCGACTGAAACTAGTTTTGTCGATAATATATATATTGCCTTAACTGTCAATCTACCTGACAAAAATTTATTGAATGATTATTCTCTTGAATTAAATAACGAGACTGTTAATATTGAAGATCATTTAAACCCAGACAATACAGTTGATGTATTATTAACAGATCTTTTTTCTGGAAATCAAACTGAATTTTCTTTAAATTTTACATCTAGATTTACTTTAAAGTTTATTGAACCTGTTGGTAAAACTTGGGCAATTGACAGACTTGTAGGTTTGAATAATATCCGAGAGCGAATTTATTTCCCATCATTGATTAATGGCCCTCCGCATATATTTCTAACATATATATCATTTTATGAACCTGCCATTTATACTGATCAAATTCTTGATAATTCTTCTTTGTTTGAAAGAAATTTCATATATTTTCATTTGAATAAGTCTTTAACAGGAAGAGAAGGAATAAAGGTTAGAATTCCTTATCTAGTTGTGGGAGAAACTTGCCCTTCTATAATTAAATATACACCAACCCAAACTTTAAGAGTTGTTGTAACAGATAATATCAAAATGCCTCTGATAGGAGCAGATGTAAAAATATATTATTTAGGTCAAGAATTTGGAACATATATTTCTAAAAATCGAACTCAACCAATACCTCCTGGAAAAACGAATGAAAATGGAGAAGTAGTTTTAAGTCATGTTCCTGCTGGAAATTATACGATTAAAGTTTACAATAATGGCATATTCTTAAGAGAATCCATCGGTAATACTTATAATACTAGAAATTATATTTATACTAATTATCCTCATTTTCCTATTTGGATAATAATATTTGGAATTGTAAATGGAATTATTCTGTTATTTGGATTAATTTTTTATTTAAAAGATAAGAAAAAGCGATAAAAAGTTTGATTGTTATTTTTTGTGATAATATTGATGATTTCATTTTTTTTCTAGAAAAGAGAATGATGGATCAGATTTTTTATGAAATAAAAGAAACCAAAAACCATGTTAATTTAGCAACGAATGTAAATTCGGAAATTGTACTTCATTTTCTCGCTAAAATCTCAAACACAATAATATTGTATGAAACAAAACAGGAAATAACAAAATCTAGAGACTTAAATAGTCGTGAAGAAGTAATTCAATCTTTACAAACTATTTTTGGTCAAGTAGATCCTTCATTAAAACTTGTTAAGGGAAAGATTAGAGAAATTTTTTTAAGCTATTCTTCTTAGAGGTTAATGCTGATTTATTGCTTCTCCATATCCTATTAACCGATATCGCCTATTTATTATTCTTGAAATTGCGTAAATAAAGTTTTCTGGAGGACAAATTGGAGGGTTTAATTTTATAATTACACTATCTTTCAATATTTTTGTAACCGTTCCTCCTGTTTTCTCTGTACCGACGACTAATAATAATTTTTCGTTGTGTTTAAGAGGATATACTCTGAGCATCTGTTCAGAGCCAATTACTCTATCTAAAAGTTTTACTTTTAACTCAATTTCATGCAATATTTTGGGAAGAGTGTTAGGGGTTCCGACCAGATGTCCAATTAAATGATCACCCTTAGTTAGAGCAGGATCTAAGTTAGTTCCTAAACCTATAAGCCCTCCCGGTTTCGCGGAATCTAATAAATTGTTTCCTTGACTAATACTTACTACTGTGGATTTTATAGGTGTATAATCCTCTTTTATCCGTAAACCTGGTCGAATTTCAATTTGATCCCCAATTTCAATCATTCCTTTTAAAACTGAACCACCAATTACACCACCTTTTAAATCTTTAAGATCTTTCCCAGGTCGATTAATATCAAAGGATCTCGCTATCAAAAATTGGAAGTCTCCTTCACTAAGTTCGGGAGATGGAATTATTTTTTCAAATGCTCGTAAAACTAAATTAATATTTGCGCCAAAAACCGCTGAAATCGGAATTATCGGAGCATTTTCAGCAACTGTACCCTTTATAAATTCTTTTATTTGCTGGAAATTCTCAATTGCTTGTTCTTTCGAAACGGCATCAATTTTATTTTGTATGATAATAATATTTGTTATCCCAGCAATATGTAGTGCCTCTAAATGTTCTCTAGTTTGTGGTTGAGGACATTTCTCATCAGCTGCAATTAGTAAACATGCTCCATCCATTAATGATGCACCACTTAACATTGTTGCCATTAAAATTTCATGACCAGGAGCATCAACAAAAGAAATATTTCTTTTAAATTCTAATTGTCCTTTACATTGGGGACATTGGTATCGAGATTCTCTTTTTTCTCTTGACTTTTCCGCTAAATAATATGTTATGTACTCATCACATTTAGGACAATATAAGATAGTAGCATTAGAATACCCTAATTTTATTGAAATTCCTCTTTCCTGTTCTTCAGAATGTCTATCTGTCCAATCCCCAGTAAGTGCTTTTACTAGAGTGGTCTTACCATGATCTACGTGTCCTACTAAACCTATATTGCACTCGGCTTGTTGTTTGATTAATTCTTTAATATTGGAAACTTCAGGTTTAGGTTTTGGTTTTTCTTTAGAAATTGTTTTTACTTTAGATTTTGGTTCTTCTTGAATTGTAATTTCACTGAATAACTCCTTCGCATTTTTTATGTATTTCTCTGCTGTTGTTTTTCCAACACCTTTAATTTTCAGTTTAACTAAATCTTCAGGTTTAACATTAACTAATTTTTCAATGCTATCTATCCCTGCAGCTTTCATCTTATCTGCCGTAGCTTTTCCGATGCCAGCAATATTTGTCAGATCATATGACATGATAGTAAAATTTTAAGGAGTTATAACAGCTGAATATATTATTCCTAAGAAAAATTAAGAAAAGATTTTTTATTAAATTATTCAATAAATTTAACAATTTTAAAAAACTAAAGGTTAAAATCGATTAGTTTATTTCGTTTTAATTGTTTTGATGCCCCCTGGTTTTTTGTTGAGCTCTTTATAAGAGACTCTCAAAAGGCTGTCAACATAAAATGTTGATAATTTATTACAAGATTTGCAAATAATATAGACTGGAGCAGGGTATTGGTTAGAATCAATATCCTCCATCTCAATTCTAAATGTTATTTTTTCATTGCAATGTGGACAAAAATTAAATCTTAAAACCATCACATAAAAACCTGAAAACTTTCTAAAATAATGATTAGATTCTTATTTTTAAATTCTTATTTCTAATAATAAATATGGAATTAATAATTTGTAACTATTGATAATATATGTTTAGATTATCTATTAAAAAAATTATCTACTTCTCAATTATCATCCTTATTCTCTTACCACTATTTACTATAAGTTCAATTTATTATTTCAAGAATTCAGGAGAGAAAAATATTCCAGAAGAAATAAGTCTATCTAACGGTAATTTGGATGTTGATTTATCAATTTTACCGGATATCGATTATACTTCACTAAATGATACTTGGTATGATCCTAAAATTGAAATGTTGATTATATCTCCGAATAGAACTGATTTTATTAATGCTGTGAAACCTTTAATGAATTGGAAGAATGAAAAAGGTGTAAAAACTATCATTTTAAGTAATTTCTCTTTATATCGAGGTATTGATGATGCTGAAAAAATTCGAAATATGATAAAATCGTATTATGAAAAAGAAAATATTCGATGGGTTCTTTTAGCTGGTGATGCTAAAGAGGATCTAATTCCTATTAGAAAAGTCTATAATCCTGACGTCTTAAGATGGGAAGATGGAAGAACTGAAACTGTGGGGGATGAATATTATAAACCAACGGATTACTATTATGCAGACCTCGATGGTACTTGGAATAGTGATAATGATCAAAAATGGGGAGAAGCTCCACAAGACAATACTTATGGCTTAGATGAAATATCCTGGGATCCTGAAGTGTATGTTGGAAGATTCCCAGCAGAAAATGCAAATGAACTTGAAATTATGATAAATAAAACACTGAAATATGAAAGGAATCCAGAAATAGGTGATTGGATGAATAGAATGTTACTTGCTGGAGGTATTACTAGTTATATTCCACAAGAATATGAAAGTTGTTTAACAAGTTTTATTATAAATAATTATGCAAAAGTTGAGGTAAACTATACTCATTTAGTAGAAGAAGAAGGCAATTTAACACGATCAAACCTTAGAAATTATTTTAATGATGGATATTCATCTGTTATAATGGCTGGTCATGGAGGAGAACCACAATATTATTATAAAAATCCATCTTCATGGGGTTATACTTCTTCAGATGCTGATTCGAGTTCTAATATTAATAAACCTTCTTTAGTCTATTTAGATGCTTGTACTCTTTCAAGTTATGATTATGATAATAGTATCGGAGAAACTCTTATAAAAAGGG
>Ga0209635_10001191_pt1 | contig 19228 bp, 19 predicted proteins | sample DeeMarSWOR230_32_FD_187463 | JGI IMG/M metagenome (GOLD analysis project Ga0209635, IMG submission 187463) | Marine sediment microbial communities from White Oak River estuary, North Carolina - WOR-2-30_32 (SPAdes) (version 2) | ecosystem: Environmental > Aquatic > Marine > Intertidal zone >...
CATCAAATTCGAGTTTTCTATTCAGTTCTTCCAGCTTCTTGAGGGTGGAGCGAGCAAAGCGCCAATACCTCGTGAGAGGGCTTCCCACGCCTCTTACATAAATGACGTTGACGCCGTCAACACTCTCTGCTGAATCCGCGCGATGTCTGGCCATCACGTGAACGTTATGACCGAGCTTCTGAAGTTGTCGTGAAAGATAGTAAACGTAGGCCCCGGTTCCACCGGAAATCGGAAAGTACTCTGGAGATACAAAGCAAATGTTCAACGTTCTTCACCCTCAGGTTAGGACGCTGCGGAGGAAAGAGGTTGCTCCGCCCAGCGTCCACGCAACTGCTCGGATGAAGAAGATCAAGACCAAAAACATGGCGGACAGATCGCGGAAGGCGCGAGAAATTCTTGCGGCGGAGAACGTATAATGAAGCGTTGTTATGATAGCGAGGGCCAAGAAAATCCACAGTCCAACGGGATTGAAGTTGGCGATCGCGCTGGCAGTCACCGAGATCGCCCCAACAGCATACACGATGGGTTGGATGTTCATCCACCAGCCTGTTATATTGTCTCCCCTGATCAGATCTGGATGTTTAGAATACAGTTTCCAAGTGTTCTGCCCATACCTGAATTGCTGCCTAAAATACTTCCGTAGCGTGGGACGATGAAAATGATAACAAAAAACATCAGAGTCGAAAATCACTCTATAGCCTGCCCTAGTAATTCTAGTCACCAAGTCTGTGTCGTATTGAGTAGGCAGAGACTCATCAAATCCACCAACCTCTTCAATCACCCCTTTCCTCAAGAGTAGATTCATTGTTGCTACCCTTCCAACGTCTTTAGGCAGTCGCCGATATCTATAACTCAACTCATAGCCTATGCACCTCGGAACCAATCTGTTCTTGTTCCACGTTGCAATGTTTCCACTTGCGCCCGCAACGTTGGGGCTGTTCAGATGTGAACTGAGTTTCTTAAGCCACTGTCTCTCAATTCGCACGTCAGAATCTATGAATCCTATCATCTCTCCCTTCACGGTTTTCAACACAAAGTTGTAAGCTGACGGAACGTTGAGTCGCTTGGAAATTAGTTTAACAGGGTGCGCTTTGACATGTTCCACCGTTGAGTCCTCGGAGCCCCCATCAATCACAATCACTTCGAGTAGGTCTTTCGGGTAGTCTAGTTCCAGAATCGAGCGTAGGCATTCATCAATTGTTGATTCGCTGTTAAGCGTGGCTACTATTATGCTGACACTCGGGAAGGTAGTCTCTCCGTCTATTGCTTCGCTTTCCAACCAATTGCCTCTTAGACAGGTTCTTGTCAAGCATTCTGCATTCTTACGTTACTAGCTAAAATAAATACGATGCTATTAAGGAATACAATATTCTTGCTCCATCCCTTAATGGATCGAGCTTGGACTTTCCCGTAGTCCTCTGCTCAAAACTTATAGGAATCTCCGTGACTCTTGCGCCCATCTTCAACGCTTTCACCAGCATCTCGGATTCCACTTCATAGCCCCGTGATTTCAGCCGCATCTTCCTCAGTAATGAAGATCTAATCGCTCTGAAGCCAGATTGAGAATCAGTGATCTTCACGCTCGTGAGAAGCCGCACCAGGCTGCTGAACAGCCTGTTGCCTATTCTGTTTACGTTTGGAACCTGAACGTTTGCATCTGCACTGAAGAACCTTGATCCTACTACAAAGTCAGCTTTGCTTTCCACTACTCCTCGTAAAACCAATGGAATCTCTTCCGGTTGGTGTGATCCGTCAGCGTCTAGAGTAATTATCACATCTCCTGAAGCTCGCCTGAAGCCAAATCTGAGTGCACATCCTTTACCTTGATGTGGTTCTCTCAAGACACTGGCTCCACTTGCCTGAGAGATTTCCGCTGATCTGTCAACCGAACCGTCATCAATAACCAGAACCTCGTAAGAGAGCTTCACTTGTTCCAGTGTGCTCCTCGTTCTGGCGACTATGCCACCTACTGTGAGTTCCTCATTGAACACCGGGATGACAACCGAAACGGAAAGCTCCTCTCGATCCGCGTCCTCAATCTCACGTCTAACCATTGCTTCAGACGTGTCTACTCTCCAAATTATATGGTTTTCCAGTGTTTGACTCAGATGCGGCAGATGTTTTAACTTTTATATGAAGGAACATGGCTGTAATTCTACGAGCTCGTACAAGAAGATCAGAAACCAGTTTCATGGAGAGAAAAGGCTCAGAGTGACGCAAATGTTGACAGAGATTGCGAAAAACATCGATGGAAGAAAAGAAACCGACAGAGTCATGTGGTTTTCGATGTGGTTTCTGCTTTCAGTGGCAAGTTTTGGAATAGCATGGTTTCTGATGATCTATTCCTTGATCAAACGAAGAAACGCCCACTTCTCGAGACAAGAGACCCTAGAAAATCTGGTTCTGAGGAGACTTGGTAAAGACCGCAACGAAGAGCCACACCACCAGAACTCACCACACGTCTCTGAAGAAGATGACAACCCAACATTTCCCAGAAACGCTCAAGCATGGGCTTTGTCAACGCTTCTAATTCTTCCTACCTTCTACGTTCTTTATTTTCTAGAAAAGGACCTTCAGAAACACGAAGAACACGAACATACATTCTTTGCGGAAACGGTCTCAGTCGCACATGATTCAGAACTAGGCATAAATCCTGATGATTTTTCGACGACAAGGAAGTTTGCACTGGATAGGTATCTGGTCTTCAACATCGTAACATGCGGCTTTGCCGCTGTTTATTGGCTTTACCGGATTTTCAACGACTACAACAAACACTTCAAAAGGCAATGGAAACTCGAAGACGAATTGCTCAAATTCTTTGAGGCATCCAAAAACTCAGAAGCCAATTGATGTTCTCATTCCACTGTCACTTATATATCCGTTGGGTCAATACGGGTTTCTGAGAAGATTACAGAGGTCGCACTCGTATGGTTGATATATCCCGCCTCATGAAGGTCCCTATCAAAGAATTGAGCCCTTACGCTCACGGTGGAAACGTCTGGGAAATCTCAGAGAGATTCAGAATTCCTTTGGATCAAGTGATCGACTTCAGCGGACCAATTAACCCTCTGGGCACACCCAAAAAAGCCTTGCAAAGCATTTCCGAGCACCTCAGCCTAGTAAAGCATTACCCTGACCCGCATCATGAATGGCTGGTTGAAACCCTTTCGCACTATGTTGGCGTAGAGCCTAACAACATCATAGTGGGCAGCGGATCTACTGAGTTAATATATCTGTTCACTGAAGTCTTCGTCGAGAGCGGATGTGAAGCCGTTATTCCGGTCCCCACGTTTGGCGAATATAAAATAGCCACGATGAAAGTTGGCGGCAGACCCTTGTTTCTGAGATGTGACCCAGCAAACAATTTTCAGCTAGATTTCGAAAAGCTTGAAACAGCAATCTCGAGGAAGACTAGGATCATATTCTTCTGCAATCCGAATAGTCCAACAGGAAAGCTGTATGAAAAAGATGACGTCCTCCGCGTCGTTAGGCTAGGAGCAGAAAAAGATGTCCTCGTGCTCATCGACGAAGGTTATGTTGACTTCGTAGATGATGAGAAAAGGTATTCAATGGCTGAATACGTCACACGCCACGATAATTTGTTCGTACTCAGGTCGCTCACAAAATTCTTCGGCTTAGCAGGTCTTAGAATAGGGTTTGGAATAGCGTCACCCGATATCGTAAGGGCTCTAAAGAAAGCGAAGATGCCGTGGAGCGTAAACAGCTTGGCGATGTTTGCTGCAATGGAAGCGGTCAATGACGACGACTTCATCAAAAAGTCTAGGCTTCTTATTTCCAGAAGCAGGAGATCCATGAAAAAGATGCTTCAGCGAGTTCCTTGGTTACGAGTGTATCCCTCTGAGACCAACTTCTTTCTGGTTAGAATTACAGAAGGAGATTTGACTTCAACTCAACTCAAAGAAGGGCTTGCACGAAAGGGGTTACTCATTAGAGATTGCAGTAACTTCGACGGCCTAGACGACAGATTCTTCAGGGTGTCAGTGAACAAACCAGAACAGAACGAAAAGCTAGTGAAGCATCTAGAATCATTTGTAAACTCAGAATAGCCATGCCCTGATTCGCCTTTTCGGGGCGTAAGTAAGGACCTATCTTGGGCTTCAACTAGATAAACAAGCTGATCTTCGTGATGGCTCTCTTGATTAGCAGAAGCCAAAGGATGCTAATCAATTGCGTGCGCAAATCCTATCAGAAACACAGAAAGCCTTTAAGCACGATGTTCTACGTGGCGCGAACAAGAGCTTTTCCGTACTTCTGCTCAATTTTCTGTCTGTAGAAGATGTTGTACACGCAAAACGGGATGAGTTGTTGCCCAGGAGTTACATAGTGAATGACGCATCGTTTTGCTCTTTCTACATCAAAATTGTAGGGGTCCATGAAGGCCATGCATCCGATTAGCAGAAGCCTTCGGCGAATCTCTCCGAGAGAATCATAACAAGGCTTCACGTGTATCTTAATCAACGTCTTCACGGTGTTGATCAATCCAGCCTCTTGCTGAACTTCACTCCAATCCAATGACCGAAGTGCTGCAAAAAGCAACCTGAGATAAATTCCGATTTTGCCGATTCTCCACCCAGTGCCTGTTCTGCTTATTGCTTTCAAATCGGACATAAAAACATCAAAGTCTAAGAAATGGTTGATGGGTGTGAACAGGCCGTTGATTTGTTTAGACACTAACACCCAATTCCAAAGTCCGCAGTAGGGAGTAGGCGTGAACAAAGGCCATGATTTGGCTAAGAAACTATTCATGACTTTTATGGGAGGAACCATGAATGAAACAGGGAACAAATCCTTCTCACTGATCTTTCCACACGTCTGTTCTTCAATTCTCTTAGCAAGGAACGAGTTACACACTCGGTTTTCCCTTGAAACGACATTTCCAGTTCTTCCAGTGAAAGACATGGGTTGGAAAACTACTCCTCTGATTATGTCTACGTTCTCCGCGGCGAATCTAATGATGTCTCCTACTTCGTTGTCGTTTATGCCGCCATGTAGAGTTGGAACTAGAATGATTTCTATATCGAAGTCACGGCAAAGTTTGACAAGTTTTAGTTTTTTTTGAAGTAGTTTTGCTCCTCTTAGTTTTTCGTAAGGTGAATTAGTGAGCCCGTCAAACTGTAGGTACACTATGTTTAGTCCAGCGTTCTTTAGCTTCTTAACCATCTTCGGATTTTGCGCCATTCTAAGACCGTTTGTTGCCAAAAGGACCATAAATCTCAGGTCGTGGGCCATCTTCACGATTTCAACGATGTCGTCACGGACTGTAGGTTCCCCGCCAGAAAACATTACGGCCGGCGGCGGCGGATCTTGTTTCCTTAGAAACTTCAGCATACGAAGAATAGTCTCTTTTGCTGGTTTGTAGATGCTACGCGTGCTAGGTGAGCTGGCAAAACATATTGGGCACTTCAGATCGCATTCATTCGTTACGTCAATAACTGCCATGACCGTATCAGAAGCATGCAACGAACACAATCCACAATCATAGGGGCATCTATCAAGAGACTGCTTATGGAAAGGTTTGATGTCCGACGTCCTTTCACTAACCTCTTCAGCCCAATGATAAAGCTCTGCGTTAGTCCAGTAAACATCATTAAACTTTCCGTGCAAGGTGCAATTCTTCTTGATAAGAACCCGTCCGTTGGCCTGCACGATTCTTGCCTTTATCTTCTTAAGGCAAACTGGACACACACTAATCGTTTCCCGAAGTACCTTCAGTTTATCCAAATCAGTGCACCAATTATCAAGGAAATGGGAAGCAGAATCATTGACCTAGTAGCCAATCTTTCATGTTTTTTCACGTTCTGAACATTTGGGTTCTTAAAGAGAGACAATGCAGAATGCAAAAGAAGGCAATCCCACATGATTATTGGAACTAGGTACGTATAGCTGACAACCTGAACTAGATACGGAATCGGCGAAGCCAGTATAGTAAGGAAGAAAAAAGATGCCCCAATCTTGGCAGAAGGATTTACGCCATGCTTTGAAGGAAGGGTCGGGTAGCCTGTCTTCAAATCCCCCTCCAGACTCAGTATGTCTCTCAACACGTTGCCACCGATACTGCCCATGCTCATAAATGAGAGGGAAAATGAAGCGAGACTAACTCTTTGAAACAAGGCAATTTCAGCATAAATAAATCCAGTCCCTATTAAGAGGCCCACAACCAAATTACTCAAAAGCCCCGATTTCCTTTTCAGAAATGCTGAATACAGGATAAGAAGAGCCGTATCCGCTAAGACGACGCCAAAGGATAAGATGTTGATCATCAAAGCCGCTCCCAATCCACCTAGGAACAGCAGCGCAGATATGATTGCGGCATGTGAGGGGGCGAATTGTTTCGACGGAATAGGTCTGTCCGGCTTCACAATGGCATCGGCCTGCCAGTCACAGTAGTCATTGAACGCGAACCCGCCAGACGTTGTTAATGCCGCTGAGAGAAAGACCAAGATCATTCGATAAGCATCAGGAAAACCCCTCTGCAAAGTTATCATAACTAACACAGAAAGCCCACCGGTCATAAGCCAATATGACGGCCTCAAAAGCCTGGCAAACGCCTTAAAATGCGCTTTCACAACGGTGACCTCTTAGAAACCGTCTTAAAGCCTTCTTGGCTTAACAGCTTTTCTAATCCATCCCTCAATGTGATAAGAGGCCGCCAACTCAACGTCCCAACCATTTTGCTGATGTCAGCATGGGTTCGCTTCGCATCACCCTCCCAAGCCTGACCCCCCGTAAAAGAAAGCTTTGTGACTCCCCGCAGATTCAGCAAAGCAATTATCATCTCGGCGATGGCCGTCACGGATGTCGACTTTCCAGATCCAACGTTGTATGCCTGGCCATCAACGTTCTCGTGCTGTGCACACAACACTAAAGCTCTCACTACATCTGATACATGAACAAAATCTCGCGACTGCTCGCCAGTTCCCAACACTTCAAGCTTGTGTGGATTCTTCCTTAACTTGTCAAGAAAATCAGGTATAACGCCGTGACCCCTCAAGCCATATACGTTGAAGATTCGAAGCATAACAACTTCCGTACCGTAGTTCTCGTGATAGAAATGACAATAGTCTTCGGCTGCGCGTTTGGACAACCCGTAAAAGGAAATAGGTTGAGCGGGATAATCTTCAGGCGTCGGCGTTTCTTCTGCATCCCCGTAGACGGCCGCAGTTGATGCAAATATGATTCTCGCGTCTCTCTTACGAGCGATTTCGAGCACATTAAGTGTACCACCCATATTCACGTCGAAGTCTTCCTTAGGGTTTTTCATGGAGAACGGGACGCTTGTCTGGGCCGCTAGATGAAAAATGGTTCCACAAGTTCTTCCCGTTTCCTCCAGTGCTCTAGAGTCTCTGATGTCCCCCCGAACGAATCTGATCTTCTCAGCCGGCAAATGCCTTACGTACTCGATTCTCCCGACGGATAGATTGTCATATGCTGTCACCTCCGCGCCTTGTTCCAAAAGCGTTTCGCAGAGGTGGGACCCGATGAAGCCTACTCCTCCAGTCACTAGAACCTTGGTGTGATCGAGTGTCTTCAAGACAACCCCTCAAAGAGTTTGTATCTAGATTCAAAATCACACTTACTAAATCTTTCCACAAGCTGTTAGGATTGACAGCTGACGGGGTAACAATTGCTCATATAAGTCTCGCATCTAGCTCTTCCTTTTTCGCGTACAGATTCTAAGAGTCAAGCAGTTGTGTGGCCGGTTAGATCAGGATTCGATTACATCAAGCCACAAACTACACCAGCTTCTTGAATAAATGAAAATGTTCTCAAACTCATCGAAGAGCCAGAGTTCGAATAGCACCCTATGGTTGCCCGTTTGATTCATCGTCATTGTTATAGGGAACCCCCAAGTTTCCTTGTCCAGTAGGACTTTCTCGAAGCTATGGTCAGGGTCAGCGGGACTAGGATCCACCTGACCCGTTCCGTTACTTACCTTAACCAAGACGGAGGAGTACTCTATCTTGCCCATGAAGTTTTCCACACCAACCCACAACAGAAACGTATTGTTCTCGCCCAGAACCAGCAACTCAGGATAATTCTCTGCTTTCTTTTCTGAGTTAAGATAATATATGGATACGAAAGGCTTTTGTGGCACAGGAGTCAGCAACGTGTAAACCAACAAACTGGCGAGAACGATTATTGCTGACAAAACCGCCACAGCCACTGTTTTTTCTTCTTCTCCCATTTTATCCGAACTCATTCTGAGCCCACCGTTCCCTTCACTCGCATATCCATGAACTTCTTTTGCTGACGCCTCTTCCACATACGCCGTCCTATGAAAAAGGCGCAGATACAAAGGATTAGCAGTGCGATGGAGATGATAATATAGATTATCGATCTAGTGTACCTCAAGTTCTCCGCCTGCTGCTTCAACTCCTGGGTTAATACCAGAGTTTCTTCGGACAACTGTATTGAGGCTTGCGTCAAAAGAAATGCGTGTTCCATATCTCCCTGCATAGCTAGATGCTGAGCTTGAAGGACGTAGTCTAATGCATTGTTCAGTTTTTTTACGGCTTCGCCTACTTCCGCTCCATCTCTCTCAGCTTCAACTGTGGCATTGTATGCTTCCCAAAATTTTACTCTCGCTTCTTCGACACCTCCGTTTGTTGAAGTTTCAGGAGAACAATGGACTCTTAGATTTCCGGAAGCGTTCACGAGCATGAATACGAGAATGATGATTGCAGGATTTAGCCACAGCTTCATTTTCATTGGTTAGCCTCACGTAATCAGAATTAGCTTACAACATCGCTTGTCCCGATAGGAGAATACCTAAGATCTCACATCCAGCCTTGAGTCTGTTCAACTTGGACTTGCTGTGGTTGTTTCTAGGTTTGTAGGTTGTAGGGAACTCAGCGATTCTTAGCCCTTTCTTTACAGCTTGGGTCAGCATAGCGGTTGAAATGCCCATTCCGTCAACGCTCAATTCTAGGCTTTGTGAGGCTTTCTTGGTCATCGCCCGGAATCCAGTTTGAGAGTCCGAGACGCGCTGCCTATATATTATGTTGAACAGCCAAGTGAAAATCCGGTTTCCAACGAAGTTCATGCCTGGCATCGCGCCCGGTAGTATTGTTCCGCCGATTCTCGATGCAAGACAGATGTCGCCTTCATCTTTCAGCAAGGGTATTGAGAGCCTGCTTATATCACGCGCTTCATAGGTGCCATCAGCGTCGATTATCACTATGATGTCGCCTTTCGCGCGATCCAACCCTGTTCTTACCGCTCTTCCATAACCTAGCCTCTGCTCCGTCACAAACTCAACGTCCTCTTCTTTCGCTATCTCTTCAGTTCCGTCGTTGGAGTATCCGTCAACGATTATTATCTGAGTCTCATATGCTGCCGAGCTTTTGATATCTTTGATAACTTTCCGTATTGTTTTTCCTTCCCTGAACGCTGGTATGATCACAGAGACAACTGGTTCTTCGCTGAACAACGTTTCCACGCGCTTTGGAAGGCTTTTAGTATCTTTTTCAATAAAACAGTTTCTGCATTAAAGAAGTTCGTCATACACATTCTGTAATCGACGAACGTTTTCTTCCCAAGGAAGTTCGTCTTCAACCGTCTTTCTCGCTTTTGTGCCAATAGCTTGCCCCAATCCTTTGTTTGAGAGGAACATCGAAATAGTCTCTGCCAATGCTTTCGGGTTTCTTGGGGGCACGAGGACTCCGTTTTTCATGTCTTCGACTATTTCGGGAGTTCCTCCTACACTGGTTGTGATAACTGGCAATCCGCAAGCCATTGCTTCTAAAAGGACCAAGGGCAATCCCTCTCCTGAGCTTGACGGGATGACGAAGTAGTCGGCTGCGTTGTAGTACAGCGGCAAGAGTTTTTCGGGCACAAACCCGACTAGCCTAATGCTGTCCTCAATCCGCAGTTCTCTTAGCCGCTTTTCTATGAGTTCTCTGTTTGGACCTCTTCCAACAATAATGAACAAGAGATGCGGATAATCTCGTCTCAGAATAGAGGCGGACTCTATAAACGTGTCCAAACCATTCTTGTAAACTAGTCTGCGTATAGTGATTAGTACTGTTTTGTCTTTGGGCAGACTGAGCCGGTCTCTACTTTCCCCTCTGTTCATAGGACGGAAGAAGTCTGTATCGACTCCGTTATGCAACACTGATGTTTTTGATGAGTCGGCGCCCAGTTTGAGAACGTACTCCATCGTCTTCCTACTGACAGCAATCACTCTATCCGCGCTTCTCAAGACCGTCCTACCGACAGTCCAATCGTTTACGTGTTCGACTATGTTTAGCCACGATTGATAGTCGATGAACGTGTTGTGCTGCGTCACGATGAAGGGCTTTCTGTATTTCTTGGCAACTCTACACGCCATATACGACGACATGTAGGCGTGTCCGTGGGCGTGAACTATATCGCATTTCTCTACTACATCTGCGAAGCATTTGTACGCTTTGAATGAGAGAATGGGATAAGGTATGCCGAATCTTTCAACTACGTTTAGGCTGGGATACGAGAATACTCTGATTCGTTCCACGTGACGCTCACGCTGTTCACATGTTTTGCTCGTCAGAACAGATATTTGATAGCCCAATTTTGCCAATCGTTTAGACTGCTCAACGGCAACCTTCTCAATTCCTCCGATGTGAGGTGGGAAAAAGTGTGTGACGAGGCATATCCTAGCCATAGGTGGACGGTAGAAATCCTAAAAATTTAACTATTTCCATCTTGGAGTGGAAAATGAAGCTTCCAAATGCATGCGCTCCTCCAAATGTTTAGCAACGGCAGGTTTGCTCTGAATTTCTATTCAAAGCGGATCTTGATACTGATGTGCTAGACACCGTCATTTTAACTCTGAGAGAAAGATATTTAGATGACTAGAACGACGGTAGAAGACTGCTGGCATGTTAGTTCCCACGTGGAAGGTATGACGTCGCGGAGAAAGCGAAGTGTATGATGTAATCTTGGCTCACAACAAGAATGGAGGCAGGGCCTTCCTCAGACAGCTGAACGAAAAAAACCCACTATTTGTGTGCGTCATAGGTGTGACCGAGACGGCGAAAATACCTGGCATATCTGCCGCAGGAAAATACCCTGAGCTGACAGACTGTACGCCTCCTGCTGATGCTGAACTTCTGCTTCTTGGAAAATGTAGATGTATGCGCGGCGTCCCCGTAACACCTGGAGGGATACCAACTCCAGCCTTAATCACCAGGTCAGCACTAAAACTAGCGAATATACCTATTCTGGTGGTTAGTGGGGGACTTAGAATAAATCCTCATGTTCCATTCTTGGATCTAGGAGGAAAACCGGGAAGGGATGTAAGAACAGGCAAAGCTGTGGAAAACGCAGAGGAAGTCATGTGGAGAGCGAGAACTGCTGGCGAGAACCTGTCTAAGACAGCTGACTGCCTTGTGCTTGGCGAAAGCATTCCTGGTGGCACGACGACCGCTCTCGGTGTTCTGTTGGCAATGGGTATAGATGCCAGAGGAAAGGTCAGCAGTAGCATGGCAGAAAGCCCTCATGAATTGAAGACAAAGACGGTTGAAGATGGGTTGGGGGCTGCGAACGTGGGGTTTGGGGATTTGGCAGATGATCCGATGAAAGCGATTTCAATTGTTGGAGATCCTATGATACCGGCTTTTGCTGGGTTGGTTCTTGGCTCCGCAGATAAGGTGCCAGTTTTGATGAGTGGCGGAACTCAGATGGGCGCCGTGCTAGCTGTCATCAATGCGCTAAACCCAAACATCCTAGATAACGTAGCCATTGGAACTACTCGATGGATAATAATGGACAAGACGGCGGACCTGAAAGGAGTAATTACGCAGATCGCGGATATTCCAATACTTGCCGCGGACCTAGAATTCAGCCAATCCAGATTTGACGGTCTAAGAGCTTACGAGGCGGGAGCAGTGAAGGAGGGAGTCGGTGCGGGAGGAGCATCTATAGCCGCGATGGCAAAATCAAAAGGCTCCATAACAAAAGATACACTACTTGCAGAAATTGAAAGAAACTACGCCCGACTAGCAGGATTAGAGTGACGCAGGGCGGTGCTTGGAGAAATCAGGAACCTTAACGCTTTTATAACGCGAAAGAAGTCTCGAAGATGAATACCTAGAGTGAACGGGAATGGCGCACACCAAACGAATAGTCCGATGTCCGCGATGCGGCTTCGAATTTGACATAACATACGGTAGAACCTTCGCCTGTTCAGGATGCCCATCCATTGTTCAATGTGGAATGGCGAAGTGCCCGAAATGTGGACACGAGTTTCCATTGCCTAGTCCATATGGAGATATCTATTCGAGGATACGCACAGAATATGAAAAGCAAGGCCAAATCTGAGAAAACTTGCATACATGACCTCTACTGTTTTCGAGCCCTGCAGATCGCATCGAAGCGAAGTGAGCGCGCGCGGATTTGAGGCAAATCAATGCTTCAGTCTTGAAACAAGAGCCATCACAACAATAGCAATGAGAACAATCGCTACACTCACTTCCGCCGTCAAGACAATTATCTGATTCTCGATCTGTTTCGCCCTAATACCAGCCAGAGCCCATGCGATCACGAGGCTGTACGCTGCATCTTTCCTTGTTGCGATAACTGCCAACGTTATCAGCAGAGCCACAACAATTACAAGCAAAGCCCAAGTCCCGCTGTCCATGCCACCGCCATCCCAACCATAGCCGTTAATGCAACAGCCACGTTGGCTATCGTAGCGACGGTGATCCACCCCAAGTAGACGCTGAAGGGCATATGCACACATGCCTTTTCTCTGAGAGGAACATCAGCCCTGCCGATGTCAAGACGCAAATAGATGGCGATCAATGTTGCCAAAAGCGCAAACATCAGCACTATGCTGGGAGTGATTATGTCATAATGCCAAAGGAACAGCCACAAGACATTCAAAATACCACTCAAGGCAAATAGAAAGCTGACTTGGCGCAGGAATGGCTTTTCCCGACTTCTGGGCAGCACTTGGTAGATGGTGAAAACCAGCAGAAGCGTGTAGATGAGGCCCCATATCGAGAATGTGTAGCCTGCGGGCGTGATCAACGTTGGATACAGGTCTGATATGTCAGCGCTTGTCCGCCCATTCAGCAAGGTTGTGCTTCCAGCCAGAGCGTTGACCGCAACTATAACTACGAAAACGACAACGTTTATGCCCTGCAAGAAGACCCATTTTTTCAATGACATAAATCTGCATTATTATTTACCGAGCATATAAAGAATTCTTACAGACAATTGTGAGCATTTTCTGAAGGCAAAAGGCGTTAGAACAACATTGTTCAAATTACTTCCTAACTGCGAACTTTGCACTACAAACATAGCATTTACCCTCTACGATGGTTTTTGGTTGATCCCTAACCTGCGCTCCGACATGGAAAGGTTATTTTGAAAGGGCAAAGCAAAATAGGGACATCGATATTTCAAAATGTTAGTTTGGCAAAGCCCAAGTAGTAAGTAGAAAAACTGTAGCGCAATCGGTGGATCGTGATGTCCTCTGAAAAGCCTTTGAAGCGTCTGGTCTTTAGGTGGACAGCGCTTAAGGGTTTAACGGCAATAGTGTTGTTCTTTATCTTAGCGCTTTTCATCGAGTACATAATAGTCTACTTATTCCTATCATCAGGACTGACGGACGACTTTTTGATATCACAGGCTTTGCAGATTCCAGCAACCAACGTTTCGTTTACAATAACCGTCAGCCCAGTCTTTCATCTCATACCTCTTGGCGTGATAGTTGTTCTGGTCTCAAGTTGGACCTACCTCACGAAATACATAGCCGTAGTACCGTGGAGAATTTCACCTCCGAGAAAATCCCAAGAGACGCGTCGAGAGCGATATGAAGGCGCAAGAAGGGTGCGTTTCAAGAAGGTAAGACAGTTGTCGAAAAAGCTGCGAAGAAAGCTCCAAGGAGTTAGCCACCGCGTGAGTGCTGCTGTTCGGCGAATTCGCGGCGTATCCTACGTATTGCAGCGTCTATCCTTTGCTAAGGCAACTGTCAAGAGCGCGATAACAGTCCTCGTGATTTTCCTGATATCGGTTTTTGCGATTTCTATGTTGAACTATCCAAGTCTAATTCATGACCGCGTCATTGGATTTTACCGAGCGAATCCGTGGTTCCATGGGTTCGTTTTGAATATACTCGCGACGGCGCAAGCAATAGGTAAGACCCTGTCTCCCATTGGGTGGATTTCGGCGAATATAGACAATGCACTTCATGCTGCTGCAGTAGGCTTCTGGAACACTCTTGAACGTGTCGGAATTTCCATTACGAACCCCTTCGTCAAGCTTGATCTCGTGTGGAAGTACGCGGCTTGTCAAAACTTCGCAGCCTGGATCTCTGCGGTCGTAGCTTTAGCGTATGGTCTGTACGCTTCTCGTTTGTATCAGAGCCATAAGAGATGATCGGGCCCCAAGAATATGAATATGCAGACTATCGGTTCGAAGGAGTTGAAAAGCAAAGAGAAGCTTAGGCGATAGCCTTTTCTACGTACGTTGTTCTGCTTCTTGTGAGACGAAAAACTTGCCGAGACTAAAGGGATTCGAAAAACTCACCAACATTGAGGAAGCTTTCTCCGTTTTTTCTGAAAAACTCAAAGCGAAGAGGTTAAAATCCGTCCAGATTCCTGTTGGAAAGGCTTTCGGAAGAATACTAGCCATAGATGTTAAGGCTGATTATGATCTGCCTCGATCTGATCGTTCTGCTGTCGATGGCTATGCAATAAAAGCCCAGAACACGTTTGAAGCATCACAGTTTAACCCAAAGCGTCTAAGGCTAACTGAAGATGAACAGGTTCACGAGAACGAAGCGAGGCAAATATGGACTGGAAACCCGCTTCCTCCCGGAGCCGACACCGTTGTTATGCTGGAGCATACAAGGAGGATCCGAGATGGAATTGAAGTGTTGACTCCAGTCACATTAGGTGAAAATGTTTCCAAAAGGGGGGAAGACGTTCGGAAAGGTGAAATCGCGGTAGGAGCTGGAACTCGGCTGAAGCCTCATCACATAGGTTTATTGGCTGCTTTGGGGCTGACCCACGTCAGGGTTGTGGAAAAGCCAGAAGTGGCTCTTCTATCCACTGGAAATGAACTCGTTGACCCGGGGTGCAGGGCAGAATCGAATCAGTTAGTAGATGTAAACCGCCTGATCATCTCTTGCATGTGCTCAGAACTTGGTGCAAAAGCAACGGATCTCGGCATAGCAAAGGACGACATAGATGAGATCAGCGCTAGGATTCTTAAAGGACTAGAAGAGGCCGATGTGGTCATCATCACAGGCGGGACAAGCGTAGGACACGCCGATCTCGTCCCGGCGGCTGTCAACAAGGTTGGAGACCCAGGCGTTGTTGTCCATGGAGTAGCTATGCGCCCAGGCATGCCAACGGCGTTGGCAATCCTCTTGGGCAAACCTGTCTTTATGTTGCCTGGTAACCCAGTAGCAGCCATGATTGGCTTCGAAGTCTTTGTCCGCCCCCTTCTCTTCAAACTGCTGGGGATTGAAAATGACCCAAGACCTATGCTCAAAGCGAAATTAACGCATCGAGTTGCGTCAGTGTTAGGACGGCGAGTATTTCTGAGAGTGCATGTCTATGAGAGAGACAACGAGTTCTTCGCTGACCCTGTCCGGATAAAGGGATCAGGAATCCTTTCCACCATGACAAAAGCGAATGGGTATGTGATGATCCCTGAAGACTCTGAAGGACTAGAGGAAGGCGAATCCGTCATCGTTCATCTTTTCGACAAGATCGTGGTGGCGTAATGTTCAGAAAACTGGTCAGCTTGGATGAAGCCAAGAGAATTTTCGAAGACAACTTTTCCCCAAAACCCGTAGGAGTAGAGAAAGTTCCTATTTCCCAAGCGTACAATCGTGTTCTCGCTGAGGATGTTGTGGCGTCTATTGATGTCCCACCCTTTGATCGAGCTACCGTGGATGGCTACGCTGTGAGGGCTTCGGATACCTTTGGAGCTGATGAAGACAAGCCCATTGCCCTAGAGTTCTGTGGGAGCATACCAGTAGGTGAGCCTCCTAGAGTCGTTGTGGAAAGTGGAACTGCCGCTGGTATAGTTACTGGAGCACCTTTCCCTCAGGACGCCGATGCTGCCGTTATGATCGAATATACCTCTCGAAAGGGTGATACCGTTTTCATACGTCGACCAGTCTCTAAAGGAGAGAATGTGATGAGAGCTGGTTCTGACATAAAGAAGCGAGAGACTGTCTTAGGCAAGGGTGAAGTGCTATCTCCCCGTAGAATAGGTGTTCTCGCCGCAGTTGGCTTCACAGAAGTTGCAGTCTACAAACGACCGAAAGTAGCTATTCTTTCCACTGGCCCTGAGATCGTTGAACCTGGAAAGCCTTTGCCTCCAGGAAAAATCTATGACATAAATGCTCAGGCCATAGGCGCTGCAACTCTGGAATGTGGCGGAGAACCAATAAGTCTTGGGATAATCCCAGATGAAACAGAACAGCTTGAAGCAGCCCTTGAGAATGCATTGAATCTAGCGGACCTTGTCGTGACTTCTGGCGGAGTGTCGGTTGGACCCAAAGATATCATTCCTCAAGTAGTGAATACGCTAGGCAAACCTGGAGTAGTAGTCTCCGGCATAGCCATAAAACCTGGCAAACCCACAACGATTGCTTTAGTGAAGGAAAAACCCGTTTTCTGTCTGCCAGGTCATCCCACGTCGTCGCTCTTAGTGTATCACATAATCGTGTGTCCTACCATCTGTAGAATGGCTGGACGAGCCAAGGAACCCTTTGTGACGCTAAAAGCGTTCACCACGACGAAAGTGTTTCCTGCGCGGGGACGAAGAACATTTGTCATGGTGAACCTCAGCAGGGATGAGTCACGTAAAGTGCTTGCGTCGCCTGTTCCTTTAGGATTATCTGGCGCCATTACCACCCTAGCTAAAGCCGAAGGTTTTGTCGAAATACGCGAGAACCAGCAGTTCATCAATGCAGGAGATGAGGTTACCGTCTATCTGTTCAAGCCACGAAAAAGCGACATACCATCATGAATGCCGCCCACTGAACCTTAGACCGCATCACCTAAGCTTCGCCAAAGCTTCTCCTTCTTGCCACTACGTATACGGTTGCTATTGCCAGTATAATCAGATACACGATCAACGCTAGATGGAATAATAACATCTCAAGGTTTGGGTTGAAAGTCTCTCTCACAACCGATGCGAATAACTCGGTTGCACCAAAGGTTGTTCCCACAAAGAAAAGGGCAACCACAAGAAAAACAGACCACTTACTCGTTTTGATCAAGCCGTAAGCTGCCATCAAGCTCAGAAATCCCAGAACCCCCACACTCGGCGGGGCACGAAAAGTGGAAAGAAAGACATGAACCAGGAGCAAGCATCCAACGACTCCATAGAAGATGGAAAAAGCGGTCACTCCAACATTCTCAACCTTAGGCTTCCACTTCAATACCAATTCACACCCGTTTAGACACCGCTATAATCTATTAGGTAATAAATTAGTTTCGCAGAGATGAGCAAAGTATTTAGAGTTACTGATCACATATCGAAGTTTCAGGGGGAGGCGTAGGAATGGGTTATTATGAGCTCTTTGTGTCTCCTTCCTCAATTTTCAGTGGATATCAGACAAAATTCGAAGAAGCCAAATATGTGGTTCTAGGCGTACCGTTCGATCTGACCAGTACGTATCGCCCCGGAGCCAGATTCGCGCCCACCGCCGTTAGAGAAGCGTCACTCAACATCGAAACCTACAGTTTCCGAACAGGCATCAACATTGAAGACCTAAAAATCCACGACTTAGGTGATCTCCACATGTCCGGCAAAGTCGACGAGACCCTTAAACGCTTGAGGTTAGTTGCAAAAGATCTTCTAGACGCTAACAAGACACCAGTGGTCATTGGAGGAGAACACACCTTAACCTTAGGAATGATGCAGGCCATAGAGAAAAATGCCGTCGTTGTGAGTTTTGATGCTCATCTGGACCTCCGGAACGAATATCTGGGTCGGGCCGTATCGCATGCGACATTCATGCGCAGAATCAAACAGCAAGTTGACCCTAAGGAGATTCTGGAAATCGGTACTCGTGCCGTGTGCAGAGAAGAACTCGACTACGCAAAGACAGCAGGCATCAAGTTCTTGACTGTTCAAGGGATCAGAAAAGACGGTAGTCTGAATGCGCTAAGGAACATTAGAAAGATTCTCAGCGACTGTGACAAGATCTATCTAACCATAGACATGGATGTCTTGGACCCGGCTTTCGCGCCAGCAGTTCAGAATCCCGAGCCAGACGGACTAAGTACGCATGAGTTTCTCGACATCCTATGTAGCGTATGTGATGAACGAGTTATTGCGTTCGATCTGGTTGAAGTTACGCCTCATTATGATCACGGTGTGACTGCTATTCAAGCCGCGAAGACGATGTTTGAGACGCTGTGCCACATAGAAAAAGCCCGAATGCACGCACGGTGAGGTATGAGGTATAAAAATGTTAAACTGTGGTAGAACGTGTGACTTTCCGAATTTTCGGTAGAGACCTTGATTTTCAATAGTCATGCATGCGCGTCCGCATCTTGAAGCCACATAGAGAAATGTTATAGTGGAAATCTCCATAACACCTTTTACGGGGGCTATGCCATTACTAATTCAGAAAAAGGAGAATGAAAAGTGAAAAGAAAAGCACTCCTGGTAGTGTGCATATTAATAAGCGTGTCAATTCTGCCTTTAGCAATCAGAGCCCAAGTCGATGTCGATGCAGGACCAGACCAAACAGTCTACGCGGATCAAGAGGTTATCTTCGATGGCAGCGTCTCCCTTGACAATGCTTCTATCGTTTCCATCACATGGGACTTCGACGATGGAAGCAATCCTGTGAACGGATCAGACCCAACTCTGCTAAACACAACCACTCACATTTTCCAAACGGTTGCAGTTTACAATGTTACCCTCACAGTGAAACTTAATTCAGCATATAATTTGACCAAAACTGACACAGTTACGATAACAGTGGTTCAGAATGAACCCCCCGTAGCTGAAGCGGGACCTGATCAGATTGTCGAAGCGACAAGTCCGGCGGGGGCAGAAGTCGTCCTTGACGCCTCTGGCTCCTCTGATCCCTATGATGATACCTTGACCTATGACTGGACATGGACTGGTGGTTCTGCAACAGGGGTTAGTGCAATTGTTGTTTTTCCGTTAGGAACAACAATTGTGACTTTAACTGTCAATGACGGGCAATACAACAGTACAGACACTGTCAGCATTACGGTTG